>SL_5KL_010_SEDDRAFT_10000136_pt1 | contig 42840 bp, 46 predicted proteins | sample SodLakKL_010_SED_FD_9118 | JGI IMG/M metagenome (IMG submission 9118)
TGGGAGCCAGGAAAAGAGAGGCTGGGGTCTGCCCACCGGTGTAAAGATATGACAAGGGTGATATTGCCGGAGCACTTGACCAAAAACATATAGTATGTTGTATCATATCCATAACCTCCGAGAATGCATTACACCCTGCCGATCATAGGCACGGACTCCGTGACGGCAGCGTCAGAAACCAAGTGCTTGAGCCAGGATGGAACGGTGATGATCGGCATCGCCGAAGGCCGCCTGGCCCGCCCTTGCCCGCCTGTAGTACATGTGAATGTCATGATCCATGGTGAAGCCTATCGCACCGAATATCTGGTGCGACAGCAGGGTGACCCTTCCGTAAGCATCACCCGTCCATGCCTTGGCCACCGCCACATCCGCTGCCGCAGGAAGCCCTTCGCTCAGCTTCCAGGCTGCCTTGTTGGTGACAAACCGCGAGCCGCTGACATCGGTGACCATGTCGGCACAGTAATGCTGGATGGCCTGGAAACTACCTATCGGTCTGCCGAACTGGACCCTCTCCCTGGCATAGGCAACGGTCATATCCAGAACCGCCTGAGCACCGCCGACCATCTCGGCGCACTTGGCCACCGTCGCCCTCTGCAGCAGGTCTGCCACCGACGGCCACCCCCTATCCACCGTGCCCACTACGCCGGTCTCGGGCACACGCACATTATCGAAGACGACCTCGCACTGCCTGTCACGTGCCAGGGTGCCAAGAGGAGTGCACCTGATCCCGGGACTGCCTGCATCTACCAGAAACAGGGTAATGCCTTCCTCGGGGTTCTTCGAGTCTCCTGTCCGGGCCACGCAGATGATAATGTCTGCAATCCCGGCATCGCGAGCAAACAGCTTCGTACCATTGATCACATATCCACCGTCATCGCGAACGGCTCTGGTGACAACCGACTCAGCATCGTAACGACCGGCAGGCTCGGTAAGAGCCAGCGCCAGGACCGCGTTGCCCCCGGCAACTTCAGGCAGCAGAGCCTTCTTCTGCTCCTCGCTGCCGGCTGCCAGAATGGTCAGCCCGCCGAGGACCACCGTCGAGAAGAACGGTCCGGGCAGCATGCTGTATCCCATCTCCTCCAGTAGCACTGTCAGATCAAGGAAGGTCCCGCCCCCTCCGCCGTACTGCTCGGGGAACGCCAGACCCATCCATCCCTGCCCCGCCATCTTGTGCCACAGATCGGGAGAATGGCCCTCTTCACTTTCCTCGAGCTGCCTTACCAGCTGTCTGGGACATTCCTTCTGCAGAAACTCACGGGCTGATGTCCTGAGCATCTCCTGCTCTTCACTCAGACCAAAGTCCATCTGTCTTCTACCTTCGTTGTTGATCGACGCAATCGTCGCCTGTTCACTTCCGGGGCAGACCGAGCCCTCTCATAGCTATGATATTGCGCTGAATCTCGTTGGAACCCCCGCCGACTCCGATGGACAGCGAACTGAGGCACATGCGCATCAACCGGGCGTTCATGACCGCCCACCTGGAGTCCCTGTCAAGTTCTCCATAGTGCCCGAGGATTCGCATTCCGACATCGGCCGTGCGGCGCGTCGCCTCGCTTATGAAGACCATCGACATCGATGATTCGTAGCTCGGATGAAGGCCTCTGCTGAACATCCAGGCGAGGCGGTATGCCATCATGCAGGCCACTTCGTTCTCCACGACAAGCTGCGCCAACTGGTTCCTCACCAGCGGGTCGCTGGCCAGAGGCTTTCCGTTCCTCGTGGTGTTCCGGGCGTAATCGATGAGTTCTTCGATAACCCGCCGGTTGGACGCAGCCCACCCGACCGACGAGCGCTCGAAGTCAAGGGCGATCATGACCTGATACCAGCCGTTGTTGTTCTGGCCTACCAGGTTCTCCTTCGGTATCCACACATCATCGAAAAACACTTCGTTGAATGAATGCTGGTTCAGGATGTTTATCAATGGACGTACGGTGATACCCGGCGTCTTCATGTCAACGATGAACACGCTTATGCCCTGGTGCCTCGGTGCATCGGGATCGGTTCTGGCAGCCAGCCAGCAGTAGTCGGCCAGATGTGCGTAGCTGCACCATATCTTCTGGCCGTTGATCACATAGCCATCGCCCTCTTCTACCGCCCGCGTCCTGAGCGAGGCGAGGTCGGATCCGGCATCCGGTTCGCTGTACCCGATGCAGAAGATCTTCTCTCCCCTGGCTATCGGTGTCACATAGTTCTTCTTCTGCTCCTCAGTGCCGAACAGCATTATGGAAGGCGCCACCCAGTTGACTGTGATCTCCACCTCCACGCTCACCGGGGCTTTGCTGTAAGCCAGCTCTTCAGCAAGCACCAGCCGCTTCATGTGGCTTAGTTCCAGACCGCCATACTCCCTGGGAAAGGCCGGAGCCAGCCACCCTATCTCCCCCAGCTTGCGCTGAAATGCACGGGCAAGCGCCCACGACTCCTCCGTCTCCTCCCATATCCCGGGATCGAGCTCTATCCACCTCTGCGGAATCTCCTGCCTGAGCCACTGGCGTACCTCTTCCCTGAATGCTTCCTCGTCTTCTGAAAACCTGAAGTCCATTGTCTGCCTGTCCTTAAGGAATACCCCTATTCGACCAGCGCCACAACGTCGTCTTCCAGTACCGAATCGCCCTCCTGCACCCTGATCTCAATCACCTTCCCGTTCCGGGGAGATTTCACCCTGATCTCCATCTTCATGGATTCCAGTATCATTATTGTCTGGCCTTCCTCGATCGGCGCCTCCGCCGCGGCCAGGATCTTCCAGACACTGCCTGTGATCGGGGAGGTCACCTCCGTCAAATCTCGTTCATCCTCTCTGCTCGATCCCGTGTGCGGTCAGCCGAGCTTCAAAATAGCCCGGGCCTCCTCTACCGTTGCCGGTTCCCTGCCGACGTCTCGTGCCATTCTTGCCGCCTTCTCGACCAGCGGCCCGTTACCCTCGGCCATCTCCCCGGGCGACAGGTAGAAGTTGTCCTCAAGTCCTACCCTTATGTTCCCGCCCAGAGCCAGCGCTGTGGCTATCAAAAGCCACTGCTCCTGGCTTAGCCCTATGACCTGCCATGCTATTCCGGAAGGCACCACCGTGGACACGTGCGCCAGATTCCTTGCTGTAGCACGCATGCCCCCAACCACACCCATTATCAGGCTCATTTGGAAGCTCTCGAGCAGTCCCATGTCCATCAGAGGAACTATGCTCTCAGCTTGCCCGAGGTCGAAACACTCGCATTCCGGCTTCACACCGTTCTGCTTCATCGTATCGAGGAAGAACATTATATCATCAAAGGGATTCTGGAAGACCACCGAGAATACGAAGCTCTTTCGCCTCTGGCTGTATTTGGCGTAGTTCATCGTCCCCATGTTCAGTGCCGCTATCTCCGGCCTCAACTCCCGGATGTGTCCCATCCTGGTGTCCCGGTCCACTCCCACAGCCCCTGTAGAGAAGTTGATTATCACCGGACACCGCTTCCGGACTTCCTGCATGATCTCGCGGAAGATCTCCACCCTCCACGACGGGGTGCCGTCATATTCTCTCCCGTGGATATGCACTATTGCCGCTCCTGCATTGTAGGCCCTCAGCGCCTCATCGGCGATCTCCTGGGGAGTGTAGGGAATGTACTTGCACTGATCTCTGTTGGCCGCCACTCCAGTTAGTGCAGCCGTTATTACAACCTTGTCTGATGATGCCATGCCCTCTCCTCTCGCTGGTCTACTTTCCTTTCCATTGCGGTTCACGCTTCTCCAGGAAAGCCGCAACGCCCTCGGCCACGTCATCGGCCATCGCGTTAATCGTCAGCACCGATGCCAGGTATTCCAGTGCCTTTTCATACTCCATGTCGCGCACGGTGTAGAAGGCTCTCCTGCCCAGTCTCAGAACGGCAGGGCTCTTGCTCGTTATCTTGCCAACCACCTCATCCACCTTTGCGTCGAGTTTCTCCCTGGACACGACATGGTTTGCCAGGCCGAGCTGCTGCGCTTCCCGAGCGTCGAGTCTTTCTCCCGTCAGCATCATCTCCAGAAGCTTCTTCGGTGCCGTAGCAGAACGAAGCAGAGATGCCATTATGATATAGGGGAAGAGGCCGACGTTGATCTCCGGGGTACCGAAACGGCAGTCTTCCGCAGCGACCACTATGTCGCATGAACAGGCCAATCCCAACCCACCACCGAGGGCATGGCCGTTAACCCGCGCTACCAACGGCTTCTTCAGTTCCTTGATCGCCCTGAGAAGATCCGCAAATCTGCGCTGTTGCTCATGCCGCTCAATCAGGCTCGTTGTCGCACCCATAGACTCAGCGAAGTCCGCCCCCGCGCAGAAGGCCTTGCTGCCGGCTCCGGTCAACACTACTGCGAGGATCTCTGGATCATCGTCATACGCCTTCAGAGCCCCGAAGAGTTCGTTCAACATGGTCGGCGATATGGTATTCCTTCGCTCTTCCCGTGATAGGGTGATCACGCCTGCTCTGGCCTTCTTCTCGGTTGCTATCGTCTCATACATGTGTCTCCTCCTTATACGGGGTAGACTCCGTGTTTTCTCGGATGCCTGAATATCCTCTTATCGCTGGTGAACTCAAGCGCCCGGAAGAGCACCCTTCGCGTCTCTCTCGGATCTATCACGTCGTCTATGACACCGAATCTGGCGGTCTTGAATATGTTGATCTGAGGCCGTATCTCTTCTGCAAGACGCTCCACCATCTCCTGCGGGTCCTCGGACTCAGCAAGTTGCTTCCTGGCGAAGATCGATACCATGCCCTCGGGCCCCATGACCGAAATCTCCGCACCGGGATAGGCTATCAGAAGATCCGGATCAAACGACCTGCCGCACATCGCGTAGTAACCAGCACCATAGGATTTCCTGACGATCAGCGTCAGCTTGGGAACGCTCGCTTCAGCAACCGTATGGATCATCTTGGCTCCGTGCCTGATTATGCCCGATTTCTCGGCCTTGGAACCGACCATGAAGCCGGGCACGTCCGAGAGAAAGAGGAGTGGGATATTGAAGGCATCACAAAGCCAGATGAAGCGGGCCGCCTTGTCGGCAGCGTCGATATCGATGACACCGCCGTAGAACATCGGGTTGTTGGCCACGATCCCGATGGAGTAACCGGCTATACGCCCGAACCCGACGATCATGTTCCTGCCCCATTTGGGTTTCATCTCGAAGAAGTAGCCATCGTCCGCGATATACCTGATCAGGTCGTGCATGTCATAGGCCTCTCTCGGATTGTCCGGAATTACCTTCAGGATGCCGTCGTCGATCAAAGCCATCGGGTCGCCCGACCACTCTTTCCGCTGTGGCTTCTCGTCGCAATGCTGGGGGAAGAATGAGATGTACTCCTTTATCGCCCTTATACACTCCTCGTCGGATGCCACCTCCAGATCGCCACAGCCGCTGATCTCGCAATGCACCTTTGAGCCTCCCAGTTCGTCTTCAGTCAGTTTCTCGCGGATCACCGACTCCACAAGCGCCGGCCCTCCCAATCCCATGAAACTCGTGCCCTTGACCATGGGCACGAAGTCCGATAGTCCAGGAATATATGCGGTGCCTGCGTAACCGGGACCCATCATGGCAGCTATCAGCGGAATAACCCCTGACATCAGTGACTCCTCCTTGAACAGATAGCCCGAGTCGGCAAACAACGCGACACGTTCTCCGCTCAGACCACCACCGCTCACCCTGGCCCCTCCCGAGTCGTTCAGCCATATCATCGGGATCCGTTGCTTAAGGGCGATCTCCCTGATCCGCGTCACCTTCGTCTCATTGACTGCCCCCATGGAGCCTCCCCTGACCGTAAAATCGTAAGCTGCGACCGCTACGTCCCTCGTGCGAACCCCGTCATTCAACTTGCCGTATCCGGTGATGACACCGTCCGCAGGCACGAGCTTGTCGACACCGAACTCGCTACCCAGCATGCCCACCTCCACAAACGTGCCTTCCTTGATCAGCAGGGCAAGCCTCTCCCTGGCGGTCAGTTTGCCTCTTCCGTGGTGCTTTGCCACAGCCTCCTCACCTCCCATCTGTCGTATCTCTTCCCGGAGGCCCGCCAGCTTCTCTACCTCTTCTCTCATCGTTTCACCCATCTTATTCCTCCTTTAGCTTCGATATGAAATGGGTATCGTACTCACCGGCCTTGAACGCCTCAGAACCTAATGCCCTTCTGAGAAAAGGCAGGTTGTTCTTAATACCGGTGATCACGTACTCATCGAGAGCGCGCCGCATCCTCAGTACGGCATCGTCCCGGTCGGTGCCGCAGGCAACGAGCTTGGCAACCAGCGGGTCGTAGAACTGGCTTACGGTATCTCCTGCCCGGTATCCCCCATCCACCCGTATCCCATCACCACAGGGCTCGACGTAGAACTCCAGCTTGCCCGGCGAAGGGTAGAACGTCTCAGGATCCTCGGCGTATACACGCGACTCTATGGCCCATCCTCTCCATTCTGTGCCTTTCTCAGTAACGGCCAGGGGCTCTCCCGACGCTATTCTGAACTGCTGCTCCACCAGGTCGACTCCGGTTATCATCTCGGTCACCGGGTGTTCCACCTGGAGCCTCGTGTTTATTTCCAGGAAGTAGAAGCTCCGGTCCTTGTCGACGACGAACTCTACGGTGCCGGCATTCGTGTACCCGATCTCTTCAGCGAGGCGTCTGGCGGCCCGCCTGAGGCCCTGTCTCAACGCCGAGTTGGTGAATGGAGATGGCGACTCCTCAATCACTTTCTGGTGCCGCCTCTGCACCGAGCACTCCCTTTCCGGAAAAGTGACCACATTACCACTCTCCTCACCCAGGATCTGGATCTCGATGTGGTGCGGTGACGCCAGGTACTTCTCAACATACACCCTCTCATCACCGAAGGCAAGCCTGGCCCGGTTCGTTGCCGTGTCGAAAGCCTCCGCTATGTCCTCCATCCTTTCCACCAGTATCATGCCGATCCCACCACCCCCGGCAGAAGCCTTAAATATCACGGGCAGCGAAAGCCGCGACACCCACTGTTCGGCTGATTGCACGTCGCTCAATACCGGACTACCAGGCGGGGTCGGTATGCCCAGACCGGTAGCGATCTCCCGGGAACGTAGCTTGTCTCCCATCCTGTGGATCACCTCGGATCCGGGGCCGATGAACGTGAGCCCCTCACTCTCACACCTCGCCGCAAACTCCCATCTCTCTGCCAGGAAGCCGTATCCGGGATGAACGGCACAGGCTCCCGCCTCTTTGGCCGCAGCGATAATCCCATCGATGTTGAGGTAGCTGTCTTTCGGCCTCGCCTCGCCAATCGCTATCACCCTGTCTGCTTCTCGAGCAAACAACGATGACCTGTCTATGTCGGAGCATATGGCTATCGTCTCTATCCCCAATCGCCTGGCGGTTCTGATCACGCGTCGGGCGATTTCCCCACGATTCGCGATAAGCACAGACTCAAGCATGTGATGAGGCTCTCTGGATGTGATGGCCGGCCAATGCCATCAAGCAACACCTGTCTCTCCGGCTGGCTCGGCCCGGGCATAGGGTATAATCATCGCGACGACACTGTCAAGACAGGTGACAGCGGGGCTCATCTACCGCCCATCAACCTGAGCACAGCGGCACCCTGTATTCGCCCCTCCTTGAGCAGAACCAGGGCATCGTTGGCCGCTTCCAGCAAGAACTCTTCAACCGCAGGCACGATGGGAACCTCGGCAGCCAGAGGGAGGAACTCCTCCGCATCCCACCTGGTCACGTTGGCCACGCTCGTCAGTTCCTTCTCATGCCAGAGGTGCTGCGCATACTCCAGTTCCGGAATTGGCGTCCGCTTACGGATCGCGTTTATCACCAATCTGCCGCCTTTCTGCAGGTTTCGCAGGGCATGAGGCACCGTCTCACCCACCGGGGTGAAGTCGATCGCGCAATCGAGCTTCTCAGGTGGAGTGTCCTCGGTCGCACCGATCCATTCCGCCCCCAGCCTGGCGGCCAGTTCCCGGTGTTCCTCCCGATTACGCCTGCTGAAGACGAACACCTTGCCATTCGGATACTTGTACCTGGCGATCTGGATCACTATATGGGCAGAGGCCCCGAAACCATACAGACCCAGCACACCACCATCATCCAGCCCTGAGCGCGTCAGCGCTCGATAACCGATCACGCCCGCACAGAGAAGCGGCGCGGCCTCCACATCGCTGAATCTGCCGGGAATCGGATAGGCAAAGTCTTCGGATACAACCGTGTACGCAGCATAGCCGCCGTCTGCATCCTTTCCCGTCCATCCTGCATCGTCGCACAGGTTTTCTGCACCACTTGCACAGAATGAACAACGACCGCAGGCCCGGTTGATCCAGGCTATTCCCACTCTGTCGCCCTCGCTGAACGTCTTCGCTCCGGGCCCCAGGCCGTCCACCACTCCCACGATCTCATGGCCGAGAACCATGGGATATCGAGAGGGCGGAAGCCTGCCTTCGATCTCGTCGATCTCGGTGTGACACACCCCGCAGGCATGGACACTGACCCGGATCTGACCCGGGCCTGCGACAGGATCGGGCATGTCCACCAGCTTCAGTGGCCTCTCCTCTACCGGGGAGGCCTTCTCTAGCACCATCGCCCTCACTGCTCAACCTTCGCCATCGTCTTCAGGTCTTCCGGTCTACAGAGCATGACGATTCGATCAACGAGAACTCCTGACACCTTTACACGACAAAGATACTCTCGTAGAAACTCTCGCATATCTCTGCGAAATTGCCCCTGTACAGCTTCATCGCTTCGGGTAGCGAGTCCATTATGTCCTGCGCAGTCATACCATCCTCTCCTCTGTCCACCGCAGCCACATCGCCCGCAAACCCGTGGATGAACACTCCCGTTCTCACCGCATCTACAAGGGACATCCCCAGGCCGAACATGGCGGCAACGGTGCCTGTGAGGACATCACCACTTCCCGCAGTGGCCATACCGGGGTTGCCGCTCAGGTTGATGAACACCGACCCGTCGGGATACCCGCTGAGCGAGTGGGCCCCCTTCAGTACGATCGCGGAGTTGTGCTCTCTGGCCGCCGTCTGAACCACACCTATCCTGTCCCCGTCTACCTCTGCCATAGCCATCCCGGTGAATCTGGACATCTCACCCAGGTGAGGTGTCAGTATCGTCTCCGCTTTTCTGCCTCTTAGTAGCGCCGGGTCCCTGGCTATAGCGGTGATGCCATCCCCATCTATGAGCAGAGGTTTTTCGACCTCGCGCGCCATCTCCCGCACCAGCTCTTGCGTTTCTTCGTCAAGCGACAGTCCGGGCCCGATGATCACCATATCCACCATTCGGGAGAACTCGAGAAGCTCACCCACGTTCTCCAGAGCTATGCTGCCTGAAGCCGTCTCTTCTTGGGGAAGTACAACGACTTCACCACCCTTGCCCGCTATCAGCGATGAAATCGACTTCGGCGCCGCCAGGTAGGATAGACCCCCACCGGCCTTCAAGAAGGACAGAGCGGAAAAATACGGCGCCCCCAGATAACGAGGAGAGCCAGCGATGAATAGCACCTTCCCGTAGCTGCCCTTATGAGTATCGCTCTCTCTCACCGGCAGTTCCACCGGGGTGTTGATCGCCACCTCTATGGCATCGGATCCATATAGCACAGGCGGGAACGATATATGCGACACGTACAGTTCGCCGCAGTGATCAAAGCCGGGATACAGCAGATTTCCCAGCTTGGGAAGCCCGAACGTAATGGTGTAGTCCGCCATAACCGCTGTTCCCATCACCTTCCCGGTATCACCGTTGATCCCCGAAGGTATGTCGACCGCGAACACCTCGCCCAGGCTCTCGTTCACCAGGTCGATGACCTCTCCGTACAGGCCGTCCACCTGTCTTACAAGGCCCGTGCCCAGCATCGCGTCCACAACACCGTCGGCCTCGAGAACGTCGATTATCACCGAATCAACCGAGCTGACCCTCGCCATCTCGATTGGCATCTTTGACACTATCTCGTAGTTCTTCCTTGCCGCACCGTGAAACTTGCCTTCGTCATCAAGCAGAAACACCTTGACGTCCCCGCTGGCAGAGTGGATCTTCCTGGCAACCACCAGCCCGTCCCCGCCATTATTGCCGCCCCCACAGAGGACGACGAAACTGTTGCCCTTAACTCCCAGTTCACGGGATATGACCGAGTACACCGCCTGGCCGGCGTTCTCCATCAGCAGTTCCTGCGAAATCCCGAACTCCGCTGTGGCACGCTTGTCCAGTTCCTTCATCTCAGCTACTCTGGCTACTTTCATGGTCACCTCCGTGTCATCAAGACTGTCTGATCATGCATTTCAGGCTGTTTCCGATCATCCGTGACGCTCATCACCTAAGCATGCTGCAGCCCGATCCACCAGGATCTTGAGGCATGGCTGATGATGAGTCCCTCGGGCTCAATCAACCAACCGTCGCTCATAGTGCAGCCGGGTCAGGATGAACCCCAAGCGCTTGCCCACCCTCTGCATGGGTAGATTGTCGGCTTCGGTACAGAACTCGACCTCGGTTGCGCCCCGCCAGCTTGCCCGAGCAATGATCGCCTCGAGCAGGCGCTTGCCGATGCCCATGGAGCGATACGCCTCCTCGACGTAGATGTCACTGATCACGAGACTTGTCCCTCGGACATCGCCCTCAACATGCCCGATCCGGCGCTCCCCATCAAGCGCCACAACTCCAAGATAGTCAGACCGTCTGATGCAAGCAAGTATTCTTCTCTCTATTCTGCGCACCTCCGCGTCTTCAGTCACACCGTCACACTCAGCAGCATAGCGTGCGCGATAGCCCGCATCAGAAGCATCAAGGCATCGTAATTCCACGCCTGTACTGCCTGCTCGGGCGAGAATCTCATCCGAGCCACCATTAGCCTTTCCCACAGATTCTCTCATCCCTTTCCATTATAACCCAACGTCCGCGACAATGCGTTACATGAGGAAAGGATCTCTTCCTCCCACACCAGCAACGGTCATCTGAGCATCCCTCCAACCTCAAACAAGCACCACAACAGCCCGATCATCGCTGACACTGACTGAAAGGTGGGGAACTGACCGCCACCCACGAGATTCAGTATGATCGATCCGCTCTGAACCTGACACACCACCATCGATGATAGTATAATGGAGCCTGTCGTCAGACAGATCAAGACGTCGAGAGGAGGAAAAGAACAATGTCGAAGACGGAAGACCACCTGAGAGAGGCATTCGCCGGAGAGTCGCAGGCCAACCGCACATATCTCGCTTTTGCCCTTGCCGCGGATAAGGAGGGTTATCCTCAGGCGGCGAAACTGTTCAGGGCCGCTGCCGAGGCCGAGACCGTCCACGCACACAATCATCTGAGGGCGCTCAAGGCAGTCAAGAGCACCAGGGAGAACCTGGCAGAGGCGGTCACGGGCGAGACGCACGAGTTCAAGAAGATGTACCCCGAGATGCTGAAGGACGCAAAGGCCGAAGGTGACAAGGAGGCAGAAAGGTCATTCCACTACGCTAACGAGGTGGAGAAGGTGCACGCCGATCTCTACCAGAAGCTGCTTGATGGGCTGGACACAGACAAGGAGACCTACTCCTACTACGTATGTCCGGTCTGCGGCTATACATCAGGCAAGCAGCCTCCCGACATCTGTCCTGTCTGTGGAGCCAGGGGAAAGTCGTTCAGGCAGATAGACTAGTCTCCTCGGCATACCGACGCAGCGCCCGCTCCCTATCAGGCAGAGAACCGCTGTAGAGAGAAAGATACGATAGATTGCGAGCACGGCTCACCACGAGAGCCGATAGCGTTCTTCTCCAGTGGTGAGCCGATGAGAGACAGGTAATGAGAAGATATTCGGCAAACTACCGGCCGGTGCTGGTCATAGCTCTGGTTACCCTGAGCGTACTGGTTGTACTGCTGGCCTGTCCCGACCGCCGGACACCGGACAACGCACCGAACTCAGATCCATCTGAAGATCCAGACATGGTTACCATAGAACTACCCGAAACGCGATACGACGGGGATGTGTCGGTCGAGCAGAGCCTGCTACATAGACGGTCGGTACGGTCCTATTCGCCTGAGAGCCTGACATTGCAGGAGGTGGCTCAGCTCCTCTGGGCAGCACAGGGGGTGACCGATGATCGTGGTTATCGAACCGCACCTTCGGCAGGAGCCACCTACCCGCTCGAGCTGTATGTTGCAGTCGGTGATGTCGATGACCTGAGTCCGGGCATATACAGGTATAAACCTGATGAGCACGTGCTCGTCCGCACCGCGGAAGGCGACAGGAGAACTCAACTGGCGCAGGCTGCCCTGGGGCAACATTTCGTCGGTGAAGGGCCGGCCGTGTTCGTCATAACGGCAGTCTACGAGAGGACGACAACCAGATACGGAGAGAGGGGAGTGCGCTATGTCCACATGGAAGCGGGCCACTCAGCGCAGAACCTGTACCTGCAGGCGACGGCAATGGCCCTCGGAACGGTCGTCGTAGGAGCCTTTAATGACGCTCAGGTAACCGAGGTTCTCGGCCTTCCCGACAAAGAACACCCGCTGTACATAATGCCTGTAGGCCGAATCGGTTGACACTTCCTTATCGCCCGGCTGAGGATAATCCGGCTAACAGGGTCCCGGCGAAATCCGCCGCCTCTGCCAGGTCTCTGGCATCGGGTCTGCCTCTGTGGATCCCGCCGACGATCATAGTCGCCCCGAAAGTATCCCGCCCCCGGCAGGAGAACTCGCCTACTATGTCGAACCCCTTGTCTTGCAGCTTCTTCTTCAGAGGCCTGCCGAAATCATGTACTAACGGCAGCCTCCTTAGCCCGCTGGTGGCGAAGATGAACGCTTTCTTGTCCGTCAGTAGCGGCAACTCGCCCACAAAGCGCAGCAGAGTCCTGTGATGCCTGCCGAAGTAGATCCCCGATCCGAAGCCAACCAGATCGTACTGCTCCGGCATGCTCGCTTTCACTTCCTGCAGCGGCAGTAAGTCGGCCCCAAGAGTAGACGCAACCACCTCCGCGATCTTCGCTGTGTTGCCGTGATGAATTGAGACATAGGTTACCAGAGCTTTCACTGTCAGCTGTACGCGACCTACCCTCTGTGCAGAACCATGAACTATCTGCGCCGCAACCTGGAAGCGAGCTCGCCAGCGATCTGCTCTGCCTCCATGCTAGGCTGACAGCCGTGCATAAAGGAAGCGCCGTGCAACATGCGGAGATTGTGCTGAGCCGATGCCAGTCACCGGGTCAGAGAACTCGACACGGCAAGCAGAGATGATATGTCGAGCTTGAACCCGGGGCCCATGCTGGTAGACAGTGACGCGCTGCGTATGTACTGGCCCTTAGCTCCGCTCGGCCTCGCTCTAACGATGGCCTCGACGCTAGCCGCCAGATTCTCCAGAAGCTTGTCCTTGTCAAAGCTGAGCTTGCCTATCGGCAGGTGGATTATCGCCGTCCTGTCCAGACGAAACTCGGCTCTGCCCTTGCGCGCTTCGTCGATCACGCGTGCCAGATCCTGCGGAGGCACTACCGTGCCGGCCTTGGGATTGGGCATCAGACCCCGGCGGCCCAGGATCTTACCCAGCTTCGCAACCTTGGGCATCATATCAGGAGTGGCTATCGACACATCGAACTCGAGCCAGCCGTCTTCTATCTGCTTAATGAGATCGTCTGCTCCAACATAGTCAGCGCCCGCCTCCTCCGCAGCCCTTACACCTTCGCCCTGAGTGAAGACCAGTATTCGCGTCCTCTTGCCCAGTCCGTTGGGCAGCAGGATGACACCTCGAACCTGCTGATCGGCACTACGAGGGTTCACCCCCATCCTCAGATGAAGCTCCACAGTCTCATCGAACTTGGCGAACGAGGCTTCCTTCGCGAGTTCGATAGCCTCCTCAGGGGAGTATGCCTTTGTGCTGTCAACCAGCTTGCTGGCCTCTAGATACTTTTTACCGTGCTTTGCCAATCGCGTATACCTCAATACTTCCCGGTACCCGGGGAATTCAGATCTGCTCTACCTCCACACCCATACTCCGAGCCGTGCCGGCAACGATCTTGACCGCCTTCTCAAGATCAGTTGTGTTCAGGTCCTTCATCTTGGTCCTCGCGATCTCCCGAACCGCATCTGCGCTCAGACTTCCCACTGTCTCGCTTCCCGGATTGCCGCTGCCCTTCTCCACACCCAGAGCACGCCGAAGCAGGTCAGAGACAGGAGGCATCTTCGTCACAAAAGTGAAGGAGCGGTCCTGATAGATGGTCAGATCAACAGGGATTATATACCCTTCCTGGGAACTGGTGCGCTCGTTGTACTCCTTGCAAAAGGCCATGATGTTGATGCCGTACGGTCCCAGAGCGGGCCCTACAGGCGGAGCTGGAGTCGCCTTCCCCGCAGATATCTGCAGCTTAACCACCGCCTTTACTTTCTTAGCCATTCCCGGTTCTCTCTTTCGCTAGACCACCGGCCCCTGCCGGAAGTCTCTATATCTTCTCTACACCCAGCAGGTCGAGTTCAACAGGAGTCTCCCTTCCGAAAAGCGATAGCATCACTATCACCTTGCCCTTGCCGAGGTTCAGTTGCTCCACCTTGCCGATAAAGTCGATAAAAGGTCCGCTGGTCACCCGTATGCTATCTCCTTCCTTAAACGTCATCTTCACCTCGGTGGGAGCTTCCTCCATACGCTGTAAGATCGCGTTCGCTTCCTCCTCAGGCAAGGGAACGGGTTTGACGCCGGCACTCACAAACCCGGCAACACCCGGGGTGTTGCGCACTATGTCCCAGCTATACTCGTCCAGTTTCATGTTAACCATGATATAGCCTGGAAATGCCTTCTTGGTTATGGTACGCCGCTTACCCCCTTTGATCTCGATCTCTTTCGCCGTCGGTATCACCACATCAAACACCTTGTCTCCGACATCCATGTATTTTATGCGCTGCTCGAGGTTTCTTCTGGCCTGCTCCTCATGCCCTGAGGAGACGTACAACAGGTACCACTCTCCACTAACCATTGACTGCTAACCACCCACCAGCATGAAAAGCCTGTAGAAACCATAGTCGAGAGCACCCAGAATTCCCCCCACGATAGTACACACTACCAGCACCAACAGGCTCAGCCTTAGAGCTTCCTGTCTAGTTGGCCAGTGGGCCTTGCGAAGTTCTGCCACAACCTCGGAGAAGAAACTGAATCTCGATTTCTTGACCGGGGCGGGCTTGGTGCTTATCGCCTTCTTGGTATGGGTAGTCATACGTTACTTCACTTCTCGATGGACGACTTTGCCACGACACTGAGGGCAGTACTTGCTGAGCTCCAGTCTCTGCGGATCATTCTTCTTGTTCTTAACCGTGGTGTACGTCCTCCGCATGCACTGAATGCATGCCAGATGGATGATCACACGTAGATCGCCTTTCTTCTTAGCCACACCTATCCACCTATTGGCACAGACTCCGGCCGGCAGGGCTCATGCGACGATCTTGTCAATGACTCCAGCACCTACTGTTCGTCCACCCTCCCTGATAGCGAACCGCAGTCCCTCTTCCATCGCCACAGGAACCATCGTCTTGATCTTCATACGATTGAGACTATCACCGGGCATGGCCATCTCCACACCCTCAGGCAGGATGATCTCGCCCGTAACGTCAAGCGTCCTGATGTAGAACTGGGGCTTGTACCCGGTAAAGAACGGCGTGTGTCGGCCGCCCTCTTCCTTGGTCAGAATATAGACCTCTACCTCGGCCTCCGTGTGAGGCTTGACCGAGCCCGGCTTCGCCAGAACCTGCCCTCTCTCTATCTCGTCCCGGTCTATACCGCGCAGCAGAACCCCCACGGCATCGCCAGCCTCCGCCTCCTGCATGGTCTTGTGGAACATCTCGAGGCTGGTAACTACCACCTTTCTCGACTCCTTCAAGCCCACTATCTCGACTTCATCGCCGGACTTCACCCTTCCTCGTTCCACCCTGCCCGTGGGCACGGTGCCCCGTCCCTTGATGCTGAACACATCCTCTATAGGCATGAGGAAAGGCTTGTCGCTCTCCCTCTCCGGCATCGGAATGTAATCGTCCACCGCGTCAAGCAGATTCCTTATCCGCCCGCACCAGGAGCACTCCCTCTTGCCGCAACCACACTCCAGAGCCTTTACAGCACTTACCCTCGCAACGGGAATCTCGTCGCCCGGGAACTCATACCTCGTGAGAAGATCCCTGACTTCCATCTCCACCAGGTCCAGCAGCTCGGGATCATCAACCAGATCCACCTTGTTGAGAGCCACAATTATCCGGGGAACCTGGACCTGTCTCGCCAGAAGGATGTGTTCCCTGGTCTGTGGCATAGGCCCATCATCCGCCGCAACCACCAGAATCGCGCCGTCCATCTGAGCGGCGCCCGTAATCATGTTCTTGATGTAGTCGGCGTGTCCTGGACAATCGACGTGGCAATAGTGGCGCGACTCAGTCTCATACTCGATGTGCGATATGGCGATCGTCAAGCCACGTGCCTTTTCCTCGGGAGCATTATCGATCGAGTCGAAGGTCCTGAACTCCGTGGTGCCTGCCGCGGACAACACGTTGGTAATCGCAGCAGTCAGAGTCGTCTTCCCATGATCAACATGCCCTATCGTACCCACATTGACGTGCGGCTTGGCACGTTCGTATACTTTCTTTGCCATCTTAACCTCCTTTTATCTTAAAGCCCACAACCAGATTCGAACTGGTGACCCCGTTCTTACCAAGAACGTGCTCTACCTACTGAGCTATGTGGGCGTCCTCTGCTCTTACTGGAGGGGGTAGGATTCGAACCCACGTAGCCCGCATGGGCGGCAGATTTACAGTCTGCTCCGATTGACCGCTCCGGCACCCCTCCGCGACAAAAGCTTATCATAAAACGTCCCAGAAAAACAGCCCGAGAGGGGATTCGAACCCACCAACCTACCGATTACAAGTCGGTTGCTCTACCATTGCGCTACTCGGGCAACCTTCGCCAATTTTGTGGCTCAATAGTATAAATAAGCGCACATTCGTTGTCAACCGAACGCGCGGTTGCATTATCTACCTCGATCATGTTACATTATACGGGTTTTACAGGTAGGTACGAGGTAGATAATGGCCAGAACAGCCGTAACCAATAACGTCTTGCTGAAACAGCTACTGGAAGCTGGTGCTCATTTCGGTCACCACACCAGTTACTGGCACCCAAAGGCAAAGAAGTACATATTCACCCAGCGCAACGGCATTCACATCATCGACCTGGAGCAGACGGTTGTCATGCTGGACAGAGCCCGTGCCTTCGCCCAGGACCTTGCAGCCCGAGGACAGAGCATCCTTCTTGTCGGCACCAAGAAACAGGCCCAGCAGACCATAGAAGAAGAGGCCGCCAGGTGCGGCATGAGCTATGTAAACCAGCGGTGGCTAGGGGGTATGCTGACCAACTTCACCGTCATACAGGCCCGCATCGATCACCTGGTCCGGCTTGAAAACAGCAGAGACAAAGGTGAACTGGAGCTCTTGCCCAAGAAAGAGCGTGTGAAGATAGAGAAGGAGATATTCCATCTCAACACGCAGATGGGTGGCTTCAAGGAGATGACCACGCTTCCCAGTGCCCTGTTCATCGCCGATCCCATCAAGGATAACATAGCCCTGAATGAAGCAAGGAAGCTGGGCATACCTGTTATTGCAATCGTGGATACCAACTGCAATCCCGAGGGTATTGACTACCCGATTCCCGCAAATGATGACGCCGTTAAGGCCATAAGGCTGATCTGCAGCAAGATAGCTGATGCCATCGTTGAAGGCAAGGCCGAGGCATTCTCTGGAGAAGCTGTGGCTGCCAAGCTGGCAGGTGAGGACGAGCGCGGAGAGGAGATCGACACCCTTGGCTCCTACAGCTTCGGACCGGACGAACCGAAGAAGACTGATCAGCCTGAGGAGGCGGAACAGGCGCAACAGGCCGAAGGACCGGAAGAGATCAAGGAACCAGAAGGAGAGGTTTCACCCACATGAAAGTGTCAGTCCAATCAGTGAAAGAGTTGAGAGACAGAACCAATGCCGGAGTGCTCGACTGCAATCGCGCCCTGATGGAGGGAGGCGGCGACATAGAGAAGGCGATCGAGATACTCAGACAACGAGGCGTGGCGACCGCTGAGAAGAGAAAGGACGCCGTCGCAGCACAGGGCATTGTGGAATCATACATCCATCATACCAGGCACATAGGAGCCTTGGTGGAACTGAACTGCGAAACGGATTTCGTGGCTCACACCGATGAGTTCAAGGAACTGGCTCGCAACCTGGCTATGCAGGTCGCCGCTACGTCACCACACTTCATCACCAGTGAGGACATGCCCAACGAGGCAGGACTGGACCCTCAGGTTGTCTGCCTCCTTAGCCAGCCCTACATCAGGGAGCCCGGCAAGACCGTTAAGGATGTTGTTACCGAGACCATTGCCAAAGTGGGTGAGAACATCAAGATACGCAGGTTCGCCAGGTTCGAGCTCGGTGTCCAGGGCTAGGCCATGGTCGATGAACTACTTGCTGAGCTAAACAGCAGAATGCAGAAGGCCGTAGATGGCCTGGCCAAGGAGCTGGCCACAATACGGGCCGGACGCGCCACCACAGCATTGCTCGACAACGTGGTTGTTGAGTATCACGGCTCGCCCACACCTCTCTATCAACTGGCTACGATGTCCACTCCCGAGGCAAACCTCATTGTCATTCAGCCATGGGACCGCTCATCACTGCGTGACATCGAAAAAGCCATCCTTGCCGCCAATATCGGCCTCAACCCTGCTAATGATGGCAACCTGATCCGCGTGGTCATTCCTCCCCTCAGTGAAGAACGACGCATCGAGCTGGTCAAGCTGGTCTCCAGGAAGGTAGAGGAACGACGCATTGCCATACGCAACATCAGGAGGGACGGCATCGAGAAACTGAGGGAGATGGAGAAAGCTAAGGAGATATCGCAGGACGATCTTAAGAGCAACACCAAGAAGATCGACCAGCTTACAGAGGCTTCTGTGGAAAGGGTGAACGAACTGGGTGAGGCTAAGGAGCGAGAGATCCGCGAGATCTAGGCCACCCGACAACAGTCCGGCAGATAGCTCATCGCTCACGATCTACACATAGGGAATCCATACACAGCTCCCCTGCCCCAACCCGGTCACCATGAACTGAACAGCCCCTTCATTGGTTAGCTGACCAGTGCAGAATTCTGCACCGACACAGTATTGAGAGGCGATTGACCATGCTGAGAGTTGCTTCGATCATCCTTGTTGTCGTAGCGTTATCTTCTCTGGTGATCGGTGTTATCTATGTCGCCAGGGGCACCTTCATGGGATATCACGAGGAGTTCATCGGGATGACCATCGATGACATCGCCGATATCAGTCCCGCGTTAGCGACCCTGGCAACGGTCTTCATCAGGCTGGCCGGCACCCTCTTCATCAGCGTTGGGGTATCGTTGATTGCCATCATCCACTACGGCGTAAGGCGGAGAAGAAGGTGGGCCTGGTGGACCACGCTGATCGCGATGGGGGTTGTAAACGTACCCATGGTAGCCATCACCAGACCGGTCGGAGGCCTCCCCTGGATGCTGGCGATAGCGATGCTCGCGTTGTTCGTCGCAGGCATCGCTCTGGCCGCCAGAGATGTATTCGCTAAGCCCTCTGAAGCTGCTTGACAGCACCCGCCGCAGTCATCCCACTGCACTTACCGGCAGCCTGCCACGCTGCATCTCTTCACACGTAGCAGCCTTGCTCCGATCCTGACCACTGGCCGATTAAAAGCTGTTACAATACAGCAATGCTGAAGCAAAGAGTCCTCACCGCCATCGTCGGCGTCCCCCTCATCGTGCTCGCCATATGGTTCGGTGCGCCATGGTTCACCCTTCTGATAGCAGCCGCTGCACTGGCCGGTACCTACGAGTTCTACGGCATGACCCGGCTTGACAGGAAAGAGCCGCTATTCTACCTGGGATTGCTGTGGACACTTGCGCTCGTGCTTGCGCCTCACTATGCGCACAGGGACCCGGGTGTTCTCCCCATGCTTGGCACTGCTGCTCTGCTCATATCGCTCATCTTCCTGCTTCGCCGTCCGTCGACAGAGAATGCCTTCCCAAACTGGGCATGGATGATCGCCGGTGCTCTTTACGTTGGCTGGATGCTGAGCTACTGGGTCGCCTTACGCGGAATGGACGACGGCCGGAACTGGGTCTACATTGCCATGCTCACGGTTTTTGCCAATGACACTGGCGCCTACTTTGTCGGCAGAGCACTCGGCAGACATAAGCTCGCTCCCGCCATAAGCCCGGCTAAGACCTGGGAGGGCGCCATAGGAGGCCTGATCTGCGCGATTCTCGGCGCCATGGTAACGGCGGTTGTCCTCAGCCTCGTATCTGCCTTCACCTTTGCATACTGGCAGATCATCATCCTGGGACTCATCGTCAGCCTCTTCGCCCAGCTTGGCGACCTTGTCGAGTCTCTGCTCAAACGTAACACGGGGGCTAAGGAGTCCGGCAGACTGCTGCCGGGACACGGTGGCATCCTCGACCGTTTCGACAGCATCATCTTCGTCGGCGCAGTGGTATACTACTACGTGATATGGACGATATGAAGAGGGTGGCGATCCTGGGTTCGACCGGCTCCATAGGCCAGCAGTCGCTTGATGTGATCCGGGCAATGCCCGATGCAGTACAGGTAGTAGCACTCGCGGGTGGCAGAAACCTCAACCTTCTAGAACAGCAGATACGGGAGTTCAGGCCCCTGCTGTTCTCATCATCGGTTCAAACCGATGAACACGAGGGGAGCGAGTTCGCATCGATGGAGGTGATAGCCGGTCATCCCGACGTCGACTTCGTGATCGTTGCCACGTCGGGTAAGGCCGGACTCGGCCCCACGTTGGCGGCCCTGAGGGCAGGCAAGACCGTGGCCATCGCCAGCAAAGAGGTGCTGGTAATGGCCGGCGAGATCATCCTTCGGGAGGCCGAACGCCACCAGGCCCGGATACTCCCCATTGACAGCGAGCACAGTGCCATCTGGCAATGCTTGCAGGGCGAACAGAACGAGCCGAGGCGGATTATCCTGACTGCCTCTGGCGGCCCCTTCTACCGATACTCCCCTCCGCAACTTGATCAGATCACTCCCGAGCAGGCCCTCCGCCATCCGGTATGGAAGATGGGTAGCAAGGTGACCATCGACTCCGCAACACTCATGAATAAGGGACTTGAGGTTATCGAAGCCCATTGGCTTTTCTCCCTACCTTTTGCTAGTATTCAGATACTCATTCATCCTCAGTCTATCGTGCATTCCATGGTCGAGTTCGCGGACGGTTCCCTGAAAGCTCAGCTTGGGCCACCGGATATGAGGCTGCCCATTCAGTATGCTCTCTCCTATCCGAACAGGTGGCTCAACCCCTGCTTCCCGCGCCTTGACTGGAGCGAGGTCCGTGATCTGAACTTCGAGCCGGTGGACTGCGGCAGATTTCCCTGTCTGAACTCTGCTATAGAGGCAGGCAAAGCCGGAGGCACCTATCCGGCAGTGCTCTGCGCAGCCGACGAGGTAGCTGTGGATCTCTTCCTCAGCCACGGGATCGGCTTCTGCGACATCGGCAGAGTAGTGCAGGAGGCACTACAACAGCACCACAGCATCTCGCAACCGTCTATTGAGCAGATACTCGGTGCTGACGAATGGGCCAGGGAGTGTGCACTAAACTCCTCGCTCGTTCGCACCACGGAGAGGGAGCAACCTCGAGATTCTTGGAGAGGCAGCTAACATATGAGCACTGTCATCATTGTCGTGGTCTTTATCGCCTCACTTTTCCTGGCGCTCCTTTTTCACGAGTTGGGGCACTTCCTTGCCGCCCGACGTGCAGGTGTCAAGGTAGAGGAGTTCGGAGTAGGGCTTCCACCCCGCATCTTCGGCATCAAACGGGGTGAGACCACCTACTCGATCAACGCCATACCTGTGGGAGCCTTTGTCAAGACTGCCGGCGAGGACGACCCCACCGTGCCCCGAAGCCTGGCTGGAAAACGCCCGTTTGCCAGGTTCGGAGTCTACGTCGCCGGCCCGATTGGCAACTTCCTGCTGGCGTTCGTTCTTCTGAGCGTCTTCTATGCGCTTCCCTACTCGGTCATCTCCAGTGACGGACTCGTCGTATACTCTGTAATTGAGCATTCCCCTGCTCACCAGGCCGGCGTAGATCCCGGAGACGTTATCCTCGAGGTAGCGGGCCAACCGGTCCGCAGGCTGGGCGACATTCCCGACATATTGCTCGGAAGAGACGAAGATGACGTGGCCGTTCGCCTTCTCAGGAACGGACACGAAGAAGAGATCACAATTGTGCCGGAAATCGAACCGGAATCACAACGACCGCGGATCGGCGTATACCTCTGGTGGAACATGGTGGACCAGGTAGACCCGAACTCCCCGTCCTATGAAGCAGATATCAGGCCCCGTGATGCCATCTACACCGTGAACGGACAGGTTGCCTACAGTTCCGAGGCTGTTTCCGGTGCCCTCCTTGCCGCTGAAGAGGGGGACCAGATCAGAGTTGTCTTTCTCAGGGATGGGAAGGAGATCTCGACCTCGCTGAAGAACGTAGACTACGAAAGCCTGCCCGGTGTTGACATGCGATGGGTGGATACCCATATTGAGGAGGAGAGGCTTCCTGTATGGCGCGGAGTCCTCGAAGGGGCCGGATTCGTCATACTCATGCCGGTGTACATAGTCGAGGCCATACCGCAGATCAGAGAGTCACCCGACACAGCGCTGGTGGGGCCGATCGGCGCAGGGCAGCTCATGATCGAGGTAGTGGCGACATATGGGTTCAGCTATGCTCTGTTCATGGCAGGCATCATCAGCCTCGGCATCGGGATATTCAACCTCCTCCCCATTCCTGTTCTGGATGGTGGAGGCATGCTGATATCGTTCATCGAATGGGTCAGACGTGGCAAGCGTCTCTCGCCTCGGGCAACTCGTCTGGTCCAGATCGTAGGCATTGCGCTCATAATCGTGCTCGTGGTCTTTGTGTTCTCTTCCGATATTCTGCGTATCATCCGTGGCGAAACCATCCTATGACACGTCGAGCTTCAGTAGCCATAAGGATAGGCGGTGTATGCATCGGCGGCGATTCTCCCATCGTGGTGCAGTCCATGACCAGGACGGACACCCGAGACGTTTCGGCCACCGTGGACCAGATCAAGCAGCTTAAGGACTGCGGCTGTGAGATCGTGCGGCTGGCCGTTCCGGACAGCGATGCCGCTCAGAGCCTGGCAGGCATCAAGAAGAGAGTCTCGCTGCCTATTATCGCCGACATTCACTTCGACTACCGCCTCGCGCTGGCAGCGCTTGAATCGGGCGTCGATGGACTGCGACTCAACCCCGGTAACATCGGAGATAGGGAACAGGTCGCCATGGTTGTAAAAGCCGCCAAACACCGCGAGGTTCCCATTCGAGTGGGAGTCAACGCCGGCAGCATACCTCCCGACTTTCAACCGGAGGCCCCTCTGGTTGAGCGTATGGTCAACATGGCGTTGGAGCAGATCAGGATCATGGAAGCACTTGAGTTCCGCCTGATCAAGGTCTCGCTCAAGGCCTTCGATGTGCCTTCCACGATTCAGGCCTATCAGATGATCGCGGGAAAGACGCCCTATCCTCTGCACCTGGGCATCACCGAGGCCGGGCTTCCCCGGACCGGCGCCATACGGAGCGCCATAGGGATCGGCATCCTGCTGTACCAGGGAGTCGGCGATACAATCCGTGTTTCGCTGAGCGCTCATCCCTGCGAAGAGGTATTCGTTGCCTACGAGATCCTGAAGAGCCTGGGCCTTCGTCAGCGAGGCCCGACTCTGGTAAGCTGCCCATCCTGCGGTCGGGCTGAGGTTGATATCATCGCCCTGGCCGAGGAGGTAAGCAGGCGCATGGAGAGAATACGCACGCCTATCAAAGTCGCCGTCATGGGTTGCGTTGTTAACGGGCCCGGCGAAGCAAGAGACGCCGATGTCGGAATTGCCTGCGGCAAGGGAAGAGGTGCCATATTCAGAAAGGGAGAGGTGGTTGCAACGGCGGACGAGCAGGATCTCATTGACGCCCTGATGAAAGAGGTGAGTCTCTCGGATACCGGGGGACCGTAGAAAGGACAGGAGTAATGCGCTTCTCTAAGCTGTTCGGAAAGACGTTACGGCAGGCTCCCGCTGAGGCAGAGAGTATAAGCCACAGGCTGCTGCTGAGGACGGCGATGATCGCTCAGGAGGCTGCCGGCATATACTCGTATCTACCGCTGGGCTGGCGGGTTCTCAGGAAGATAGAAGGGTTGATCAGGGAGGAACTGGACCGGGTCGGCGGACAGGAGCTGCTGCTGCCGGTGTTACAGCCCATCGAGTTCTGGCAGCAGTCGGGGCGCGACGTGTCGTTTGGCAAGTCGCTCTTCACATTGACCGACCGCAGGGAGCGCACGCTGGCGCTGGGCCCCACGCATGAGGAGGTCATCGCCGATCTCGTTCGTCGCCACGTGCAGAGCTATCGCGACCTTCCTCAACTCCTCTACCAGATACAGACCAAGCTTCGCGACGAGCCTCGACCACGGGGCGGACTGCTGAGAGTGCGCGAGTTCATAATGAAGGATCTCTACAGCCTTGACATCGACGAAGCAGGCCTTGACGATAGCTACCGGAAGGTAAGCGAGGCATACCTGAGCATCTATGACCGGCTCGGATTGCCGGTCTTGATGATAGAGGCGGACAGCGGTGCCATAGGAGGCAAGGAGTCTCATGAGTTCATGGTTATCAGCGAGACAGGCGAGGACGACATCATACGGTGCTCCTGCTGTAGCTATGCTGCCAATGCAGAGAAAGCCGGGTTCAACAAGGCAGCATCTGATACCCCTCCTGACGGAAGCGGGTCAGGCAACAGCCCCGGCACAGATGACCTGCCACCTCTGGAGGAGATCGCCACTCCTCAGGCCAGGACGATTCAGCAGGTAGCTGATTTCCTGGGAGTGCCCACGAGCCTGACCCTCAAGGCCGTCTTCTACATCGCCGACGGGGAGTTCGTCTTCGTGATTATCCGCGGCGATCTCGACATCAACGAGACCAAACTGGCCAACGCTGTGAAGTGCGCCGATCTCCGGTTGGCCACAGAGGATGAGGTGGTCAGTAAAGGCCTTGCCGCAGGCTTTGCCTCGCCTGTTGGAATAGAGGGAGTCCGGGTCGTGGCCGATGATTCGGTCGCCTCAGGCTCCTGCTTTATCGCCGGCGCTAACAGGTCCGGGTACCACCTGAGGAATGTTAGCTATCCCAGGGACTTCCGGGCTGACCTGGTCGCAGACATCGCCCTGGCACGGCCCGGCCACATGTGTCCCCTCTGCCTGAGCCAACTCTCTTCAACCAGGGGCATCGAAGTCGGACATGCCTTCAAGCTGGGCGTCTTCATAAGTGAAAGGTTCGAAGCATCCTTCCTGGACAGCGATGGAGAGTCGAGACCGGTCGTCATGGGTTCCTACGGCATCGGACTGGGGCGATTGCTGGCCGCCATAGTCGAACACAGCCATGACGAGAAGGGCATAGTCTGGCCTCTCTCGATCGCCCCCTACCAGGTCCATCTTTGCGCCTTGTACTCGGACAGACCCGAAGTCGTCGCTGCAGCAGACGAGATCTATGAGACTCTGCGGAGCGAAGGCATTGAGGTTCTCCTCGATGACCGTGACGAGTCGCCCGGCGTCAAGTTCAACGACGCCGACCTCCTGGGGATGCCTGTACGGTTGACCGTGTCCCCGCGTACTCTACAGAGTCGCAGCATTGAGGCCAGGCGGCGCACCGAGAAGGAGTCCCAACTGTTGCCTATCGACGATCTGACCCTTCAGATAAGGAAGCTACTGAACGAAGTGGACTCCCGGCCTTAATAGAGTCAGTCGCACTGGACAGGGCAATGAACTGCACATGACCTCTGTTCCGATGATTCAGATCTTTACCAGGCCAAGTCCCTCGCCCCGCCGGGTCAGTTACGCAGAACGGCTCCCACCTCCTGCTGTAACCGACCGAGCATGTTCTCCTGGATCCTGTCTGTCTCCTCATCAGTCAGTGTACGGTTCGGCGACTGGTAGATAATCCTTATGGCGAACGATTTCTTCCCCGGCGGGAGCTGTTCTCCTCGATAGAGGTCGAAGAGAGTCACCCTCGTCACCATGGGATACGCCCGGATTACGCTCTCAACGCTCTGATAGCTCACCTCTTCATCCAGCACCAGCGCGATGTCGCGCGTCAGGCCGGGAAACCGCGTAAATGGTTGGTACTGTCTTATCCCGGCATTCAGGCGCAGCAGCTTCTCCATATACAGCTCGATAAGGCATACGCCACCCGACAGGTCAAACGCCTGTGCAACTCCGGGATGTAGCTCACCGACAACCGCTATCCTCTCGTCGCCGACTAGCACGTCGGCTCCCCTGCCCGGAAACATGGTCTCGTCATTGCTGACGGCAAAACTCGCCTCGATCCCGCACCGGGCAAGAACCGTCTCCAATAACCCCTTGGCATCGAAGAAGTCGATCATCTCCCCGCGATCATGCCACGATGGCTCGGTTCTCAGGCCGCTCAGTACAGCACACAGCATCTCGTCCTCACGAGGTAGCCCCTTATAGCTCTGAGCCACTTCATCCTCATCTGCGCCGCAGTCGGGTTTCTGTGGGCAGAACACCTTGCCTATCTCGAACAGCTTTATCCCGGCTGTCTCGACCCGCTGATTGTGCGCCAGCGTTGTCAGAACACCGCTCCGCAGAGTCGTGCGCAGATACTCCTGCTCCCTGCTCATCGGATTGGCCACCTTAAGGGGATGGGTCTTCAGCTCGGAGTTCGGAGACACCTTCTGCAGCCTCTCAAGGCTGACCAGAGGATAGGTAAGTATCTCCTGGAATCCCAGACCGGTCAACGTAGTGCGCAACTGCTTTCTCAGAGCTCTTCGCCGCAACATCGGCGACGCCTTCGATTGCTGCCGCGGCAGCTCAGCACTCAACCGGGCAGCCGGGATCTTATCATAACCTGCTATGCGCACTATCTCTTCTACAAGATCGGCCGTGCACCTGATGTCACTGCGCCAGTACGGCACGACGACCGAAACCCGCGAGCCGGAGCCGCCTTCCCGGCACTCGAACCCGAGAGATATCAGTATCTTACGAATCTGACCGACACCTATCTTGAGCCCTGCGAGCCGAGCTACATCACCGGCAGAGACCGACACGGCCTCCGGCCGGGACCTGCCCGGGTAGATATCGATGACGCCGCAGGCCGCTTTGCCACCGGCTGCCTCAAGCAACAGTTGCATTGCACGCTTCAAAGGCATCGGCGGCAATCCACTATTGAGGCCCTTGTCAAAACGCAGAGAGGCCTCGCTTCGTAGTCGGAGTCGATCACACCCGCGGCGAATCGCCACCCGGTCGAAGTTGGCCGACTCCAGGAGGACGGACCTTGTCTCGCCCGTAACCTCGGAAGCTCCGCTACCCATGATCCCGGCAACCGCTATCGCCCTTTCCTGATCCGCTATGACCAGCATATCCGGATCCAGACGACGCTCCACTCCATCGATGGTGGTTATGGACTCGCCCTGTCCCGCTCTGCGAACCACGATCCGGCGGCCCACAAGCCTGTCATAGTCGAAAGCATGAAGGGGTTGACCGTATTCGAGCATAACATAGTTGGTGACGTCAACAACGTTGTTGATGGGGCGCATGCCGCTGCTAGCCAGCCGCTGCTGCATCCATCCCGGAGAGGGGCCTACCCTGATCCCGGTAATCAGACCGGCACAGTACCTGGGACAGAGATCGGGAGCAGTTATGTCAACGGAAACAAGAGAGTGTACGGAGTCCCCTGACTCAGCATAGTCCGCTGACGGAAGACTAAGCTGCCTATCTGTTAGCGCACCGATCTCTCGGGCAACTCCTGTTACCGACAGACAGTCCGGGCGATTAGGTGTTATGTCCAGATCGAGAACGACGTCTCCCAGATAATCACCGAGAGGTGCCCCTACAGGCGCGTCCGGGGACAGGACCAGTATACTGTCATGATCGTCTGAAAGACCCAGCTCTTTCTCAGAGCACACCATGCCCTCCGACACGACACCCCGTATCCTTGCCTTCTTGAGAGCCGTCGCCTCGCCGGTCCGCCCGTCTATGAGCTTCGCTCCGATGCGGGCAAAAGGCACCCTCTGGCCGACTCCGATGTTGGGAGCCCCACAGACAACGGTGAATCGCTCTGCACCGAGGTCGACGGTCGCCAGCGTAAGTCGATCCGCATCGGGATGAGGGTTGAGAGTCACAACCTCCCCAATAACAACATTGTCCCAGGCTTCTCCAATATGCTCTATGTCGTTGAGTTCCAGGCCGGCAGCTGTCAGTCTATCCCCGAGTTCCCGGGCACTGAGCGCTATATCAACATAATCGCGAAGCCACTTGAGCGAAACTCTCATATCACCACCTGGTATGTTAGAACTGCCTCAAAAACCTGAGGTCGTTGCTGTAGAATAGACGGATATCATCGATGCCGTATCGAAGCATGGGCAGGCGCTCAACTCCCATTCCAAAGGCAAACCCGCTGTACACCTCAGGGTTGATACCTACTCGCGCCAGGACGTCAGGATGCACCATTCCTGCACCGAGGATCTCGATCCATCCGCTGCCACCGCACAACCTGCAACCATCGACTGTGCATGCCAGGCACTCAATGGCTATCTCAGCTCCGGGCTCGACAAACGGAAAGTAATCGCAGCGGAAGCGCACCTTTCTCTCTTCTCCAAAGAGGCAGCGGCAAAACTCAATCAGAGTACCCTTGAGATCGGCCAGTGTTATGTTCTTGTCGACGGCCAGACCCTCAACGTGATGAAACATGGATTCGTGGGTCGCGTCGGTCGCCTCATACCTGTAGACCCGCCCGGGTACGATCACTCTAATGGGCGGACTCTGCTCCTCCATGAGCCTTATCTGCATTGGTGAGGTGTGAGTTCGCAGAAGTATCTGCTCTCCCGCAGTATCCGGCTCGATCCATAAGGTGGCAAACATATCGCGTGCCGGATGATGCTGAGGTATGTTCAGAGCTTCGAAGTTGTAGTACTCGGTCTCGACATCGGGCCCTTCCACCGTCTGAAAGCCCATCTGCCCGAATACATCGCATATGTCCTCGATCGTCTGAGTTACAGGGTGAATCCCGCCGTAAGCAAAAGGACGGCCCGGAAGTGTTGCATCGAGTCGCTGCGATTGCGAGGCAGAAACAAGAAAGTCCTGTCGCAGGATGGCCTCCCTATCCCTGAGACCGGCCTCGAGATCCCTCTTAACCTCGTTGGCCCTGTTGCCCACTACGGGTCGTTCCTCCGCAGGCAGGGCAGACAGAGACCGGAGAATCCGCGTCAGATCGCTCTTCTTACCGAGATGACGTACGCGCCAGGACTCCAACTCGCGAAGATCACTGACCTTGCCTAGTTCATCCAGAGCCTGTGCATGAAGACCGTTGAGTAGTTCCAGCATTGGACACCAAGCAGCACGATCGCCGTTCAGAACGTACAGAGTGTCGAGGCGACACGTTACTCTGCGCGAGACAGGTCATCTCTGGTGACCGATGCAACCAACGCAGAGAAACCTGAGGGATCGCGAACTGCCATCTCGGCCAGCATCTTTCGGTTGATGCCTACGTTAGACCTCCTCAACCTTGCCATCAACTGGCTGTATGTGAGCCCGTTCAAACGTGCCCCGGCGTTTATGCGGGTGATCCATAGCGCCCTGAAGTCTCCCTTCCGTTCGCGACGGTGACGGTACGAATAGTCAAGGGCATGAAGCATGGACTCATTGGCGGTTCTGTAAAGCTTGTGCCTGGCCGCCCTATGCCCCTTGGTTAACTCAAGCACCTTCTTATGTCGTCTGTGAGTAACTTTCCCGCTCTTCGCTCTTGGCAAGATCCCTCCTTTGCCCTCTAGGCACCATCGTCTTTCTTTCTGGTAACCGAGTACACTACTATCAGACCGGCACCGACACACAGGAAGACAAGGCCCGGTATGCCTGCCCACCTGCCCAGATCGAAGACGAACGCACTGGTGAGCCCGGCGATTCCTATGCCGGTCACTATAGCGCCCACCAGCAGTAGCACCCAACTGGGACGGGCAGAAGGCTGGGATGGCTGATAGAGTCCCTTCTCGATCAGCGCTTTGTCTCTTCTGTACTCAGTCCAGATCGCCAATAGTGGTATGCTGAAGACAAACACTATCCCGAAGACCGGCACCAGCACATCTACGTTCATAGCTTGCTACTTGCAACCCCCACTAGTAGGGTAGCAGTCTCCTCAGCCTCTTCCTGTCCTGTGGCGATACCGGCACTTTCTCATCATATAGGCGCTTGGTTCTGGGGGCCTTCTTCCGTCTCAGATGGCTCTTGCCGCACTTCATGCGCATCAGCTTGCCACTGCCTGTGACATGAAAGCGGCTCTTAGCCCCTTTATGTGTTTTCAGTTTCGGCATTTGTCTCGGTCTCCTTTGGCTTTTTCAGAGAAACAGGCGCCAACACCAACGATATACTCCTCTGCTCGTTGGCAGTGCTGGCTACGACAGCCAGGTCCTTCGAAGCTTCAGCTACCTCGCGCAGAACCTTCCACCCCAGTTCGGGATAAACGATCTCACGTCCTCGGAATCTCAACAGCAGCTTTACCTTGTTGCCCTGCTCCAGTAGCTTCCTGGTAGTCTTGATCTTCGCCTGTAGATCGTGTTCTTCTATCTTCGGTCTCAGACGCACCTCTCTGAGCAACCCGACTCTCTGGCTCTTCTTTGCCTTGCGATCTTTTTTCGTCTGCTCATACTTATACTTGCCGTAGTCCAGAATGCGGCACACCGGCGGAGTCGTGTTAGCCACCTGCACCAGGTCCAGACCCTGCTCCTGAGCAGTCTGCAACGCTTTCTGCAGAGGGACTACGCCGAGCTGCTTCCCGTCCTCTCCTATAAGACGGACTTCCCTGGCCCTAATTCTCCTGTTAGTCGGTACTTCTCTGACTGTGCTCCGTCTACTCCCTCGAAATGTACTCAGAGTCTCTCCTCCGCAGCTGATGCTATCCTGCTCTTGATCTCTTTCACGGTCTCCAGCCCCAGATCCTCACCGCTTCTCAACCGAATCGATGCGCTCGTTGAAGTCATCTCCTTGTCACCCACTACAAGCATATACGGCACCTTCTCCAATTGGGCCTCTCTTATCTTCATGTTCATCCTCTGAGGCCGGTCATCAACGCGGGCTCTAATGCCCCCGTTCATCAGATCACTCTCGATCTGATGGGCATAGTCCACATGACGATCCGCTATTGGGATTATCACGGCCTGCACCGGTGACAACCACACCGGGAAGGCGCCGCCATAGTGCTCTGTGAGACAAGCCAGAAGACGCTCCATGGCTCCCAGAACCGTACGGTGTATCATCACCGCAGTATGCTCTGAGCCATCTTCACCAATATAACAGACATCAAATCGCTGTGGCAAGTTGAAGTCAACCTGAATGGTGGGGCCCTGCCACTCATGCCCGAGGGCATCCTTGAGCTTCACATCGATCTTCGGTCCGTAGAAGACGCCTTCGCCCGGGTCCACCTCGTATGGCAACTCGAGTCTCTCCAGAGCACGCCTCAACGATTCAGTGGCCTCCTCCCACATTGATGCTGTTCCCGCATACCTGTCAGGACGCGTTGACAGGAACACCTCATACTCCCCAAAACCAAAACTGGACATCATAAACTGCACCAGGTTCAGCACTCCCACCAGTTCCTCCTCGACCTGATCAGTCCGACAGAAGATATGAGCATCATCCTGGGTGAAACCTCTTACCCGGGCTAAGCCGTACAGAACCCCGGTCCGTTCATACCTGTATACGGTGCCCAGCTCGGCATACCTGATGGGCAGGCTCCGATAACTCCGTAGTTCGCTCTTGTATATCAGAATATGACCCAGGCAGTTCATGGGCCTCAGCATATACTGATGCCCCTCCATCTCTATCGGCGAAAACAGATAGTCTCTGTAGAAATCCCAGTGCCCGCTGGTCTTCCACAGATCCAGCTTGGCGATATGCGGTGTGTAGACGACATCATAGCCTCGCCTGTGATGCTCTGCCCTCCAGAAGTCCTCTATTACCTCCCTTATCACAGCCCCCTTGGGATGCCAGCAGATCAGACCCGGGCCGATCTCCTCGTGAGTACTGTAGAGATCGAGCTCCTTTCCCAGCTTTCTGTGATCCCTCCTGGCAGCTTCGGCCTGGCGAACCAAATACTCGTCTAGCTCCGCCCTGCTGTCAAAAGCCACCCCATAGATCCTCTGCAGCATCGGCTGCTTCTCGTCACCCCGCCAGTATGCACCGGCTATATGAGTAAGCTTGAACTCCCTGACCTGGCCCGTGCTGTCCAGATGGGGACCGCGGCACAGATCAACGAAGGATCCCTGGCTGTACACGGTCACACTTGCATCGGGGATCTCGTCGATGAGTTCCAGTTTGTAGGGCTGGTCCGAGAAGAGATGCCTGGCTTCGTCCTTACCCATCTCCTCAACAACAAAAGGCTCATCCTGCCCAATAATCTCCCTCATCTTATCCTCAATCAGGGGAAGGTCATCCGGTGTCAGCGGACGCGATAACTCGAAGTCATAGTAGAAGCCGTTTATGATCGTGGGCCCTATGCCGAGTCTTGCCCCGGGGAACAGCTGCTGTACTGCCTCGGCCATGATATGCGCGGCAGAATGATGCATACGCTCCTCTCTCTCTTCCCTTTCTTTTGCTATCATTTCACATCCACGCTTGAAGCTGATTGCCGGGCACGCCACAACAAGAAAATGGGCAGTACTGGATTTGAACCAGTGACCTCTGCGATGTCAACGCAGCGCTCTAACCACTGAGCTAACCGCCCGCTCGCCGATTGTAGCAGACGCCAATACACAGGGCAAATACCTCCAAACGGAAGGGAGACAGGAGGGGATTGTTCATCGGGGGCGCAGACGTTCACCATCGACGTGGATCAGGCGATCTGCCCGGCTACTCTCGACCTCGCAACCTCACACCACTGGTGACGTTAACCTGTACAGTCTCGCCGCAGTTCGGACAGTTTATCTCCATCACAAGAGGTCGACCCATCACTCTCTCCACGAGCGATGTAACAATCGAATCCATATTGTCTAACCTCTCATCCAGCATATCGAGGCGTTTTACGATAAGCCCCATGTCCCGGTCATGGTTGACCTGTTCAACGGGGCCTGCTCCATCCTTCGAAACCACGTCAAAGACTCTTCTCTACAACTCCCAGAGACTCCAGTTCAGCCTTATCTTCCTGCATCAGCTTATCTATCTGCTCGGCTATAGTACGCTCCAGGTACTTACGAAAGGCATCTCTGGCGGCTGGCGACGACCTTACCGCCTCCTTCACCCTCTGCCACTCGTCCGCAATCACCTCGTTCATCTGCTCAACACCGATTGGCTGCTTACCCTGCCACAGTTCCTCTATCCTGTCCAGCACCCTGCTCGTCATCGCCCTCCGGATTCGATCGAAGGAGAGTATCTCCTCCGCAGTATATGGTTGCCCTGCTTTCTTTTCGGTCATGACTTCCCACCTCCAATCAGATTCGTTTAGCTTATTATCATACGTGCACCCGGATGACTTGTCAAGGTGCGCTAGGCTGTTGATGTTGATTTTCGGGCTTGCCAGGGTGTACCATGTCTTCACAAAGGAGGTGCCTTCGAAGTGTCCGAACTGGAGATCGGTAAGGTGACGGACTTCTTCGCTAAGCCCGTGGTGGCCGGCATACAGCTAACCGGCGCACTGAGGATAGGTGACAAGATCCGCATCAGGGGCGGATCCACAGACATGGAACTACCGGTTAGATCTATGCAGATCGACCGGGTTAGTGTCACTGAAGCCACAGTCGGGGACCTGATAGGCATAGAGGTGCCCGACAGGGTCAGGCGAGGAGACAAGGTCTTCAAGATCACTGAAGGACCTTGAGCAGATTTGCCATCTCAATGGCACTCACTGCGGCGGCGAACCCTTTGTTTCCCTCTTTCGCGCCCGCCCGCTGAATCGCCTGCTCCAGATTCTCAGCCGTGATTATACCCTGTATGATTGGCAGGCCGGTATCCAGGCTGACTTTGCCTATCCCTCTGTTCACCTCGGATGCGACATACTCGGAGTGCGGAGTGCCACCCCGTATCACCGCACCCAGGCATACCACTGAGTTGTAACGGCCGGCTTCTGCCAGCTTCTTGGCCGTCAGAGGGATCTCCAGACAACCCGGAGTCCAGACCACATCGATGTCATCCTCGTTCACCCCGTGCCGTAGAAAGGCGTCTCTAGCACCGTCAAGCAGCTTCGTGGTTATCAACTCATTGAAACGCGAGACGATCACACCGAACTTGAAGCCCTTTCCTATCAGGATACCTTCGTACTGGTTGGCCATCACTTGCCCTCCTCTATGCCTAGAATGTGCCCCAGTTTCTCCTGCTTGGTCTGCAAATAGCGGATGTTATATGGAGTAGACGGAGCTATATGTGGGGCGGTTTCCACTATGCTGATTCCATAGCTCTCCAGCCCGATGACTTTCTTGGGGTTGTTTGTGAGAAGGCGAATAGTGCGCAGACCGAGGTCGGCCAGGATCTGAGCGCCGATCCCATAATCCCGGAGGTCAGGACCGAAACCCAGAGCCATGTTGGCCTCCACTGTATCCATCCCCTGATCCTGTAGAGCGTAGGCACAGAGTTTGTTGTGAAACCCTATCCCACGTCCCTCCTGTCTCATGTACAGGAACACACCACGATCCTCTTCGACTATGCGCTGCAATGCCATCTCGATCTGAGCACCACAATCGCACCTCAAACTCCCGAAGACATCTCCTGTCAGGCACTCACTGTGGACACGGACCAATACCGGATCATCACCGGATACGTCGCCTTTGACCAGGGCGATATGCTCTGCCGCATCAACGGCACTCCTGTATGCCACGGCCCTGAAGTCGCCATACTTTGTGGGCAGTCTCGCCTCCGTGACTTTCTGCACCAGCTTCTCATGCCGTATTCGATAGGCGATCAGATCGGCGATGGCCACGATCTTCAGGTCGAAGTCAGCCGCAACGGACTCAAGCTGAGGCATGTGAGCCATGGTGCCATCCTCATTCATGATCTCACATATGACGCCCGCAGGATACAGTCCGGCCAGCCTGGCAAGATCAACAATGGCTTCGGTGTGACCGGCCCGTACAAGAACTCCGCCTTCCCTGGCCCGGATCGGGAATACATGCCCCGGCTGTACCAGATCCCCGGCCCTTGTATCAGGATCGATAACCGTCTTTATGGTCTGCGCCCTATCGAAGGCGGAGATCCCGGTCGTCACCTTGTCCCTGGCCTCTATAGACACCGTGAAGGCCGTCGAGAAACGTGACGTATTGTTGCTGACCATCAACGGTATTCCGAGTTCGTCGAGCCTCTGCCCGATAATGGGAAGGCAGATCAACCCCCGGCCATGCTTGGCCATGAAGTTGATGGCCTCGGGTGTGACCTTCTCGGCAGCGATCGCCAGGTCGCCTTCATTCTCCCGAGACTCGTCATCCACAAGGATGATGAACCTGCCTGCTCGTATGTCCTCAATCGCCTCAGAGACACTAGCCAGCATCTGCCCCCCCGGTGAATCCGTATTCGCTGAGAAACTCAAATGTAAGCTCCGATCTGCTCCGCTCCTTCAACCGCTCAATATACTTGGCGATGACATCGGTCTCCAGATTGACCACATCGCCGGGCCTTCTCACTCCCAGTGTAGTCTTCTCCATGGTGTACGGAGCCAGGGACACCGAGAACGAGAACGCTTCGAAGGCCGCGACGGTTAGACTGACACCATCGACAGCTATAGAACCCTTGTCCACTATGTATGGCATCAGCTTGGCGGGAGCCGAGATCCTCATTACCTGTCCGCCCTCTTCACCCTTGATATCCATCACTTCTCCTGTATCGTCCACGTGGCCTAGAACGAGATGACCCCCGAGTCGCCCTCCCAGTACAAGTGCCCTCTCCAGATTCACGCGGTCATCCCGATGTAGGCCACCCAGGTTCGTGCGACGCAGAGTCTCTGCCGTAATATTAGCACTGAACCCACGCTTTTCCAAGGAGACCACGGTAAGGCAGGCGCCGTTCACCGCGATGCTATCCCCCTCTCTCATCCCTTCCAGCGCCTCGACGACTTCGAAGGCCAGGCGATCGCGGCCTATCCCCTTGACTATACCTATCTCTTCGATGATACCGGTGAACACGCGAATGCCCCCATGGAAGACTACTGATTCTGCGGCAGCCCATTGCCCACATATCCGCTTACCAGCACGTCATCGCCGAAAATCTTTATGTCAACTCGCTTGAGCCTCAGAGCTGCCGTCATCACATCGACTCCTTCTCCGACAACCGTCGCAGCTCCCTTGCCTCCTATTATGACCGGCGAGATGAATACCATGACTTTGTCCACCAGGCCGTGATCGAAGAGCGACCCCAGCAACTCACCCCCGCCTTCTGCCAGAACAGTCACGATTCCCCGTCTCCCCAACAACCTGAACAACTCAACAACATCGACGCCTCGTCCCCTAGCGGGCAGTTCCAGAACTTCTGCGCCGACTTTCACGAACTCATCCCTCCTTGCAGGATCAAGTGCCTCCGTCACCGCAAGCACAACCCCACCCGGCGGCTCGAAAACATGCGCCTCCACCGGCACCCTTCCTGTGCTGTCGACTATCAGCCGCAGGGGCTGCATCTTCCCCGTACCACCACGACCGCCACAACCCCTTGCCGTCAGATGAGGGTCGTCAGCAACAATCGTGTTGGCACCTACCATGATGGCATCCACCCCATAGCGCAGGCCATGGGCATACTTCCTCGCCTCCTTCCCGGTTATCCATTTCGAGTCACCCGTTCTGGTCGCGATCTTGCCATCGAGGCTCATAGCGAACTTCGCTATCACGAAAGGCAGACCCGTGGTGATGTGTTTGATGTATGCCTCGTTTATCTCACAGGCCTCTTGTTCGCACATGCCGACGTAGGTCTTGATGCCCGCTTCGTTCAGTTTGCCTATTCCGCGCCCGGAAACCACCGGGTTAGGGTCAAGCACAGCTACGTGAACCTCGGAAACTCCCGCCCTGATTATCGCTTCAGCGCAGGGCGGCGTACGGCCATAGTGCGAACAGGGCTCGAGTGTAACGTACATTGAAGCACCGCGCGCCCTGTCGTCAGCCTGACGAAGAGCCATGATCTCAGCATGCTCGGAGCCGGCAGGCTGGGTATACCCCATCCCCACGGCAATCCCATCCTTGATGACTACCGCGCCTACCGCCGGGTTGGGACTTGTGCACCCGATGGCCAGTCTGGCCAGCGACAGAGCACACTCCATGTACTGCTCGGCAGCCATCATTATGCACCTACCCGCGTCGGATCACCTGAACAGCTAGCCGGCTGTAGCTTAATTCCGTTTCTGGTAGTCGTTCCGCCTGCTGTTGACATATTAACCCTGTGCAGACCTGAGTCAGGCTCTGACGGGCAGGCTTCTATTCTAGCAACAGCTCAGGTGGAGTGCAAAAGAAGAAAGGGAATGGAGTAACCTCTGTCTATAAGATATAATGGTAGTCCTTGAGTATGAAGAGGCCGTTTGAGATCGTTGAACACACTGCCGATGTCGGCATCGTGGCCTATGGACGGGATGTTGCCGAGTTGTTCGCCAATGCGGCCCTGGCTCTGTTCAGCCTGATCACGGATGTCGGTACCATCGAACAGAAGCTGCAACTCAACGTGGAGATAAGTGGCGAGGACACGGATAGCCTGCTGGTCGAATGGCTCAACGAACTCATCTACACATTCGATGTTAAGCGCATGGTGTTCGGCCGTTTCGACATCTCGGAAATGGCCGGCAACCGTCTTGAGGCCGTCTGCTATGGAGAGAAAATCGACCCATCAAAGCACCGCCTGAAGCTCGGAGTGAAAGCAGCGACATACCATATGCTGCAGCTGGATAGAAACGGCGACGGTTACCGGGCCCGGGTGATACTTGACGTCTAGGAGTTATGAAGATGACAGCATGGCAAGGACAGTTGATCCGCGTAGACGACTATAGGTGGAAGATTCCGGAGACCTACAAATCCGGTATGAGGGTCCCGGGCATGATCTATGCCAGCCGGGAGATGCTGGAGGCCATGCGCGAGGACCAGACCCCTGAACAGGTGGCCAACGTTGCCTTCCTGCCCGGCATAGTGGGTCACTCGCTGGCCATGCCGGACATCCACTGGGGGTATGGATTCCCCATAGGAGGAGTGGCGGCGATGGACGTCAGCAAGGGTGTAGTGTCTCCCGGCGGAGTCGGTTATGACATCAACTGCGGCGTGAGGCTGTTGCGTACTGATCTCAGCGAAGACGAGGTGAGACCCAGGATATCCCAGCTCGTAAACGGGCTCTTCAGTGACATTCCATCCGGCCTTGGTTCGGAAGGAAAGATAAGGGTCGGCCGCAAGGAGATGAACGATCTGATGGTTGAAGGAGCCCGTTGGGCGATCAGGCGCGGCCTCGGTTTCGAGGACGACCTGGAGGTTACCGAAGAAAACGGATGCATGAGAGGTGCCGACCCCGGCAAGATCAGTGACAGGGCTGCCAAGAGGGGCTTGCCACAGGCCGGTACCCTGGGCTCGGGGAATCACTTCCTGGAGATCCAGGCCGTCAAGGAGATATTCGAACCTGGCGCCGCCGCCGTGATGGGCATCAAAGGCGTCGGTCAAATTCTCGTCCTCATCCACACCGGGTCTCGAGGCTTCGGTCACCAGGTCTGTACTGACCACCTTCGGGCAATGGAGCAGGCCGTATCCAGATACGGAATAAAGCTGCCTGATCGACAGCTGGCCTGTGCTCCGATCGAATCACCGGAAGGTCGGGACTACCTCGCAGCAATGGCATGTGCTGCAAACTATGCATGGGCCAACCGGCAATGCATCGCCCACTGGGTCAGAGAGTGCTTCGCGAGGGTTCTCGGCAAGGGCCCGGAGAAACTGGGCATGAAGCAGGTCTATGACGTCGCCCACAACATAGCTAAGATAGAGGAGCACGTGGTAGCCGGCCGCAAGGTCAAGGTCTGTGTCCATCGCAAGGGAGCTACCAGGGCCTTTCCCCCGGGTCACAGGGACACACCCGGCTGTTACAGTAGCATAGGTCAGCCCGTGCTCGTTCCCGGAGACATGGGACGTTGCTCATTCATAGCCGTGGGCACTGAAAAGGCAATGGAGGAAACCTTCGGCTCAACGTGTCACGGTGCCGGAAGAATGCTCAGCCGCGGCGCAGCCAAGCGCAGTATCAAGGGAGGAAGAGTGGTCCAGGAACTGGAGCGTAGGGGCATAACAGTGAAGGCGGAGAACATACACTCACTTGCTGAAGAGGCGTCGCAGGCCTATAAGGACGTCACGGAGATCATCGAGGTTGTTCATAGGGCAGGCATCTCCCGAAAGGTGGCCATGACGGTACCTCTCGGCATCGTCAAGGGCTGATCATACCCACAGTACAGCGACATTTGACTGCCGCCAGATAAGGCTATAGAATGGCCTCGCTACACTGTCTAGCGACTTCAGCAGTATGAAGCTTGTCGAACAAATGCTCAGTGGCGATAACCTCGCCTTGTCTCGCCTCATCAGTCAAGCGGAAAACGAGAGCAGCCAGGTCCCGGAGATCATGAAGCTCATCAGTCCACATCTTGGACAAGCCCATCGCATAGGAGTAACAGGCCCTCCGGGTGCGGGTAAGAGCACGCTGGTGGACAGACTGACCGTCCTGATGAGGAAGAAGGACCTCAAGGTCGGCATCGTAGCCGTTGACCCCACCAGTCCTTTCAGCGGCGGCGCAGTCCTCGGCGACCGGATAAGAATGCAGCAGCACTATCTGGATGACGGAGTGTTTATACGTAGTATGGCCACCCGTGGCAGTATGGGTGGGCTACCGCAGACCGCCAGCTCGGTTATCAAGTTGCTCGACGCCTCCGGCAGGGACGTGATCCTGGTCGAGACCGTAGGAGTAGGGCAGAGCGAGGTCGATATCATGGAGAAGACCGACACCGTGATCGTCATACAGTGCCCGGAATCCGGGGATGCGGTGCAGACCATGAAGGCGGGGCTGTTTGAGATCGCCGACATATTCGTCGTCAACAAGTCCGACCATCCCGATGCAGACAAGCTGCTCCGCGACATACAGGCAATGCTGAATCTTCGGGAACCGGACTGGTGGGACATACCTGTCGTCGCAACCGAGGCAGTCAATGATGTTGGAGTCGAAGAACTCTACCGGCAGGTCCAACTGCATTACCGGGCTCTCTGTGAGACCGGACAACTCGCGAAGCGCCGCCGGTCTCAGCACAGATCCGACTTCATCAAGACCGTGCAACACAGGCTGACTCACAACCTGCTCAGTGCAATCGAGGAAGACGGGCAGTTGAGAAGCTATATCGACTTGGTGGAAAAGGGGGAACTCGACCCGTACTCCGCGGCCGATGAAATCCTCAGCTCGGGCAGACTCCTGGCTGACTGGTTGAGCCGGCAATCGTCATAGTTATCGTCCATGGTCAGGAGCTACGATGTCATCATAATCGGAGCCGGCCCCGCAGGCATATTCGCCAGCCTCGAACTATCAGACGCGGGGCTCAGTGTCCTGCTCCTCGATAAAGGACGCGAGATAGGGGCGCGTGTCTGCCCCGTTCAGCAAGGCGGCGCGTGTTGTCTGCTCTGTTCGCCGTGCCATCTGGTCAGCGGCTTCGGAGGTGCCGGAGCCTTCAGCGATGGCAAGCTCACTCTGTCCCCCCGCGTGGGCGGCCGGTTGGAAGAGCTGGTCGGAATCGAGCAGGTGGAAGAACTGATAAGCCACGTTGATTCTGTCTACCTGAGATTCGGCGCCCCGCACAAGGTCTATGGAGAAGGAAAAGGGGTGGCCTCACTGCAGAGCCAGGCTGCTCAGGCCGGGCTCAGCCTGATCCCTGTCAGGCTGCGTCATCTGGGCACCGAGTTCTGCCACGAAACATTGCAGGCCATGCAGCAACACCTATCATCCAGGCTGGAAGTCAGGATGAAAACGGCGATCACCGGCATATCGGTCGGTGATGCCGGCGACAAGACCGTTGAGACAGGTGCCGGCGAAATGCTGCACTGTCGCTACCTGATACTGGCGCCCGGCAGGGAGGGGGCCGACTGGCTATGCAACGAAGCCCGCAGACTGGGACTAACCCTCTGTTCCAACCCGGTCGACGTGGGCTGCCGGGTCGAGGTCCCCATGACAACCATGGAGAAGCTGACCGCGACTCTGTATGAATCCAAGCTCGAGTTCTACTCGAAGAGCTTCGACGACCGGGTCAGGACGTTCTGCATGTGCCCCGGAGGCGAGGTGGTTATGGAGTCAACCGGCGGCTCCGACCCTGTCATAACGGTTAACGGCATCGGTTATGCTCAACCCAGGACCATGAACACCAACTTCGCCCTGCTGGTGAGCACGACCTTCACTGAGCCCTTCAATGAGCCGATTGCCTACGGCAAGTACCTGGCAAGACTGGCCAACATCCTAAGCGGCGGTGTGCTGGTGCAGAGGCTTGGCGACCTGATGAGCGGTCGCCGCTCCACACCTGCCCGCCTGAAGGACAGTCCCATCGAACCAAGCCTGAAAGCGGCGGTTCCCGGCGACCTGAGCTTCGCGCTCCCCTATCGTTACCTCAAGAACATAGTGGAGATGCTCCAGGTTATGGACGTGCTCGCGCCGGGAGTTGCTTCGCCGCACACCCTGCTCTACGGCATCGAGGTCAAGTTCTACTCGGGTCAGCTGAAGTTGACCCCCTGCCTGGAGACAGAGATCGAAGGAATCTTCGCCGCCGGCGACGGAGCCGGTGTCAGCAGAGGCCTGGTCCAGGCCTCCGCATCAGGTACGCTGATCGCCAGGGAGATACTGGCACGCCTGGGCAAGAAGACTTCTCACATGACTTGAGTTTTGTGTTCTCGCTTGCTAGAATACGAGCGGAGGTGAAATGAAACTGACTTTAAGCGTTATCAAGGCCGACATAGGCGGTTATGTCGGACACTCGTGCAGTCATCCGGACGTTATACAGAAGGCGGAGGAGAAACTTGCGGCAGCCCAGGGCAAGGGATTGCTCACCGACCACCATGTTACCATCTGCGGCGATGATCTAGAGCTGATAATGACCCACGAACACGGCGAGGACAGCGAGCCGGTTCACAAACTGGCCTGGGACACCTTTCTGGAGTGCACCGGTGTAGCCAGGAGCCTGAAGCTCCACGGTGCAGGACAGGATCTCCTGGCCGATTCCTTCTCCGGCAATGTCAGAGGCATGGGTCCGGGCATAGCGGAGATGGAGTTCTCCGAGCGAGAGGCTGAGACCATCATCATATTCATGGCCGACAAGACGGCCTCCGGGGCGTGGAACCTGCCCCTGTACAAGATGTTCGCCGACCCCTTCAACACAATAGGGCTGGTCATCGCCTCCAACATGCACTCCGGCTTCAGCTTTGAAGTACACGACGTGAAGGAGAGCAAGAAGATCACGTTCAACGCCCCCGAGGAGATCTACGATATGCTCGTCTTCCTCGGCGCACCGAGCCGCTACGCCGTCAAATCGGTCTACCATAAGGATAGCGGTGAGATCGCCGCAACCTCTTCCACGGACAAGCTGTCCCTCATGGCCGGCAGATACGTGGGCAAGGACGACCCTGTCTGCATCGTCCGCTCCCAGGGCAAGTTCCCCGCTGTCGGTGAGATACTGGAGCCTTTCGCATCTCCTCATATAGTAGAGGGCTGGATGAGGGGGTCTCACAATGGCCCGCTGATGCCCGTGGCCATCCGGGAGAGCAACCCCTGCCGCTTCGATGGTCCGCCGAGGGTGGTAGCTGCCGGTTTTCAGATCGCCAACGGTCGGCTTGTCGGGCCCCGTGATATGTTCGAC
>SL_5KL_010_SEDDRAFT_10000137_pt1 | contig 42610 bp, 31 predicted proteins | sample SodLakKL_010_SED_FD_9118 | JGI IMG/M metagenome (IMG submission 9118)
GACGATGTTACGGCCCGGCTGGCCGCCGGCCTCCACTCCCTCGGAGTAACGAGCGGCAATACGGTGGTGCTCCTGCTGCCCAACGGTCTTGACTTCGTCGTCGCGTACTACGGAATACTGAAGGCCGGCTGCACAGTCACCGCCGTGAACCCGCTGTCCAGGCAGACGGAGTTGAGACATGCCCTGAGCGACAGCGGAGCCACCATACTGATCACCTGCAACGACCACTATTCAGTGGTCAAAGAGGCGCAGCCGGGAACGTCGCTGAAGACGGTGGTCCTGGCCGATGGAGGAGAGGCACCTGGGACGGTCTCGCTCAGGAGCATGCTGGAGAGCAGTACGGGCGAGCCACCACGGCCGTCCATAGATCCAGAGAAGGACGTGGCCGTTGTAGTATACACCGGAGGAACCACCGGCCTGCCCAAAGGGGTCATGCTCACCCACTCCAACCTGATAGCCAATGCCATGCAGAACGCCGCCTGGTTCGGCTGGAGCCATGAAGACAGGATCATCGGGGTGCTTCCCTTCTGCCACAGCTGGGGAGGTTGCGCCTGCCTAAACTCGCCTATCTGGAGCGGTGCCGAAGTGATAATCGTACCCCACTTCCAGGCCGGGGAACTCCTGGCAACGATAGAGAGGGAGAGAGCAACGGTGATGTACGGCGCTGCGTCCATGTTCAACTCGCTTGTCAACAGTCCCGATGTATCCCGATACAACCTCTCCGGCCTGAGATATGTCAAGAGCGGTGCCATGCCGATATCGCCCGAGATCGCCGACAGGTGGCAGCGATTGACCGGTGTCACGATGGTCCTCGGCTATGGTCTGAGCGAGGCATCGCCTGAGACCCACAATTCACCCCCGGGGAAGATAATACCGGGTACGATCGGTGTACCGGGCATCGACACCGATGCCCGCATTGTCGACGAGGAGACCGGCCGGGTTGCGCTACCTACGGGCCAGCGGGGCGAGCTGGTAGTGAAGGGGCCGCAGGTGATGAAAGGGTACCTTAACCGGTTCGAGGACACCCGTGAGGCGCTACGCGATGGCTGGCTACACACGGGCGACCTGGCCGTGATGGACGAATCGGGCTACTTCCGTATCCTGGACAGGAAGAAGGAGACCATCAAGTACAAGGGCCACACAATCGCTCCGGCCGAGGTGGAAGCCGTTCTCTACGAACACTCCGCCGTCAGGGAGTGTGCGGTGGTGGCGAGGCCCGATGACCTGGCGGGCGAAATACCCAAGGCGTATGTAGTGCTGAAGGCCGGCTCCACCGCCACAGCGACCGAGCTCATCGAGTTCTGCGCTGAGAGGGTATCTCCGTACAAGCGCATACGGGAAGTCGAGTTCATCGACGAGATACCGAAAACGCCTGTGGGCAAGCTGCTCCGCTCGGTACTGCGGGACCGAGAAAGGGCGTGAGGCGGCATCCACCACCCCTCTTTCCGGCTGCAGGATCGTTTGACACGTTCGAGCCACAGGCATTAGAATCGGCACTCGCCGAAGAGCATAGACCGACGAGCAGCAATATCCCTCTGGTGAACTTACATGGATAGACCGTACGTGATCCTGTGTGTATCCGCTTCCATAGACGGGCGTATCTCGCTCGGGCCGAACAGGACAATGTTCGACCTCGACAAACGGGACGAGGTGCTGGGTACTCGCGAAGAGTGGGAGCAGTTCTACGGCAGCTTCGAGGAACGCTATCAACCCGACGTCTACATGGAGGGGAGCAGCATGATCGTCAGGGAGGGCGCCGAGCTTCGGAGACTCGCCCCGTATGACGGCGATCCCGAAGATCTCTACCGGGACCACCTGCCCCGGGAGGTGATCGAAAAGCCGGGCCGGAAAGGCTGGCTGGCGGCGGTGGACGGGCGGGGCAGGTTGAGGAGCGGCTATACCGGAGAGGAAGACAGGCCCTTGATGCATCTTGTGTCCCGCGCCGTGTGTCCCGAGTACCTGGGGTTCCTGCGCAGGGCCGGCATCCCGTACCTGGTCGCCGGCGAGAAGAGGGTAGACCTGGCGCTGGCGCTGACCAAGATGAAGGAGGAGCTCGGAGTCAGGACCGTCCTCACCAGCTCCGGCGGCAGGCTGGCCGGCGCGCTGCTCAAGCTCGGCCTGCTCGACGAGGTCCATATACGCTTCAACCCGGTGATCATCGGCGGGTTCGACACCCCCGTGCTGTTCGCATCGCCCGACCTCAGATATGACGAACCCCCGGTGTCGCTGGAGGCCATCGAAAGCCGGACCTGCCCCGACGGCCGCATATTCGTCGGGTACAGGGTGATCCAGCGCTAGACAGAGGTCTCCGCCGGTGAAGGGGTCCGAATCTGGCCGTCCGATGTACTACACGCCTTCGTAGACTGACGTTCATGGGCATAACAGGGGCGCTGCAACCCACGCCGGGCAGGATGCGGAGGGTTAATGGTGAGTGGTGAAGAGGCGGGGTCGCCACGGCCAGACTGTGCCGATTACAACGAGTGCCGACTTCATCGAGCATCTTCGACCCCGGCTCAAGTCGGAGTCGGGAGGTCTGTCCTCGCGATGACAAGAGGGGGGTATGCTGGGGCTCTCGATGACAGCAGGAACGGGTGCGGGGACGGTGATGAGTGAAGGGGGTGGCGCGAGGCTGAAGCCTCGCACTACACGGGGGGGCTGATTCGTTTTGTGCATTGCGTTTTTTTGGGAGGTTCAAAGTCCCGTTTTTCGTGTGTGGGGTGGGTGCGGGGAGCCCGTTCGGTTGCTAGAACACGAGGGATTCGTTTCGGGGGGGTGGCGCGAGGCTGAAGCCTCGCACTACAGGAGTGACGGGCCATTCGTTTCGGGCAGTGCGGGGTTTTCCTGGTGGTTCAGAGGCCCGGTCTGCGTGTAGGGTGGATACAGGGAGCTTGTTGAGTGTTTGAGGCACAGACCGCTGTAGTGTCGCTCCCAGAGCCTGGAACTGGCGTTCTCCTGTTAGACTCCTAGCAGATGTATCCAGCCCGGGTTCATTCCGAACGTAGAAGATCAAGGTAAGCCTCGTATTTCTGCTGTGCCTCTCTGGAGAGTTTTAGCAATTCCGCTGCGGCGGCCTCCGTGACTGGCACGGGACCGTGATACTCATCAAATGGCTCTGGAGAGCCAAGCGGCTGCACATCACTGTACTCGCTCTGTTTCTTGCGATGATTCTTCCATGCCTCCACATAATCCATGTATGCCTGCTTGAGTCTGTCCATGAAGCACCTCCTTTCAGTGTTTGCTGCCAGCAAATTATACAGCAATCAAGACTCAGTTGTTAAGGTGAAGGCGACTTCTTTCGGGAGTGCCTGGTCTTTAGGGGGTCGCAGGCCCGGTGTGGATGTCTGGGGTGGGCACGGGGGTGGGAGCGAGTTGGGGCTCACCCTCACCTCGATCTCCGACTCGATCGGAGTCGCGACATGTACGCAACCGGGGACATGCGTCACGCCTTAGACCGGGCACATGGTTAACACTTCTCCCGCCTTCTTGCTGGGTACAGGTTCGATCTTGTTGGTTAGCTCATGCACAGATCAACTCACCGCGCCACTTTTGCTCACTGAGTAAACCCATCAAGAGCCTGGTACTGCTCTTGCATACTCCTCTGCAGAGTTCAGCCTGATCACGGGTAGGATGGCTCAATCCCCAGCAACACAACACACAACGGCCATAACTGTCAGTCATCGTTAGTGGATAGCACGGTTTTCCCACATCCTCGGCGACATAACCCCCAACATATCGCTCTGGTCGGACAGGAGAAATCCCTTGCGCGAATACCTGGCCAGCCTGGACAGGGTCTACGACCTGGACGTCGAACTCGTGCTGCCCGGCCACCGCAGCGTCATCCGCGACCACCGGGCGAGGATCGACGAACTGCGCCGGCACCACCGGGCCAGGCTGGACGAGGTGCTCTCAATACTGGAGAAGGGCAGGCAGAACGTCTTCCAGGTCGCATCGCAGATGACCTGGGACATCGACTTCGATTCCTGGGAGTCGTTCCCCGTGGCGCAAAAATGGTTCGCCTTCGGCGAGGCCGCCGCCCACCTCAAGTACCTCGAGGAGGAAGGGAGGGTGATGAGGGACGGGGGAGCACAGGAGTCGGTGTTCTTCATCCCGCAGGGGTTTTGACCCGGGCATGTAACAAGGTAGTTGGCCTCTTCTTCGGGGCTGCGGAGGCCAGCGATCGGCAGGCATAGCTGCCGGATCTGCGGAGGATAACGGGAATGACAAATGACAAAGCTCAAATGCCAAACAAATGTCAAAATCCAAATGAGAAAAGGGAGTACGATCTTGAGGAGCGAACTGCCCGATTCGGTGAAGCGATAATCCAGCTTGTGAGAGGCCTCCGCCAGGATGCGGTCAACACTCCACTTATCGGCCAGTTAGTACGGGCCGGGACCAGCGTCGGTGCAAACTACATGGAGGCAGACGGAGCGCAATCCAGGAAAGACTTCCGGCACAAGATCGCTCTCTGCAAGAAGGAGTCGAAGGAGACGAAGCACTGGCTCAGGATGCTTGCCAACGCGAATCCAGGTACGCGCGACGAATGTCTGCGGTTGTTGCAGGAGGCCCAGGAACTGAGTCTGATATTCTCGTCGATTCTGCTGTCCAGGAAGGATTAGCTTTGATATTCAGTCATTTGGACTTTGTTTGGCATTTGGATTTTGAAATTTGAACTCCGCCTTCCCGGTCAAACAACGACTCGCCCTGGACGAGCCATGTAGCGGACAGGTGCCCGTGCGCTCTCAACCGGGCAGTGCGGCCGTCCTCATTCCGTGTATCTCACGATATCGGCCTCTTGCCTGAGCCTGCTTACAAGAATGCCGAGGTTCTGCCGCTCCAGCTCGGCGATGATCTGAGCCCTCACCTCCTCGTATGGCGGGGGCTCCATACCGGTGGCCATCTCGTATTCTCTGGCATACTGCTCGTAACCTGCCATTGCCTCTTCCTCCGTCACGGCAATGGCATCTTCGAGATACATGCTGATCACCATGTCCCTCCGGAATGTCTCAAGGTAGTCGTCGTAGACGATGCCGCTCTCCTCAAGCTGTGCCTTGAGCCACGGCAGCGTTAAGTCATCTCTATCGAGGTCGGCCTCCAGTTCACGCTCCGCCTCGGCGCGGTCCACCGAGTAGTCCGGCACGGCCTGCTGATGGGCCAGCTCCTCGTCAATCAGCAGTTCAAGGGCCCGGTCGGAATCGATCTGCTCGTCAAAGAGCATTTTGTGCCTCGCCTGCCTGTGCTCCACGTCCGAAACTGTTATCGGGTGACCGTTGACCGTCGCCACGACATCGTCCTCCGGTACATCGGAATTGGCCAGAACCAGCACCACCGCCAGAATCGCCACGGCTGCCGTGCCCGCGATGATCGCGATTACCCTCCGGTTCCTGAATCTTGGCGCCTCAGGCTTCGCTCTGCGCGCAGGTGCTCTTCTCTTGCTCTTGCTCATATACTGCAGGTCTCCTCTATCTGATATTCTACCAGTTTCGCCCGGTGGTGATAAACCTCGCTTACTCATAACATGATATGGCTTTTGGCCCGCCGCCTGTGTGGGATGCTATAATTCTGTGTCGTTTAGGCCGTGTCTAACCGGCGTAACGATAGAGAAGTATGTTGATTCCGGTAAGTCGCCCGCATTAGCTCGCAGGCCGGAGTCTCAGGAGTCATAGACTGGATGGAAGAGAGACCTACACCTCCGGCGCAACGCAGGCCGCGCCTGTGGCGCATCGTGGCAGTGGTGCTGGTCATCGGGCTTGCTGCCGGACTTCTCGCCTCACGCCCCTGGCAGGACCCCCATCCCGACTGCGTGGCAATCGTCCGGCCCGGCGAGTCGATCCAGGCCGCGATCGACGCCGCCCGGGCGGGAGATGTTATCTGCCTCGACCGGGGTGAGTGGACCGAGAGCCTTGTCATCACCAAATCGCTCACGCTGGTCGGGCGGGGTTCCGGAAGAACTGCCATAGCACAGGATCAATTCCACCTGCCCGCAGTAGACATAACCGGCGTGAATGACCAGTCGATCACGGTGCAGTTGAAGAGACTGAGTGTTTCGGGGGATTTGGGGCACACCGGGATTACCATCGGCGGTACGGCTGCTGTGGAACTCAGTGAATGTCGCGTCTCAGGGATGCTGTACGGGATACAGGTCTCTGATTCGGCCCATCTGACTCTCAGTAACTCCTCGATCTTCGATTGCCGGCAGAGGGCCATGGTCCTGCTCGACTCGGCCCGGGTCGAGGTTGATGACTCGCGCGTGTCGGAGAACAGGGGGTTAGGTATCTGGGCCTCCGACTCTGTGGAGATAACGCTCCGCGATAGCCAGGTCTCCCGCAATGGCGGGCACGGTCTGTTCCTGCGAGATGATACCCGTGTCACCGTCATCGACGGCTCTATCTCCAACAACGGGATAGCCGGGCTGTCGCTGTCCGGTCAGAGCCAGGCGCAGTTGCTGAGGAGCGAGGTGGCCCGGAACAGCGACCATGGCATCAGGGTCGAGGACCTGGCTACGGTGGAGCTTGCCCGGAGCCAGGTCATAGCGAACTGGCAGGGGATCGTACTCACAGCTTCGGCCCGCGCGACGGTTAACGATGGCGAGATATCGAGAAACAGGTTTGACGGAATCAGGGTCGAAGACTCCGCCCACGCCACCGCTACCGACTCCCTGCTGGCATTCAACAGGCGCGGCATTAACCTTCGCGGTGCCGCGACCGCGCAGGTAGAAGGTTGCCGGGTCGAGAACAGCGAGGATTACGGGGTGTTCTCCGGTTCGACCGGCGAGGTCACCGGTCAGGGCAACCGGTTCCTCGATAACGCTATCGATCTCGGGGGAAACGTGCCCGGGGCTCTCCGGCTCCCGCTCGTGGAGCCCGTGGAAGACGTTATAGACTGGCCCGATGAACGCTTCGCCTCTCTCCAGGAGGCCGTCGATGCGCTGCTCCCGGGAGGCAGCCTCAGGCTCGAACCCGGGAACTATGATGCAGGTCTGACGATAACAACCGGGGTCGCCTTCGAGGCCTTGCAGGGCGATGTCAACATCATCGGTAGTAGAGAGACGCTGCCCGTCCTCTCGCTGGTCGACGGGGCCGACCTTCGCCTGGAGGGGGTCACCGTTAGCGGCGGCTCCACCGGCTTGTCGCTCGCTGCCGGAGCCAGGGCCGAACTGGTCGGTTGTACCATCACCGGAAACACTCAGGGTCTGCACCTGTCCTATTCATCCTCGGTCGAGATGACCGATTGCAGCATCGTGGGTAACGCCCGTAGCGGGTTATTTGTTGGCGGTGCGTCCAGTGCGACGGTCACCGGCTGCCTGGTGATGGATCATGTTGACTATGGGATCGTGGCTGCAAACTCGGCATATCTCACGGTTGTCGACAGCTACGTTACCGGGAGCCGGTTGGATGGAGGGATCGTCCTCTGGGACTCGTCTCAGGCGGTATTGGAGGGCAACGAGATCTCGGGCAACAGGGGATACGGCGTGGCCGTATACTCGCACCGCTGTTTCACGGGGGTATTCCTGCCCTTCGGCGGGCACATATCCGGCAAGGACAACGTCTTTGATAACAACTGGCGGGGCGATTTCTGCCCGCCGGAACTCGAGTTTCTAGCCACATCCGCGGGCGGCGAACTCGATCAGCGGCCTCAACCATCGCCCTGACTGGCGCCGGGGTCTCGCTCCCCCCGCGGGCGGTGCGGAGCGCGCGGTTGACTCGGGCTGCCTGATAAGTTAAGGTATGTTTGCGGGCCTGGTTGAGGGGAAGTCTCCAGTGTCGGCTGCGAAGGCTCGTTGATAGAAGGGTTTATGAAGAAAAGGGAAACACGCAGAGACAGCAAGAGAAGCAAGAAGAGGCTGGTCGGGATCATCGCCGCCTGTGCCGCGGTGGTCGTCGTAGCCGCCGTGCTCGTCCCGCAACTGGTTGATAGCGACACCGTCAGGATCCGGGACTGGCATGACCTGAACCGGGTTAGAGACGACCTGGCCGGCAGTTATCTGCTTGTTCAGGATCTCGACTCAACCACTGCCGGCTACGATGAAGTGGCCGGCCCCACCGCCAACGACGGAAGGGGCTGGGAACCGATCGGGCAGGCGCATTTTTTGGAGGAAGGGATCGTCGGCGAACCGTTTGACGGGACGTTCGACGGAGGCGGTCACGAGATCAGGGACCTGTTCATAGGCCGCTCCGATGAGAACACGGTCGGGCTCTTCGGCATCGTGGGCGAGGGAGCGGCGGTCCGCGATCTCGGTATCGTGGGCGCCAACGTGACCGGTCATTTCAGCGTCGGTGTGCTGGCCTCCATGAACCTGGGTAGCGTTAGCAACTCCTACTCGACCGGCAGCGTTATCGGTCACTCCGGCGTGGGCGGACTGCTCGGCGGCAATGGCTATGGTGCCACCGTCAGCAACTCCTATTCCGACGCCAGCGTCACCGGTGTCATGGTTGCGGGCGGCCTGGTCGGAATGAATGGCCACGCAACGGTTAGAGATTCGTATGCCACCGGCAGCGTCACCCGTGCCCGTGGCCGCAACGTAAATTTCGGCGGGTTCGTCGGGAGAAACCTCGAAGGGATGATAGTGAACTGCTACTCGACCGGGAGCGTGCACTTCCCGGATGAGGAGGGTCCTGCCGAACACGGCTTTGCGGGAAGCGTGGTCACCGATGGTGGCTACAAGATGACCGGCAACTACTGGGACGTCGAGACCAGCGGGCAGGGTGGCACGGCGGGAGATGCCACCGGGCTCACCACGGCCGAGATGATGGATCCCGCCACCTACGAGGGCTGGAGCATAAGAGCCGTGGACGGCCCCGGCCGCCGCAACACGGCATATACATGGAACATGGTCGAGGGCGAGACCTATCCCTTCCTTAGCTGGCAGCCCCGTTCCTAGCAGGCAGGGGGTTGCGGCGAGGTGTCCGGTGCCCCCGCGAGGCAGCCGCAAAGGATAGGGTCCGTCCGCCGACCTGGTGCGGTAGGGCCTGCGCGACGGCACCGGACTTGACAGAAAAACGGCGGCTGTGCATAATCATCAGTCCCGAAGAGGGACCCTCCTTACAGCGGAGGGCTGCGGAACAGAAGATGTGGTTGCTAGAGCCAGGCGGTTTTTCGTGAGATCCCCAAAAATTAACAGGATTTTAACATTTGTATGTTACCGTTATCGTGAGGTCGAGGTCTTTCGGAAGCTTCTGCCGGAGCAGGGCCGGGCCGGGAACCGAACCCGGTGCAGAGTACTCTCCAGCTAGAGGTTGCCGGGAGAGGTGAGAGGCCACCCGGTTCCACAGAAGTGAAAGAAGGATCAGTAGAGCGGTCGCCGGCCCTGTCGGGCCCGCCGCCCGCCATTGCGAGTCCCGATGACATCGGGACGAAGCAATCCGGTTGAGAAAGCCGGCAGCGGGCAGGAAGATAAGCGCCGGCAGGTCGGGCAACTGCGCAGAAGAATGAGAAAGGGAGGTGGGAGCATACGATAGAGTTCGTTTGTGATGAGAGAAGAAAGAAACCAATACTATAGGAGGTAAAAAGACAATGGCAAAGAGGTTTTTAATGCCTCTCCTTGCAGCGATAATCATAGCTGCAATGGTGATCCCGGGCTGTGCCCCCGAGGTGGAAGGTCCCTTTGAGCTGACCACCGCGGTGGAGCCCGAGGGCGCGGGAACGGTGTCCATCACCGGTACATCGCCCTTCGAACCGGATGAGGAGGTCCCGGTGCAGGCGACAGCCAACGAAGGCTGGTCGTTCGACAGGTGGACCGCGACTGCAGGCTTCTTCGAGCCTGACGCGTTCAGCGCAAGCGCCACCTTCATCATGCCGAGCCGCGACGCCACCATCACCGCCAACTTCGTGGAAGAGAGGACCGAAGGATTCTGGCTCGACTACATAACCATCGAGAAGCAGCCGTTAGGGTCCACAGCAATTTTGAGGCTGCAGGCGGGCGATTATGACGTGTACGCCCACACCCTCGACGATGTGGAGCTCTTCGAAATGGTGGAGGCGGACCCGGATCTCTACTTCAAGAGCAGCATCGGCTCGTTCAATACGATGCGGCCGAACACCTACGGACCTGAGTTCACCGATGGCATGGTCAACCCCTTCTACTCGTTCGACTTCCCGGAGGGCGTGCGCACGATGAACGAGGTCTTTAACAAGTTCATCGACCGCGAGTTCATCGCCAGCGAGATTATGGCCGGCCTGGCCTGGCCGAGGTACACCAGCCAGCACACCCAGCTTGCGGACTACGCCAGGTACTACGACGACACCTACATCTCCGCGGATGCCAGCATCGCTGCCCTCGAGGACCTGTATGAGTACGACCCGGTAGAGGGCATGGACTGGCTCAACGCAACGATGGCCGCGATCGACGAAATCGCTCCCGGCGACATCACCGGCAGTGCCGATGACGGGTGGCTCTACGACGGCGAGCCGATCCGCATGATAATCGCCATCAGGGACGACGACCCCATTCGCGACGAGATAGGTGACTATGTCGTGGCCCAACTCCGGACCATGGGCTTCGATGCCACCCCCTTCAAGGGCGACATGGCAGCCACTCTGTCCGGTCTGGCCAACGTCGAGTCGGCTATTCAGGGTGGTGACTGGAGCATGTACACCGGCGGGTGGGTATCCACCGTGCTCGCCCGTGACTCGGGTTACTGGTTCCTCTACTTCAACAGCCCCTTCTGGGAAGCCGGTATTCCGGCCTTCAAGTACCTCGAGGTTCCAGACGACTACTACGATGCAGCCTGGGCGCTCGCTTGGCTTCTGTTTACCAGCTTTGAGGAGCGCGACGCGCTGTACGAGATAGCCCTGCCGACACACATGAAGTACGGCATGATCCAGCTGACCGACACCCGCGGCTTCTCGCCGCTCAGGACCAATGTTGATCTGGCGGCGGACGGCGCGGGCGGCATCTACGGTTCCTGGACGTGGGCCCTGACCGCGCACTTCCGCGAAAGCAGCCCCGTCTTCGGCGGACATATGCGGGTAGGCATGCACGACCTGCTGGTCGAGCCCTGGAACCCGATCGCCGGCTCCAACACCGTCTACGACATGTTCCCGATCAGGGCCACCGGCGACATGGGCACGCACCCCGACCCGCGCGACGGACTGCGCTGGGATGGACGCATCGACCGTGCCGAGGTTACCATCACCGAGGGTCTGCCCGCCATCCAGACCAATCCCTGGGTGACGCTGGACTTCGAGGAAACCATCACCGCTCCCGACGACGCCTGGCGTGCCTGGGACTGGGAGACGCAGTCGATCGTCACCGTGGCTGAGGCGCTTGCCGATCCCGATGCGGAGTGGGGCCTCGACACAGCAGTGGTCGACCGCTACTCGGTCGCCTACTTCCCTGAGGACATCTGGGACCACCCGCTGCACTGCGGCAGCCCGCTCTCCTACGCCGACTTCCTCTACGGCTATATTATCCCCTTCGACCGCGGTCAGGGCGAGGACGTGAACCCGATGTTTGATTCGGCAGCAAGAACCGCTCTGGCCAGCACCTACGCCAACACCATCGGGATCAAGTTCACCGTGGGTGGGGCGGCGGATGACTTCGGCCTGAAGGTCGAGACCTGGTCCAAGCTCTGGGAGATGGACGCCGAGCGCATGGTCACCAACATGTACCCCAACTACGCGCAGGGTAACGGCTACTGGCATACCCTTGCCCTCGGTATCCGCGGCGAGCGCGCCGGCGAGATGGCCTTCGGTGAGCTGAAGGGCCAGCCTCTGCCTCTCGGCTGGATTAACTTCCTTAACAGGGACGTCCAGTTGGGCGCGTTGGTCGGCTACCTCGACGGCATACGCGCTGCCACTGCCTACTCCGACGATAATGTGCCGTACTACGAGTTCATCAACGCCCAGTATGGCGCTGCAGGCCTGGGCAGCTTCGCTGCCGAGGTCGACGTGCGCATGGACAACCTGAAGGACTTCGTCGGCGAGTTGAACCACCTGTGGGTCGGCGCCGGTCCCTACTACCTGGACGACTACAGCTTCGCCCTCAACTGGGTCAGGCTGGCCGCGTTCGAGGCCTACCCCGACGAGAGAGACCGATGGTTCTTCCTGCTGGAAGACCTTGACTAGAGCGTAGCTCTCAGCTTGACCCGGAAAGCCGGGGCAAGATGATGCAGGGGGTCGCAGGGTCAACCTGCGACCCCCCTCCAGCCCGCGCCGGGTTTTCGGCCCATACTTCAGCATGAGGATCGGGGCTGCAAGAGGCTGCTGGCTGATTTGACACTACTCCGCGAGGGTGCTAGATTATTGAAAACGCTCTGAACCTGCGGGAGATGGTTCTCCGGCAGTTCAGAGGGAGGACAGATTGCCATGAAGGGTGCTCTAAGCAGGCTGGGCAAGTACACGGGCATGAGACTGGTTTTTCTGTTACTGTCCGTTGTTGTCGCCGTTTATCTCACCGTCATCATCGCCAACATGGGCGGGGAGTTGGACCGCATCGTGGAGGCCCAGATAAGGCACGAGGTCAACCTCCAGTACGCCCTGGATCCGGAGTTGCAGAGGCTGCCACCGGATCAGCGCCAGGCGATGATCGATGAGACGATCGAGCTGGAGCTCAGGAAACGAGGTATGGACCGGCCCTTCTTCCCCCAGCGCAGTCTGGATTTCCTGGGGGAGGCACTGTCGCTGCAACTGGGGCGGGCGCGGCTGATAACCAGCGACACTCACTCGTTTCAGGTGTCGGCCATCATACTGGAGCGGTTGCCCGCAACCCTGATCCTGTTCGGCACAGCAGAAATCCTCCTTTTCTTCTTCACGCTGCTCATGGCGCTGTTCCTGTCGCGGCGGTACGGGAGTGTTCTCGACAAGCTCTTCATATCCCTGGCCCCGACCTCGGCCGCGCCGGGCTGGTTCTACGGCATATTCCTGATCATGATCTTCGCGGCGGCCCTCAGGGTGCTGCCCTGGGGCGGCATGGCACCGTCGGGGGTCCAGATGGGGTTCAACTGGGAGTTCGTGTCGCAACTGCTCAGGCATATGATCCTGCCTGTGACCGCCATACTCCTGAGCGCCGTGTTCGCAGGCGTCTACAGCTCGCGCACCTTCTTCCTCATCTACTCTATGGAGGACCACGTTGAACTGGCCAAGGCCAAGGGCCTGTCCTCCCGGGGGATAGAGCGGAAGTACATCCTGAGGCCCACCTTGCCGCCCATCATCACCGGTTTCCTGATGCTGTTGATCAGCATGTGGATGGGGCAGATCGTCCTCGAGACGGTCTTCAACTGGCCGGGCCTGGGACAGGTGTTCTACCAGGCGATAGTCATGAATGAGACGGCGGTCATCGTCGGCGTTATCGTCGTCTTCGGATACCTGCTCTGCGCCACCGTGTTCATCCTCGATTTCCTTTACGCCATTCTCGATCCGCGCGTCCGCGTGGGAATTGGGGGAGGAAGGTAGCAGGTGAAAACGCTTTTGTCGTCACTAAGGCAACTCAGGCGTTACCCCTCGGCGCTAGGCGGGGTTGTGCTGATATTCTTCTTTGTGGTGCTCTCACTCTACGCCGTTATCACCGTCCCCTACAGCGAGGCGGTCAGGATCTGGAGCGACCACGGCGAGCGTCTTGCTAACCCCAGGTTAGCCCGGCCGGTGTGGTTCGACTGGTTCACCTCCGAGAGACTGCCCCGCACCATCGTGGCTGGTTTGGCAGACGAGGAGGCCACTCTGACCGAGGAACCGCTGGAAGACGGCATGAAGAGGGTGGAGGCCGTGATTCCCATCGAGTACCACTACGATGGCTTTCCCAGCGAGCTCCGGATGACCATGGGATGGTCTTTCGAGCCCGATGTTCCGCGACCGCTGGTGTCGGTATACTGGCGTAAGCCGGACGGGGAGCTTATCCTGATTACCGAGGATGTCCGTACCCGTGGAGCGCAGACCGTCTATATCGAGACGCTGGAAGAGCTCAACGCAAGGCTGGAAATGCGGCCCCGCTTCGGCCTGTTCGCGGTAGACCGCACCGTCCCCAGGGAAGAGAGAGAGGCGATGCAGGGCACTTACGAGCTAATCGTACAGGGCGAGATGAGAGAGGGGCACAGCCTGGACGATGTTAGCTTGACCGTCTACGGGCGGGTGCACGGCGCGGCAGGTACCGACCACAGGCGGCGCGACCTCCTGCTGCCCATCCTCTGGGGGGCGCCTATTGGACTCACCTTTGGCATACTGGCTGCCATCGGTGCCCAGATGAGCACCTTCGTCCTGGCCGGCATCGGCACCTGGTTCGGCGGCAAGCTGGAGAGGGCCTTCCTCTGGATCACCCAGGTGAATATCATCCTACCGATGCTCCCCATCCTCATCATGATCAGCCACCTGTACTCTCCGAGGATATGGACCATCCTGGGACTGGTCATCGCGCTTAACATCTTCAGTGGCTCGATGTTCGGCTACCGGGCGATGTTCCTGCAGTTGAAGGAGTCTCCCTACTTCGAGTCGGCCCAGGCCTACGGTGCTGGTAACTTCCGCATCATCTTTCGCTACCTACTGCCCAGAATAGCGCCGACACTGCTCCCTCAATTCGTGATGATAGTTCCTACGTTTGTGTTTCTTGAGGCCACGCTGTCAGTGCTCGGGCTCGGCGACCCTTATCTGCCCACCTGGGGCAAGATGATAAACGACGGGTATAATCAGGGTGCCCTGCAAATGGGGCATTACTACTGGATAGTGCAGCCCGCGATTCTGCTTATGGGACTGGGCTTCGGCTTCGCCCTGGTCGGGTACGCCCTCGACCGCATCTTCAACCCCAGGCTCAGGGAGCTGTGATAAGGAAATAGATGATCGGTATGAGAAGACGGAAACAGGCAGTGGCTGAGAGGGGCCGGAGTCCGGACCGGACAGAAGGCCCCGTTCTTAAGGTCGAGGACCTGACCCTCTACTTCCGCTCCACCGCAGGGGTGGTGCAGGCGGTCGAGGGTGTGAGCTTCGAACTGGTCCGGGGACGTTCGCTCACCATCATCGGCGAGTCGGGCTGCGGCAAGACATCGCTGGCGCGTGCCATCTTGAGACTGCTCCCCAAGAACGTGCATACATACAGGGGGCGCGTCTTCCTCAACGGCGTTGACGTGATGAAGTTCGGCGATGAACGCTTCCGTAAAGATGTGAGGTGGACCAGGATGTCGATGGTCTCGCAGGCGGCCATGAACGCTCTCAACCCCGTCGTCAAGGTGGGGTACCAGGTGGCCGAGCCCCTGATGCTCGACCACGTGGGCAAGAAGGAGGCCTACCGGAAGGCGAGGGAGGTCTTCAATCTGGTGGGAATTCCCGAGGCGTTCATGGATCGCTATGCCTTCGAGCTCTCCGGCGGAATGCGCCAGCGGGCGATCCTGGCCATGGCCCTGATAACCGACCCCGATATCGTCATACTCGATGAGCCGACTTCGGCACTGGACGTCCTGACACAGGCCAATATAATGAACACACTCAAGAAGATCAAGCAGGACCTGGGGTTGAGCTTCATGCTCATCACCCACGATATAGCCACCTCAAGCGAACTGGCCGACGAGGTGATCTGCATGTACGCCGGGCAGCTGGTAGAGCATAGCGATGGCCAGAGGTTCTACCGGGAGCCCCTTCACCCCTACTCTCAGAAACTCATGGCCAGCGTGCCCACCCTGCACATTGAGAAGAAGCCCGAGTTCATCCCCGGCCAGCCGCCAAGCCTGATCAACCCGCCCACAGGGTGCCGGTTCGCCGCCCGCTGTCACAGGCGGTTTGAAAGATGCGACGAAGAGCCGCCGCTCTTTGAGCACGGGGAGGAGACGGTGAAGTGCTGGCTGTATGAGACGGGCTGACGTTATGGATAACAGCAAGATTCTGTCGCTCAACGGGGTGCGCACCTATTTCGAGTTGAAACGGTGGGGTTTCATGCACGCCGGGTATGTGCGGGCCGTCGACGGGGTCAGCTTCGACCTCGCGCGCGGAGAGGCGGTCACCATAGTGGGAGAGAGCGGCTCGGGCAAGACGACCCTGCTGCGTACCATCCTGGGCCTGGCCAAGATCACCGATGGTGAGATGATCTTCGGCGGTAGGAATCTTGACTACAACAACTCGCGTGACCTCACCTGGCTGCGCTGGCAGGTCGGCTTCGTACAGCAGGACCCCTATGGAGCAACTGCTCCCTTCATGAGCGTGCACAGGATTCTGTCGGAGCCCCTCATCGTCAACAAGGTGCCCAAGATCGAGCGGGAGCAGCGGATCCGGGAGGCGCTGGATGAGGTCAGGTTGATCCCCGTCGATGACTTCCTTCACAAGTATCCCCACATGCTCTCGGGCGGGCAGCAACAGCGGCTGGTGGTGGCCAGGGCCCTGCTCTTGCGCCCCATGCTCATCGTGGCCGACGAGCCCGTGTCCATGCTCGACGCCTCCGTGCGCGTCGAGGTCCTGGAGTTGATGGGCAAGATCCAGGAGACCCACAATCTGGGCGTCATCTACATCACCCACGACCTCTCCTCGGTGCGCTACTTCTCCCAGCGCGCCTTCGTTATGTATGCCGCCAAGCTGGTGGAGAAGGCGGATGTCAATGAGATAGTGAACAACCCGCAGCATCCCTACACACAGGTGCTGCTCAATGCCATCCCCGACCCTGAGCCCGAGAATGTGGGGAAGTTCAAGGAGATACCCTCCGGTGAGCCGCCCAGCCTGATAAAGCCCCCGCCGGGCTGCCGCTTCCACCCCCGTTGCACACGCAAGATCGACGGGCTCTGCGACACGGAGGAACCCCCCGAGTTCGAGCCCAGACCCAACCACTTCGTCGAATGCTGGCTGTATAAGGATGGCGACCGCGCCGCGTAGCAGGCGGTCAGCAGTCAGCTTTCGGCTATCAGCACTCAGCCCCCAGCCATCAGCACTCAGCCTTCAGCTATTAGTCCCCCCTCTTAGGATAAGAGGGGGTTAGGGGGAGTTACGATAGTCAGGCCAAGCCTTCAGCCATCAGCGGTCAGAGATCAACGCCTTGCTCAGATGTAGCACGAGGCTTTAGTCCCGACTTCGTCGAGGATGCTCGAGACAGTCGGCACCCGATTACATCGGCACCTCGTGCGGCAACCCTCTACCGCGTCATTGCGAGGAGTCCCGACCTCTCTCCTCTCCTGTCATTCTGAGCCCCGACCTGTCGGGGCGAAGAATCTAGCCCCCTCTCAGGATAACAACCCGGCCTTGATACGCAGGACCGCTGATTCTGTCTGGCATTTGAGCTTTGTGTTTGGCATTCCTTTGGCATTTGGATTTTGATATTTGAGCTTCGGTCTGTGGGACTGCCACTCCCCCATCGTCACGAATCAGCGATTTGCCCTGCGACATGGCATGGCCGATGGCCGACTTGCCTTGACGGCACCGTGAAGGCTAGAATAATCCTGATGCCCGCGGAGGGCTGCAAGATAATGGAAAGACCGGTTTACCTGATGATCATCGGGTTCATCCTGCTCGTCATAGGCGTCATCGTGCCGTTACTGATGATCACCGGCGTCCTTGAGACAACGTGGTTCTGGAACGGTGTGGCTATCGTGGCTCAGATCTCCGGCCTGGTGCTGGGGCTGGCGGGCGTAGGGATGTACATGGCCAGCCGGAGGTGACTGCCTTCGAGTGCGCCCTCGTACCACATCCTGCCGTCGCGGGGCATTCTCCGGCGTCGGCCCCGGAAGTTAACAGGATTCTAACATTTTTGTGTCATACTGTCGTACAGGATGGAGCAGTCCGGTCGCGACTCCTCCAGGCCAGGGCGGAGACCGTGTAGTGTCGCACCGCTGAGGCCGCTGACCGGCCGGACAGACGGCATCTTGAAGGAGGCAGGGTAGTAACTCCTGTCGCGGTCTGCCCGTGGTGAGGGGAGGGCCCGGGGGTGGGAGATGGAGAGAACTTCTGGTTCGCGCTCATGCCGGTACCTCGCGGGGAGCGTCCTGCGGAAGCTCCTGGTGGGTTTGATTGCCGGGGGCATCGTCACGGCGATGGTCGTGCCGGGCTGTGGTGCCCCTTCCTACAGGGTTACGCTGCAGGTATCTCCCGCCGGAGCCGGCACAGCATCTCTTGTGGATGGTGGTCCGAGCTACGCCCCTGGTGCTACGGTCAACATCACGGTAGATGGAGAGCGCTGCTTCAGGTTCGTCAAGTGGACCTCCAGTCCTGCGGTGGCGTTCGACGACGCTCATTCGCCGACAACCGGCTTCACCATGCCCGCGTCAGCTGTGACGGTTACAGCCAGCTTTGCGGCGAGTCGTGTCTTCTGGCTGGACGAGATTCTGATCGAGAGGGAACCGGACGGTACGTCGGCAGTGCTGCGGCTGCAGGCGGGCGACTTCGATGTCTATGCACACACCCTTGACTCGCAAGAGCTCTTCGAAATCGTGGACGATGACCCCGACCTGTGGTACAAGAGCAGCATATGCTCGTTCAACACCCTGCACATCAACCCCTATGGCCCCACCTTCACCGATGAAACGTTGAACCCCTTCTACCTGTTCGACTTCCCTGAGGGCGTGCGCACGATGAACGAGGTCCTGAACAAGTTCATCGACCGCGAGCACATAGCCGGTGTCATCGCGGGCGGCCTGGCCTGGCCGAAGTTCACGTCTCAGCACACTCAGCTTCCGGACTACGCCAGGTACTACGATGGCACGCACATCGCCGGGAAGTCCGGCATCCGGTATCTAGAGGACGAGTACGGATACGATGAGGTTACCGGCCTGCTCTGGCTGAACGAGACGATGTCCGCTATAGATGAACTTGTTCCCGGCGACATCACCGGTGATGCCGCCACCGGATGGCTCTACGATGGCGAGCCGATCGAGTTAACAGGCCTTTTCTACACCTCGTGGGATCCGGTGCGCACGGCCATCGGTGAGTACGTGGGTGAGCAGATCGAGAGGATGGGCTTCGTCTTTACGCCCCGGTATTGGGAAGGCTGGTTCGGTCCTCCTCCGCACAACGATGAGGCGGAGATCATCAGCGGCGGCTGGAACCTTTACACGGGGGGCTGGATGTCCTCCGAGCTCTCCCGCGACTCGGGGTACTGGTACCTCTACTTCCACACCGATTTCTGGCATTCAGGAATAGTGGCTTACAAGTACCTGGACGTCCCGGGCTGGTTCTATGACGCAGCCTTCGACCTGGCCTTTCTTGAGTTCTCAAGCCTTGCCGAGCGCGATGCACTGTACGAGATCTGCCTGCCGGCGCACATGAAGTGGGGCATGTTCTACCTCGTTGACAACATGGAATACTCGCCGCTGAGGACGAACGTGGACCTGGCGGCCGGCACCGAGGGCGGCATACCCGGCTCCTGGATGTGGGCCCTGACGGCGCACTTTCGCGACGGCGCGGGCAACCCGATGTTCGGCGGAAACCTCAGGGTAGCCATGCACGACCTGCTGGTCGAGCCCTGGAACCCGGTTGCCGGCTCCAACACCGTCTACGACATGTTCCCCGTCCGGGCCACCGGCGACAGGGGCACCCACCCCGACGTGCGCGACGGACTGTGCTGGCCGGGACGCATCGACAGGGCGGAGGTAACCGTAACGGCCGGTTTTCCGGCAACCGCCACTCACGACTGGGTGACGCTGGACTTCGCGGGCAATATCAGCGCTCCCGTTGATGCCTGGCGTGCCTGGGACTGGGAGACGCAGTCGGTGATAACCGTGGGCGACGCGCTGGACGCGGGCAATGAGGGCGAGCCGTGGGCACTTGACGATACGCTTGTCGACTGCTACTCGGTCGCCTACTACCCCCGGGACATCTGGGGCCACCCGCTGCACGATGGGAGCACGCTCTCCTTCGCCGACTTCCTCTACGGCTGGATCCTGCCCTATGACCGCGCCCGGGGCGAGGGCGTGAACCCGATGTATGATCCTGGAGCAGCATCGCAGATTGCCTCCACATACGAGACCACCATCGGTGTCAGGTTCACGGTCAACCCTGAGGATGATGTCGGACTGAAGGTCGAGACCTGGTCGAAGAAGGTCGAGACCTCGCCGGAGATGGACGCCGAGCGCATGGTCGGCACCGGTTACCCGAACTACGCACCGGGCAACGGCTTCTGGCACACCATCGCCCTCGGCATAAGGGGTGAGAGGGCCGGAAGCATGGCCTTCGGTGAGACCAAGGCCCAGGGAACGGATCTGGGCTGGACCGACTTCCTCGACAGGGACGTCCAACTGGGCGCGCTGGCGGGCCACCTGGAGGGCATACGCGCTCTCGACCCCGGTGACTACGAGGACGCCAGCGTTCCTTACTACGAGTTCATCGACGCGCAGTACTCCGGCGCAGGCCTGGGCAGCTTCGCTGACGAGGTCGGCCCGCGCATGGACAACCTGAAAGACTGGGTGAACGAGAAGAACCACCTCTGGGTGGGCGACGGTTCCTACTACCTGGATGACTTCAGTTTCGGTTCTTCCGGGTGGATCAGACTCCGCGCGTTCGACTACTACCCCGACGATCCCGGCAGGTGGCTCTTCCTGCTGAAAGACCGGGAATAGGTCCCGGCTTGACCCCGAACTCCGGCCCGTCGGGACAACGAAGCAATCCCGCGGATCGTCGAGATCGCCGCACACCCTCTGCAGAGCCGCGGGTGTTCGCGATGACAGGGGCGGCAGTCAGCCTTCAGATTTCAGACCGCAACGCTGGTTTCCCCTCGTAGGATGACAGCCCAGCATCGAGTCCCCCCTCTCAGGCCTGTCCTTGAACGAAGTGAAGGAATAGGAGGGGGCTAGGGTCCCGACTTGTCGCCTCCCCCTGTCATTCTGAGCCCGGACTTGTCGGGGCGAAGAATCTGGCCCGCCCTCTTAGGCCTGTCCTTGAACGAAGTAAAGGAACAAGAGTGGGTTTGGGTCCCGACTCCGTCGAGGATGCTCGATGAAATCGGCAGGAGTTACGAGACTGAGGATAGGCCTTCAGCCATCAGCGGTCAGAGATCAACGCCTCGCTCAGATGTAGTACGAGGCTTTAGCCTCGTGCGGCAACACTCTACCGCGTCATTGCGAGGAGTCCCGACGTGTCGGGACGACGAAGCAATCCGGTTGCGCTGCCAGCAGTCGCATTCCGCTATCAGCCCTCACTCCCCCTCGTATCTTGCCAATATGGTATTCTACTACTGAAGACGGGCGAGGCAGGCCGTTCCCCCTCGGGTCTGAGAAGACCGTTCTTAAGCATGGTCGTCTCGCCTCGGCTCTCCAAGAGCCCGAACAGTTGCCAGGGCCATATGAGCAATATGAGCCCGGATCACTCTGCGAGGATGGGCCGATCAGGAGAGAAAGGAGTGTGAGATGCAAAAGGGCGAAGAGTATGTAGGTGTTGACGTATCCAAGGAGAGTCTGGACATGGTGGTGTATTCCACAGGTGAGATGCAGAGCTTTGGCAACGACGATGCAGGCATTGCTAAGGCTACGACCTGGCTGAAGCAGGTAAGTCCCGCGATCATAGTAATGGAAGCAACCGGAGGCATGGAAGTATCTCTTTACGTTGCCTTGCAGGAAGGCAAGCTTCCAGTGGCGGTGATCAACCCCCGGCAGATCAGGCATTTTGCCAAGTCCATGGGTATACTGGCAAAGACCGATAGAGTGGACGCCAAAGTCCTGGCTCGCTACGCTGCGACAGTACAGCCGGAAGCACGGGCCTTGCCCGACGAGGAAACCCGTCAGCTCAGGACACTGGTTACACGCCGGCGTCAGCTAGGAGAGATGATAACAGCGGAGACTAACCGTTCTCAAGCCACCAGCGATAAGGCTATGAAGCAGCGGATCCATGTCCACATTGAGTGGTTGCAGGAGGAGCTTGCCAACGTAGATAAGGATATTGGGCGGATGATAAAGGAAAATCCGGCATGGCATGCAAAGGACAAGCTCTTGCAGAGCGTGCCCGGAGTGGGACCAGTATTGTCTGCTACCCTTATCGGTGAACTGTCTGAACTAGGTGTTTTGAATCGTAAGGAGATAGCTGCTCTTGTGGGCGTCGCTCCGCTTAACAGAGATAGCGGCAGGCATCATGGTCAACGTAGTATCTGGGGAGGACGACCTGGAGTACGCCGATCTCTGTACATGGCAGCTCTCAGCGCAACCCGCTTCAACCCCACGATCAAGGTGTTCTACGAGCGTCTTCTAGCCAATGGCAAGAAGAAGAAGGCGGCCCTCACTGCCTGCATGCACAAGCTGCTCATCATTCTCAACGTCATGGTTAAGCACAACTCTGCCTGGTCTTGCAATCCACCCATCCCATACCGGGTCTGTATCCCTGCTGCCAAGACAGTTGCTGCCAAGACAGTTGCTTAGGATAAGAGGGGGCTAGGGGGAGTTACGAGAGTCACGGCAAGCGTTCAGACTTTAGCAATCAGTCCCCCCTCTTAGGATAAGAGGGGGTTAGGGGGAGTTATGAGGGTGGGGCGGAGACTGAGTGGCCCGCTACACCGCGTTGTAGCCTTCGTCCAGCGCCCGCTCGTTGATCTCGACCAGCTTCGCACCCGCCTTGTGCCCGAGCATCTTCTTCACCGCCCCCTTCACCGCATCCAGCGGCACCACGCCGGTGGCCTTGACTACAGCGCCGAGGGCGACCATGTTGGCCGCCCGTGGGCTGCCCAGCGAGACTGCGATATCGTTCATGGCCACCGCCAGCCCCCTGATATCCTCGCGCTCCACCTTCCGGGAGATGAGCGAGGAGTTGATCACCACCGCCCCCTCCGCCAGCACGGCCTTTTCGAATCTGTCCAGCGAAGGGAGGTTCATGGCAACCAGTGCGCCCGGGTTGTCGACGACCGGCGAGCCGATCGGCTCATCGGATAGGACGACCGTGCAGTTGGCCGTCCCTCCCCTCATCTCGGGCCCGTATGAGGGAAGCCAGGTGACGTGCAGCCCGTGATCGGTGCCCGCCTGGGCGAGGAGCTTTCCTGCCAGGATCACCCCCTGCCCCCCGAATCCTGCAAATACAAATGTGCTGTCCATACTATCCCCTATCAACGAAGTCGCCGAGCGGAAAGGTGTTGACCACCACTTCGGCGAGGTGCTTGTTCGCCTCGAGGGTGCCCATGCGCCAGTTGGTGGGGCAGTTGGTCAGCACCTCCACCAGCGAGTACCCCTTCTCCTCGACCTGGTAACGAAAGGCCTTCTTGATCGCCCGGCCCGCTGCGATCAGCCTCTTCTGGTCGAAGAGCGACTGGCGGGTCACGTAGACCGGGGCGTCGAGCTGGGCCACCATCTCGGCGAAGCGAATGGGGTGCCCGGCAAGCCGGCCGTCTCTGCCTTCGGGACAACTGGTCGCCCACTGGCCAAGCAGTGTCGTGGGGGCCATCTGCCCTCCGGTCATGCCGTAGATCTGGTTGTTTATGAAAACAACGGTGATGTTCTCCCCGCGGTTGGCGGCATGGATCGACTCCGCCGTCCCTATCGCGGCCAGGTCGCCGTCGCCCTGGTAGGTGAAAACTATCAGGTCGGGGTTGACGCGCTTGATGCCGGTGGCTATGGCGCAGGCCCGTCCGTGGGCCGCCTGGGTCCCGTCGCAACGGAACCACTGGTACATGCTCACCGAGCAGCCGACCGGTGCAATGACCACGGTCCGCTCCCTGATGTTCAGTTCATCGATGGCCTGGGCGATCATGCGGGTCACCACTCCGTGGTGGCACCCGGGGCAGTAGCTGAAAGCCGACTCGTTGAGGCTCTCCGGCCGCCCGAATACTCTGACCATGTTCTCCGTGCTAACCGGCATATCGCTTCACCTCCCGCAGGATATCATTGGGGCTCGGCACGAGTCCGCCCAGTTGCCCGTAGAACGGGGTCTCGGCCCGCTCGGCGACCGCCAGACGCACGTCCTCTACCATCTGGCCGGCGTTCATCTCCACCGTGAGGATGGTGCCGACTCGCCTTGACAGCGCGCGCAGCGGCTCGTAGGGGAAGGGCCAGACTGAGATCGGACGCAGCAGCCCCAGCTTGATCCCCTCGCTCCTTGCCATTCTCACCGCCGTTCTCGAGATGCGGGCCATTGAGCCGAAGGCGGCAACGACCACCTCCGCGTCCTCGGTCTTGTATTCCTCGTAGCGAACTTCATTCTTCTCTATCTCGCGGTAACGCTCCTCCCGCCTGACGTCCATCTCGTTGAGTTCCACCGGGTCCAGATAGAAGCTGGTGACCAGGTTGGCCTCGCGGCCCCGGGCACCCGTTATCGCCCATTGCTTGGCCGGCAGAGTAGCCGGGTCGATGGACTCGGGCAGCACCACCGGCTCCATCATCTGTCCCAGCATACCGTCCGCCAGGACCATCACCGGGCCGCGGTACCGGTCGGCCAGTTCGAAGGCCAGCATCACCAGTTCAACTGATTCCGGTATTGTCGACGGGGCCAGGACGATCATGTGGTAGTCGCCGTGTCCTCCGCCCTTGGTCGCCTGGAAGTAGTCGCCCTGGGCAGGGGCGATGTTGCCCAGTCCCGGCCCGCCCCGCACCACGTTGACGACAACGCAGGGCAGGTCGGCACCGGCGATGTATGATATGCCCTCGGTCTTAAGGCTGATGCCCGGACTCGAGGATGAGGTCATGGTGCGCATGCCCGCCGCCGCCGCCCCGTAGCACATGTTGATGGCTGCGATCTCGCTTTCCGCCTGGATAAAGACCCCGCCCGCATTCGGCATGTGGGCCGACATGTACTCCAGCAGCTCATTCTGCGGGGTTATCGGATATCCGAAGTAGGAACGGCAGCCGGCGCAGATGGCCGCCTCGGCCATGGCCTCGTTCCCCGACATCAGTACCTTATCGATCTTCGCCATTGTTCCCTTTTGCAGGTTTCTTGTCCCGGTAAACCTCGATCGCTATGTCGGGACAGGCCTGGGCGCACAGGGCGCAGCCGATGCAGCTCTCGGGATCCTTCATACATGCCACCCGGTACCCGCTCCGGTTGAGCTCCTCCGACATCTCGAGCACATCCTCGGGGCAGAATACAAGACACAGCCCGCAGCCCTTGCAGCGCTCGTCATCTATTATCACCGTTCCCTTAGGCATGTTCTATCCTACGTTTCTTCTCTCTCCCCCTTCACAACTCCCCTAACCCCTCTTATCTTAAGAGGGGGACATTCGGGAGGGTGCAACACCATCACTTGCGTTCTCGCCAGTTTCCTCCCCCGTCATTCTGAGTCCCGATCCACACTCCTCTGTCATTCTGAGTCCCGACCTCTCTCCTACGCGGTCATTCTGAGTCCCGACCTCTCCCCTCCTGTCATTCTGAGTCCCGATCCAATCGGGACGAAGAATCTCCTTCCCTTCCACGGGATTGCCGCGTCCCGACTTCATCGGGACTCGCAAAGACACGGGCTGTCGCCCCCGCCTTCTAGCCCTTCTTCGCCCGGCGAATCCTCTCTTCTGCCAGCCTCATCGCGGCCGTGAAAAGGTCGATCTTCTCCTTGCGCGAGATGGCGATCATCTCCTTGCCGCGGTCGTATATCCTCTTGACGTCTGCGGAAGCCCTATCATGCGAGTATCCGGCGGGGTGGAACTCGTGGGCCACGTTTATCACGCCCGCACCGTTGATCCAGAACTCCGGCGCATGCAGTATGCCCCTCTCCTGGAGCATGGCTGCGTGCCTGTCCGGCTCCCAGAGCTGGTTGTTGGCCGCGCCGCCGACGATGCGGCATCTCAACTGGGGAATGGTGTCATCGTTGAGCACCCCTCCGAAGGCGTTGGCCGAGAACACGTCGCACTCCTGCCTGTGTATCTCGTCCGGGGACACCAGTTTGGCGCCGGTCTCCCTGGCTGCCTCCTGGGCACCGGCCTCGTTAACGTCGGAACCGATCAGCACCGCCTCCTCGGCGGCCAGCAGCCTGGCCAGCGTGCCGCCCACCTTTCCCGCGATGCCCTGGATGGCGATGGTCCTGCCCTTGAACGATTGCGTCTCGAAGACCGCCTCCAGGCACGCCCTCAGCCCCCAGACCACCCCCATGGCCGTCACCGGTGACGGGTCGCCGCTGCCTCCCATCTCCTGGGGTCCTCCCACCACCCACCTGGTCACCTCTTTCATCGTGACGACATCCGGAACGGAGGTGCCCACGTCTACCGAGGTGATGAACCTGCCGCCCAGACTCTCCACCAGTTCCGCGTAGGCCAGAAGCTGTTCCTTTCTCCTGCTCTTGTCCTGCGTGGATTCGCCCCTGATCACCGCCTTGCCTCCGCCGAAGCTGACGCCGGCCTTCGCCAGTTCTGTGTCCTCGCCAACGGCCAGGGCGAGCTTAAACGTCATGTCCCTGGCCAGCCGGCTGTTATCGACCAGCGCCTCCGTTCGTGTGGGATAGGGTCGCCACCTTGTGCCGCCCAGGCCCGGTCCCAGCGTGTTGTCGTCGATTATGATGCTGATCTCAAGCCCCAGCTTCTCGTCGTTCCAGAGCACCATCTGTCTGAACTTGTGCTCGGCCTCCAGGTACTCGATCAGCTTGGTCTCAACCTTGTTCAACTCCTACCTCCTTATGCTCAACGAAAATCAGGAGCCTCCTGAGCAAGGAGACTCCTGGTGGCTATTGTGCTTCCCGGGACGAGGCTCAACCCCATCCCGGCTACTAACATGATAGGGCTCACCCCGCAAATAACATCTGGCTCGCCCTGGCGGCACTCCGTCCATCCGGCACGTGCCTCGGGCCTTCCCTGTTGAAGCATCACCCTCGGCCCTGATGATAGCCCGTTTCCGGGCGTTTGTCAATTTCCGCCCCGGAATAGGGACACGTCCATCTTCCCTTACGGCCCCGCCACGGGATTGCCGCGCCACCGTGTCCAGGCGCACATGCAGGCTTACTCATGTAGTGCGAGGCTTCAGCCTCGTGCACGGCGGGGCGCGACCCTGAAGGGTCGCACTACAGCGGCCTACCGGGTCATTATGTAGTACGAGGCTTCAGCCTCGTGCGCGGCGGGGCACGACCCTGGAAGGGTCGCACTACCCTCATACGTCATGTCGCGGAGTCCCGACAAGCCCCCCCCCATATCCTTCGCGAGGAGTCCCGATCCAATCGGGACGAAGAATCTCGTGCCCTTCCACGGGATTGCCGAGCCCCGACTTCGTCGGGGCTCGCAATGACGCGCCCAAAGAGTCTTTGCGAGGGGCGCCAGCCCCGAAGCAATCTCGTCGCGTCAGTAGGCTGAGTCCATGAACTCGGCTATCGCCTCGAAGTGGACCTTGTCCACCATCATGCCCACGGGTGCGTATGCTATCTGGCTGCCCGGCCACAGTATGGTCGGACGCGTCTCCGCCGTCATGCCGCGGATGCCCATCAGGATGTTCGCGATGTTGTCGTTGATCCTCAGCGTGTTGACCTTGATCGGAGCCTTGACCTCGCCGTCCTCGATCAGGTAGGAGTCGGCGGTCAGCGTGCTTGTGAAGTCGCCGGCCCTCAGGCCGTGTATGGGATACGTGTACCACAGCCTCCCCACCAGGATCCCCTTCTTGACCTGCCGGACCAGCGATCCGAAGTCGGAGGCAGATGGGGACTCGAATACGACGTTGGTGGCCGACGCCGATGGCCTGCCGCCGAAGTTCCTACCGCCCTCAATGCCGAAGCGGAAGCCGTTCCTGGGCAGCAGCGCCTGCCGTACGTCTCCGGGGTTGACTCCCAGCTTCTCCCCACCTTTGGGGTCGTTGAGGATCCTCTGGTACTCGTACCAGTCGCTGAGCAATCCGCTCAGAACGCCGTCCTTGATGAGAGTTGTCTCCCCCGTCGGCAGGCCTTCACAGGTGATGCCCCTGGAGCCGATCAGTCCCCGGGCGTTGCCCCTGTCGACTATATTCAGTTTCTCCGACGCCACCTTCTGTCCCATCTTCCCCATGAAGCAAGATTGCTGGGAGTAGAAGGCACCGGTGGTGCAGGAGCGTATGATCAGGTTGCTGAGGAGTTCTCCCACCGGTTGGGGACCCAGTATCACGGGGTAATCCCCGGAGGGCAGGCGCACTCCGTCGAGTGACCCTATCGCGTTGGCCGCCGCCTCGCTTCCCGCCTCATCGTCCAGGTCGCTGAGCTTGAGATGGATCGAGTAACCGCTTCCCTTGGCGTCCCCCTTCTCCACCATGCTTGTGACATTGGCCAGGATCGCCGCTGCCTCGTCGCTCTGGACCTCCGGTATGTCATAGGAGCCGACGGCCATTCTCTCCTGCCTTATGGAGAGGTCGCCGCCTACTATCAGCCCCAGGTCATGCAGCGCTCCCCCAGGAGCCATGTCTCTCAGCTTCTGCGATTCCAGGAACGACGAGATCGCTCCGTCGAGGATCTTCCATCCTCCTTCGACCAGGGCCCGGTCGGTTATGTCCATTACACTCGGGTCGTGATAGTCGGAAAGCGTCCTCTTCTCCCCCGTCGGCTGCGGCAGCGAGCGGAACTCGGGGTCGGTAATAGCTCCCTGCTTTGCCTTGTCCAGGGCCATCTTCACCCCGTCCAGCGACAGGTCCCTCTCCTCTGAGCCGAAACCGATCATGTTCCCGTTGGCGCCGTTGAGGACTATCTGGACGCCGATCCCGTAGTCGTCGGTCGATTTCGCCTCTTCCACGCCGTTGCACGGTATGTGGGAGGTGTAGTTGAGCCTCGTCCACAACCGGTTGTTTGCCGAGGCGAAGACCTGGGCGGACTTGATCTCAGGCTGTGTTTTCAGGAAGGCCAGTGCCTTCTCAACGGATTGTTTCAGTTCACTCAGTTCTCTCACTTTGCACCTCCTACAAGCCTGGCATATCCTCTCAGCGTCGGGCCGCCGTTGCCCAGCTTCTTGGCCTGCATGGGCTGCCCCTTGCCGCAGTTGAATACCGGGTATATCCTCAGGTCGTTTCCTACCGCATCGATGGACATCAGGTAGTCCTTCGTGTTGGCCATGATGCCTCCGTCTCTGAACATCTCCCCGAGTTCGCCGTTCTTGATCTCGTACACCTTTCGTGACGTGATCCGGAAGTTTTCCCTGCTCTCCGAGATGGACGGAATGCGGTGACCGACCACGTAATATCCGTTCTCAACGTCCTTTATCATCTGCTGCGGGTCGTCCTTCCCCGCCCCGAACACCGTCGTCGACATCCTGATCAGGGGTACAAGCGATGAGTCGATCGCCTTGTAGTGGCCGTTGGGCTTGACCCCGAGTGTGGCCGCCGTCTGCCGTGAGTTCATGAAACCGCGGAACACTCCCTTGTCGATATGCACGGTCCGCTCCACCGGTGTTCCTTCATCGTCGTACTCGTAGTGGCCGAACCCCGGTAGCATGGGGTCGGAGTAGGCCGACACGAGGGGTGACGCGATCTCCTTGCCCAGCATGTTCTCCTTGAGACTTCGCAACAGCCAGCTCCTGCCGGCGTACGCGGTCTCCAGCTTGAGCGCCCTGTCCAGTTCCGTGGGATGGCCGATTATCTCGTGAACGAGGAGGGTGTTGTAGTGGGGATCGGTGATCACGACCACGTCCTTGTCAGATGACGGGCAGGGCTTGCAGTCGGTCAGCGAGACGTTGTCCGCCGCCAGGTCCAGCGCGAAACCCATCAGCGACTTGGACCTGATCATGTCCTCTTCGATGCCATCGGTGAGCAACTCCCATCCCCGCTGATGCCCGACGCAGTCGTAGTGGGTCTGCTGCACGCCCCCCTCTCCGATGGCCACCACCACGCAGAGGCCCTGTGTCAGGGCATAGGTCCGATCTATGTTCGCACCATCGGAGCTGATTAGAAGCTCCCGGTTGAGCGATGTCTGGGCCATGACCTGGTTGACCTTGACCCTCGGGTCATAAGCCCCCACCGCTTTCGAGACCTCCTGGGTTAGCTTGCCCACCTCGTCCAGGCGGATATCGAGCGGGTTAACCGCGTAGACGGCGGGTATGGTGTCCCGGCATACCTTGACAGGTGCCAGTTCTGTGCTCTGTAGCGACCCTCCCAGGGTCTTCCAGAGATCGAGTCTATCGCTCTTGGCCCTGGAGTTGGCGACCGCCCTCTCGTAGGCTTTGCCCAGTCCCTCCTTTATCACCCCGGCCAGGTTGTCCACGTCTGCTGATCCCAGCGGTTGACCGAAGTAGCCGGCGGCGGGCGTGCCGTTACCGGCAATGACCCTGATGCCGTAGGAAAACCTGTAGTCGCGAAGGCTGAACTTGCTCATCCCGTCCTGCGCCATCGCTCCCTGTCCCTCGCCCACTCCGAGCCTCAGGTCGATGTAGTGACAACCCTCAAGACTGTCCCGGGATGCCGATATCAGGTTCGCGAGTTCGTCCTTTACTTTGTCGACTAAGGCGATATCTACCTTTTGTGCCATGAATGAACCTCCTTTCTGGCGGTAGGATTTCTGTTCCCGTTGCTAAGGCATCGACCCGCCCATAATAACCGAAAAGACGGCCCGCGTTCAACCGCCTTCCTGTTCTCTCTCCCCTGGGGGAGAGAGCTAGAGTGAGGGGGATTGTGCCGCCCCGACCCGTGCCCCTCTCTCACTCTTCGCCCCGATGCTGTCTTCCTGTGTCATCCTGAGCCGTGGCACCTGCTTGAGTCATTGCGAACACCCGGAGCTTTGCAGAGGATGTGCGGCAATCTCGGGGTTAGGTGACGGGATCGCCACGGCCCCCGATTGCATCGGGGTCCTCGCGATGACATGCGGGGCCCGCGATGACCAGGATGGGCTGAATGGCCTAAGGACAGGAGTACGGTTACTAACGGGTGATTTACAAGGGCTCACACATGACCTAAGATAGATTCAAACAATATCAGAGGTGGTTGCTATGCCTGTAGAGATCAACGGCCACGTGTATTACAGAACCGCCGAGGTCTGCCAGATGGTCGGCATCGGTAAGAGTACGCTCTTCCGCTGGATGAAAGACAACGTAATCAAGGAGGCGGAGCACAGGGACAGGAAAGGATGGAGGCTATTCACGGAGGATGAACTGCGCGCGATCACCACGGAGACCAGCAGAATCCAGAGAAACCATGTTTCTCCGGGTGCAGCGGCATCCGCGGTAAAGAGATAAGCTACAGGGAGATGTTGACACTCAGGAGCAAAGCAATCCAAGGAGGTACATCATGGCTACGATGACAAAGACCGAGCAAACAAGGAAAGCGGCAGACAAGAACGCGAAACAGGCAGTCGAGTTCGCCCCCGATGTCTCCGGTGAAGTCAGAGATCCCCTGAACGAGCTCATGAGCCAGGCGCAGGCCGCCTACTCATCCTATCTGCAAGCTCAGAAGAAGGTTGCGGCGGCATATCAGCACGCCCAGAGCGAGGCAGAGAAGGTCTTCAAGGAGACCGAGGAACAGGCCGCCGATGCATGTGCCCGGGCGATAGAGGAGGCTTCGCAGGCCCTGGCGAAGGCCGAGCACGAGGCAGAGGAGACATACAGGAAAGCAAAGACAGAGGCAGAGCAGGTCTACCATGAGCGCGTCAGCGAGGCGCTGAGGATGCGCAAGGAGACCGTCGAGAAGGCCTGGCAGGCGACCAAGGGCAGCTCGGAAAGAATGTGGACAGTCTTCCAGGGAGGAATCGAGGGTTAGAACACGGCGGCGAACACGCGTCTCATCGGGCATTTCCCGACCGCTCGTGATGTTGGTGAGCAGTAAACAGAAAGAGGAGCGACATTATGGCCAGCACAGGTAAGGACGGATCAGTAACTCTGGGAGGGCGCGACTTCAAGCGCGTGAAAAACGGCTTGGACGAGGCCCAGGTAGGGGCATTCATCGACCAGATTATCAAGGAGCGCGATGAACTGGCCCAGGCCAGGCATCACATGGCGTCTCTAACAAAACTGGCCGAAACGACGATCGTCGAAGCCGAGAAGATGGCAGAACGAATCAAGAGCGAAGCGTCGGAGAAGGCCAAAGCCGATAGCGACGCCCTGCTCGACGAAGCGAGAGAGCAGGCCCGGCATATGGCGGAGCAGAAGCAGGCCGAGGTCCTTGAGGCGGCCGGCAGAGAAGCCGACGCCATCAGGTCTGAGGCAAAGAGAGAGGCGGAGTCGCTGCTCAAGAGGGAAAAGGAGAGAATCTGGGATGAGCTCCGGGATACCATAGGCCAGCAGTTCGGATACATCACCGAGCAACTTGAAGGACTCAAGCAGCAAGCAGCGAAGGCGCAGGCCGACTTCGAGAGCAGGATGGCCCGGCCCGCGCAAGGGAGCGCTCCTGTAATGGCGGAGCCCGGTCAAGCGGAGGATGCCGCGGTGTCCGGGGTTCCACAGCAGACCGATGACGCGGTCATGAGCGTGGAGGCGAAGCCGGAGCAAGCGCAGCAGGATTCCGAAGAGCCAGCCGTCGAGAAGGACAGGGCGCCCGCCGAACCCACTGAACAAGAAGGGATCGACAACCGATCAGAGAGGGGCTTCGACCTATCCAGACTGCTCCAGGTGGATGACTGGGGGGATTCGACCGAACCCCAATTCGAGGTGGAGATCCTGCCTCCGATTCAGATGACCAAGATCATGGAGATAGTGGCCTATCTCGATCAACTGCCCGAGGTTCAGAATACAGAGATCATCCCCCGCATGGATTCGCCATCCATAATGGTCTTCCTCCGCGACGAGATGAACCTCGTCGACGCACTGAAGACCATCCCGGCCGTGGCCTACGTCGAAGAAGCTACGATAGAAGCTGATACCAGCAATGGAGAATCGGGGCAGGCGCCCAGGAAAATACGGATCGGCCTATCGGAGAAGGCGATGCCACAGGAGAGGAAATAGAGTGCTCCGGTTATCCGCGGTGATTATGTAACAACAGCTATTCAGTAACCTGAACCTCCTGGGGCGGCACTTCGAGTGCCGCCCGACCTCCTTATCAGGCGACCTGCATGTAAGGCTCACGTTCTTCACCACATGTAGTACTAGGCTTCAGCCTCGACAGAGCCAAGGTGCTCGATTAGTCGGCACCTCGTGCGGCGCCTCCCTACCATTTCATCACGAGGATAACCAACTTGTCGGGAAGGCGAAGGGATCTCAACGGGCTGTTGAAACTACCAGATCGCCACGATTCCCGATTCCATCAGGGTCCTCGCGATGACAGGAGAGAGGTATGTCGGGACTTGCGATGACAGGGGGTCAGTGAAGGGCGAAGTGACCTTGCGCTGCGCAAGCCTTATCGGCGACATGTCACGAGATAGGGAGTGCCTCTACTGAACATGGGAGGAATCGACGACAACCTGCAGGCCGGCCAGAGACACAGCCGGCCCGCTCCGGTGCTATGTGTTCATATTGCGGGGGCCTAATCGGCATGATGTTACCAGGAATCCACACACGGAAGCCCGCCAACTTGACGAACCGAGTTATTAGTGCAGTCCGAGCGCAGCCGTGCTCTGCATTGGCCAGGCGATTCGGGCTCCGTATGCGTCAGGAAACAGGCTGCCAGCTCAGGAAGGGGTAGGTCTGTCCATCAACGATGTTCCAAGTGTAGGCACGGAAGGTCACGCCGGCTGCTACCGCAATCATGTCCCAACCCGCGTCTGCGAAGGTGGCGATGCTCATCATCTCGTCGGTGGTCTTGCCTGTTCCTCCATCGCTGTCCCCGGTCCCCGAAGTCTGCACGTCCCAGAAGGAGTTGGTCACCTCTCCATCATCGTTCTCCCCCACCAGGCCGCCAACATGTTCCTCACCGGTGACCCTACCGGTGGCGTAGGTGTTGATAACGGTGCCCTGATTGTCTGCCACCAGGCCGCCGATACTCCGAGTGCCGGTAACGCTGCCTGTGGCATAGGAGTCGCTCACAGCCGCAGCGTCTACATTCACTCCCGCCAGGCCACCCACATACAAGTCGCCAGTCACGCTGCCTGTGGCATAGGAGGCGCTCACATCACCTGAGTTCAATCCGATCAGACCCCCAACAGTGTCATGCGCGGTCACCCTGCCTCTTGAGTAGGAGTTGGTCACAGTGCCGTGACTCAAGCCAACCAGGCCGCCAACCCTTGCCTCGCCGGTCACACCACCCATGGCGTAGGATGCGCTCAAAGCGCCATCGGCCGAATTCACTCCCACCAGACCACCAACATACCAGTCGCCGATCACGCTCCCTGTGGAATGGGATCCGCTCACATCCCCGGAACTCCGTCCGATCAGACCGCCAACAGTGTCCTGCGCGGTCACCATGCCTCCCGAATAGGATTTGCTCACAGTGCCGTGACTCAAGCCAACCAGGCCGCCAACCCTTGCCTTGCCGGTCACATCACCCGTGGCGTAGGAGTCCCTCACAGCGCCATCAGCCAGATTCACTCCCACCAGACCGCCAACATACAAGTCGCCGGTCACGCTGCCCGTGGAATGCGAGCCGCTCACATCACCGGAGTTCCGTCCGATCAGACCGCCAACAGTGCTCTCCGCGGTCACCCTGGCTCTTGAATAGGAATTGTTCACCGTGCTCCAATTCTGTCCCGCCAGGCCGCCAACATATTCCTCGCCAGTCACGCTGCCACTGGCGTAGGAGTCGCCCACAGCGCCACCAGCCAGATTCACTCCCACCAGACCACCAACATACCAGTCACCGATCACGCTTCCTGTAGAATGGGATCCGCTCACATCACCTGAATTCCGTCCGATCAGACCGCCAACACTGTGCTCCGCTGTCACGTTGCTGCTTGAATCGGAATAACTCACAGTGCCGTGACTCGAGCCAATCAGACCGCCAACACTCTCATCACCCGTCACGTCGCCGATGGAATAGGAGTTGCGCACACCTCCCGAATTTGATCCCACCAGACCGCCAACGTGTTCAGAGCCAGTGACGCTGCTGGTGGAGTGGGAGCCGCTCACATCACCTGAATTCCGTCCGATCAGACCGCCAACACTGTGCTCCGCGCTCACAACGCCTCTTGAATCGGATTCGCGCACAGTGCTCCAGTTTTCTCCCGCCAGGCCGCCAACCCTTGCCCTGCCAGCCACGCTGCCCGTGGCATAGGATTCGCTCACCGTGCCCAGATTCCATCCCACTAGACCGCCAGCTTTTTCCTCACCGGTCACGCTGCCGGTGGAATGGCAGTCGGTCACAAGGCCTGAATTCTGTCCGATCAGACCGCCAGCAGTGTGCTCCGCGGTCACCATGCCTCTTGAATAGGAGCCCGTTACAGTGCTCCAATTGTCCCCCGCCAGGCCGCCAACCCTTGCCTCGCCGGTCACGCTGCCCGTGGCATAGGAGACTTTCACCAAGCCCAGATTCCATCCCACCAGACCGCCAACCTCTTCGTCACCGGTCACGCTGCCTGTGGAATGGGAGCCGCTCACATCACCGGAATTCCGTCCGATGAGAGCGCCAACAGTGTGCTCCGCGGTCACCTTGCCTCTTGAATGAGAGTTGGTCACCGTGCTCCAATTATCTCCCACCAGGCCGCCAACCCTTGCCCCACCGGTCACGCTGCCCGTGGCATAGGAGCCTTTCACCGTGCCCAGATTCCATCCCACCAGACCACCAACCTCTTCGTCACCGGTCACGCTGCCGGTGGAATGGGAGTTGTCCACGGTGCCGTAGCTAAATCCCACAAGACCACCGACGTGGGACCGGCCAGCCACTTCAGAGTTCACAAGTCCCAGGTTCTCGACGACTCCTCCTTCACCCACAAAGCCGAAAAGCGCAACCCTGTCTTCGTCAGGACGGTTGATAGAGAGGTCCCTTATCTCGTAGCCCTGACCGTTGAATCTGCCCGTGAATCGTCCCCTGTCATCCCCAATCGCCTCCCAGCCACTTCCTCCATTGGCCGTCGGACCTGCCAGTTCTGCGTAGCCGGGAGTAGCGGAATCGAGGTCACGCATCAGAAGATAATAGCCGCCCAGAGCGTCTCCGATGGCAACCAGATCGTGCCAATCCCAGACCTGCTTGATCACCGCGAAGTTGGCTATGATGGAGTAGTTGCCCCGCATGGTAATAGTAGTGGAGGCTGCGTTCACATTCCCGATGGTGCCCACATCACCGGTCCAGTTGAGAAAGCCGTAGCCAGAATCCGGACTGGCCACCAGGTCAACCAAGGTCTCCTGCTCATCGGAGAAAGCTCCCTCGCCGGGAGTGGTTACCGACCCTCCGGTGGTGCTGGATATGGTGAGGCCGTACCTGACAGTAGGAGTCTGAACCGAACAGCCCATCATCCCGGCGATCAGAGCCAAAGCAATCAGAAAGCCACCAACTCTCTTCATGTCTGGGAGCCCCCGAGTACTATTGTATCATCAGATAAGCGCCTGTCAAAGACCCCTGCTCGGTAATATAATTGTATGAGTTGACACGGACCCCGAGTTGCGTTGCATGAGCGCGAAATGAGGACTGTTCACCGTCGCTGTCCGCCATCAGCGCCGAATCGCACAGTGCCGAGGATAGCCGGGTAACGAGCAGCCAGGCTGCTATGCACTTGCGACGACAGGCAGTCGCTCCAGATCGGCCGCAGATAAGCCGTGGGTTCGCCTCGACTGCGGTCCTTCTGGTGGTAGATACGCGCACCCCTCGCCGCGAGATTCGGTATGCATATGTTGACGGAGTCCTCGACGGGCGGGTTGATCTGCGGTGCGGCCGCCTTTTCAGCCAGAGGCAGGCCAGGAAGAGTTCAGCCGCTCCTGGAGTTCTTCGAGAGTTGTGTGACCGCGCACGTATCCGTTGATACGTGCCACGGCGGTAGAATCTCTGAAATCGGCGAAATCCGGGTAGACAGCAGTTAGCTCTTCCATGAGCTCCGGTATCTGCTGCAGGTGGTACTTCTGATGATAGTCTTCTGCCAGGTAGAACCGGGAAAAGGGGACAATCTCAGTGTGGATTGGGCGACCCAGGCGCTCCTCTTCACGTTGCATTCTTTGTGTAGCCAGTGTCAACTGCTCGCTATTATGATAGAAGACGATGGACATATATTGTCTTGACCAGAGTTGCCTCGTCGGATTATGGCTGCCCCAGTAGACCTCCAGTAGCTGTCCGTATGAAACCTGAGTGGGATCATAGTCGATCTGGATAGTCTCAGTATGGTCACCCAGGTTGCGGTAAGTGGGATTCTCCAGTGTGCCACCGGCGTATCCCACTCGAGTTCGGACAACGCCGTCCATGCTTCCGAACAGGGAGTCCGGACACCAAAAGCAGCCCAGCGCAAAGGTTGCCGTCTCAGTATGCGCCGGCGCAGAAGTGTCTATCGGAGGTATCGAGCCGCCGGGAATCAAGCCATCTTCCGGAATGTGCACCCTCGCACGCTGACTTGAACAACCACTAAGAACAACGGCCAGAAAAGCAGCGGTCAGTAGTGCACCCACCGCTACCGGCCGGGTTGCTCTGTTGAGACCTGCCATTTCCTCGTGCTACTCCTCTCCAGACGCTACGAAGTCCAGTGCAACTGAGTTTATGCAGTAACGAAGACCGGTTGGTTCCGGGCCATCTTTAAAGACGTGGCCAAGATGGGCATCGCACCTTATACACATCACTGCAGTTCGTACCATCAAGAATCTGGTATCTCTGGCGGTTGCTATGCTTTGATCCGAGATGGGTTCCCAGAAGCTTGGCCATCCAGTTCCGGAATCGTACTTCGCGTCCGAACTGAACAGCGGGTTGCTGCAACATACACATGAGTACGTGCCCTCTTCGTAGAAGTCATTGAACTCCCCTGAAAACGGCCTTTCAGTGCCCTTCATCCGGGTAACTCGATATTGCTCGGGTGTCAGTATCTCCCTCCACTCCTCATCAGTCTTGATCACCCTGTCGACTGCGTCATCCCCTTCTTGTCTGCCATCAGTCGGAGGTGCCTGGCAGCCAAGAAAGACGGCAACAGACAGCGCTCCTATAAGGACCAGCAGCAGTACCAGCTTGATTCTTCCTGACATGACTTCTCCCGCAGCGGCCGGACCACTTGGCAATCGTAAGCCTCCGAATTGTACCTGCCTGTAAGGTTCTTGTATGTGATCTTAGTCTCATCCGGCCCGGGACGCCACAGTGAGCAGGGAAGAGTGACGAGGGATTGGTGAACGGTGAATGGTGAACAGTAAAGAGTTATGAGTGACGAGTGAATGGTAAACGGTGAATGGTGAAGAGGCGGGATCGCCACGGCCAGGCTGCGCCCGGCCTCGCGATGACGGGCGGTGGGTGATGTGCGAAGAGTGAGTGGCAAATGGTGAATGGTAAGGAGGAGGGATCGCCACGGCCAGGCTGCGCCTGGCCTCGCGATGACGGGGGGGGGTATGTCGGTACAGGCGATGGCAGACTCCCGTCTGCAATTCTGAGCGTAGCGAAGAATCTCCCGGGTCTGGCGGGTTAGTGGTGGAGACCCTTCGCCCCGATCGCATCGGGGCGAAGGGTGACAGGATGGGACGTGCCGGGACTCGCGATGACAGCGGGGGTGGGTGAAGGGCGAAGAGTGAGGAGTGACGAGTAACGAGTGACGAGAGGGCGGAGTGACGGGATCGCCACGGTCGCCCCGACTGCATCGGGGCTCCTCGCGATGACAATGGGGGGGGTATGTCGGGACTCGCGATGACAAGAGGGGGTATGCCGGGAGTCGCGATGACAGGGTGGTTGGTGAGGTCAGCGATCTTGTCTGCCTCTGCGTCCTTTGAGATAATGGCTTGAAGACAATGTGCAGGGTTAAAGGCAGGCCATGGTAACGGCACTCCTGGGGTTGAACACGGAAGAACTGCGTGCGCTGGTACAGGAAGAGGGCGAACCGGCGTATCGAGGCAACCAGATAGCCGAGTGGATCTACCGGCGCGGGGCACGCACGTTCGAGGAGATGACGAATCTGCCCGATGCACTACGCGTGCAACTGGAGAAGAAATATGGGGTCGGTCGCCCCCGAGTAGTCACCGTGCAGCACAGCCGGGATGGAACAGCGAAGCTGTTGCTGGAGATGCGTGACGGTGCGAGAGTTGAAGCCGTAGGCCTGCCCTACGAGGACCGTTTCAGCTGTTGTCTTTCTACACAGGTAGGCTGCCCCGTGGGCTGCGTCTTCTGCGCCACCGGACTGAGTGGCTACACCCGTAACCTCACCGCGGCAGAGATCGTGGGGCAGGCACTGGCAGTGCAGGAAGAAGCGCAGGAATCCTCATCGGGAGTTGATGAGCGTAGCCGGCGTGTTGACCATGTCACGTTCATGGGTATGGGAGAGCCGCTACTCAACTATGCGGCGAGTGTGAAGGCGATACAGTTACTGAACAGGGAACTGGGCATTGCCATGAGGCACCTGACACTGAGCACGGTCGGCTTCGTTCCGGGTATCCGCAGGCTGGCGGAGGAGCAACGGCAAATCACCCTGGCTGTGTCTCTCCACGCCCCTACAGATAAGCTGCGCCGGCAGCTCATCCCCAAGATGGTCAAGTGGAGTGTCGCTGAGATCATAGATGCCTGCCACGAGTACGTGCGGCAGACCGGCCGCCGGGTGACATGCGAGTACTGCCTGCTTGGTGGGGTGAACGATGGAATTGCAGAAGCGCGTGAACTGACGAATTTGCTACACGGGCTGAACTGCCACGTGAACCTGATTCCATACAACTCGATCCGTGGACCCGGATTCCGCGGCCCGTCGCCGAAAGGCATCCGGGCTTTCCGCGAAGTCCTGAGCAGTGCGGGCATCCAGGTTACGCAGCGGGTGCAGCGGGGTCCAGACATTGATGCCGCCTGCGGGCAGTTGCAGCATCGCATCAACACCGTGCCAGCCATTGATGAGGCGTGAACTGCATGACAGCACCCGGGCACAGGGTGCGCGCCGTTCATACGAAGAGCTTTTCGATCAGGTTCTGCCGCTCAATGCCAAGGTAAGCAGCGACCTCGCTGAATATGGCACTCAGGGTACCGATCCTGAGCGATGGGCGGCCGGGATTTGAGGCGACGCCGGGCCGATTCGTTTTGTGCAGTGCCTGTTTTTCTTTCGACCCAACTGCCTGTCTTTCGTGTGTGGGGTGGGTGCGGGGAGCCCGTTCGATTGCTGAAACACGAGGGATTCGTTTCGGGGGGTGGCGCGAGGCTGAAGCCTCGCACTGCAGGAGTGACGGGCCATTCGTTTCGGGCGGTGCGGGGGGCTTATTCAGTGTAAATGTACAGGGATTCGTTTTGTGCAGTGCGGGGGGCTTATTCAGTTGTCAGGTACGATTGATTCGTTTTGTACAGTGCGGGGAGCCTGTTCAGTTACAAATGTACACGTATTCGTTTCGTCAGGGCCGGTCGTTCGCGTTGTTGATCCATCGGGGGTGGGGGAGCGGCCTGCGATGATGGACTCCAGAATGAGGTCGATAACCGTCTTCAGATCCCTGTGGTCGGATGCATCCAGGGAGTACATATCGGAATACGCTTTTGCCAGAAGTCTGGAGGCCTCGGTGAGGACGCGGCGATTGTCGGGGTTGTGCTGAAGGGAGGATAGCAGTTTGACGCGAACGAGTGCTACCCGGGGGTCAACACCTTCGACGTTGATTCCGGTCCAGAGCCGGTCTGTCTCTGCCGGGCTGAGTGCAGGCGAGTAGAAGCCGTGTTTGCGGGCGTTCTGGTTGCCCTTCTGTCCGCCACGCTTCCTTCGATTCCGTTTCAAGCTGTTAATCGTCCTTGTGTAGGTGAGTGGGGAGCAATCAGCCTGCAGCGGTCAGCGGTCAGGCGTTGGGAGTCGAGGGGCTGCTGACATAACTCCTGCCGATCGCATCGAGCATCCTCGACTCCGTCGGGACCTAGCCTCTCTTAGCTTAAGAGGGGGATTGGGCAACTATCCTGACAGGGATTGGGTGAGGGGAATGCCAGAGGAGATCATCCCGCTGACTTAGAACAATAGTTCTAGGTAGAGGATAGCACGAGCTTCTGAATTCAGTCAAGAAGAAAATGTCCGTCTCGATGAGGGTGTTTGCGCCTGGAAGGTACAGGTCCAGGTCTTGAGTGAAGAGGAGAGTGGCTCTGGGCAGAGCGGGACTTAGCGCGGACGTGCCACGAGGTAACGGAGTGGCCCTGCTGGATATGATGGGAATCGACGACAACCTGCGGGTCGGCCGAAGGGTCTCAGACACGGCTCGCTCCGGTGCTATGCATGCATGCTGCGAGGCATAATCGGTATGGTGTCCCCCTGTTTCCCAGAGAGTTGCAGAAGGGTTGTCGACCGGATATAGAGGGTGTATTAATATACGAAACTGGCATTTCGTTTAATAAGGCAGAGGCTTACTAAACTGGCGTTTGATACGGACATCGCATCGTTTCGGAAGAGTCCCTCGGGAAGGCTAATACGGGGTGTGAGCGGGTACTGGGCATTTGTTCCCAACCCCTTACCTCCAGACCTGAACTGGGACAACTTGCTGGTGTCCCTGATCTCCCGGGCTGACCTGGCTCTGGGCACCCTTTCTGGACTCGGTGAGACTCTGCCCAATCCACACTTGCTTATCTACCCTTTCATCAGAAGGGAAGCCGTCCTTTCCTCGCGCATCGAGGGAACGCGATCATCGCTTTCAGATCTCCTTCTATTTGAAGCAACCAGGGTTGAGAAGGAAAGAGGCGTAAGGGAGGTTCAGAACTACGTAAGGGCTATGGAGTATGGGCTAAGGCGCATTGAAGAATTGCCTCTGAGCTTGCGGCTCATCCGCGAACTGCCCGGCATTCTGATGGAGGGAGTCCGTGGGGAGCAGGCTACCCCCGGCGAGTTCAGACGATCGCAGAACTGGATTGGGCAAGCGGGGTGCACCTTGAGCGATGCCACCTTCGTACCGCCACCTGTCTCTGAGATGATGGAAACCCTTGATCAACTGGAAAGGTTCCTGCATGCCGACGCCGACTTGCCGCCTCTGGTTAAACTGGCTCTCATCCATTACCAGTTTGAGACGATTCCCCCGTTCCTGGATGGTAACGGGCGTATCGGCAGGTTGCTTATCAGCCTCTTCCTTTGCCAGCAGGGCATCCTCACCAAGCCCCTCCTGTATCTCAGTGCCTTCTTTGAGCGCCACCGGCAGGAGTATTACTACCGCCTTCTGGAGGTCAGTCAGAGGGGTGCCTGGCACGAGTGGATAGCCTTCTTCTTGCATGCGGTAGTCCAGCAATCAGGCGATGCCGTCCGGCGGGCTCGCCGACTTCTAGACCTGCACCAGAGCTACTATCAAATGAGCCTGGAAAGACGTCTACCGCCGACCGCGCGGCAGCTTGTCGAACTTATCTTCATGAAACCGGTATTAAACGCCAGAGTTGTTCAAGAGTCTCTCAGGGTGACCTATCCAGGAGCTCAGAAGGCGATAGATGCTCTGGTAGAGCAGGGAGTGCTATCGGAGATTACCGGTGGCAAGCGAAACAGAGCTTATGCATCCGGAGAAGCTCTCAGGATTCTTGAAGAAGGCACGGCACTCCAGGAGGAGAGAAACCCCGGCGAACAGGAATGGTAGTCGCCGAATCACAACACTGCGGGGCCTGAAGTCCTCTGTCGAGGATACCTGCGACATAATGCATTGCTCGGGCTGTGGCGGTGCCCGAACATGCACGCGAGAGGCATTACCGCAGGACGATACCCGTTGGATGGCCTTGGCCGTCTCCGCCCCGGGACGCTCCAGTGAGCAGTGAAGAGTGAATGGTGAAGGGGAGGGATCGCCGCGGCCAGACTACGTCTGTCCTCGCGATGACAGGGGGGCATATTGGGGCTCGCGATGACAGATTTCCATCCGTCATTGTGAGGTTACCGAAGAATCTCCTAATGTTGCCAGGAGGAGCGCTGGAGACCATTCACCCCGATGCCATTGGGGCTCAGGGCGACAAGATGGGACGTGTCGGGGCTCGCGATGACAGGGTTGTGAGTGAGGAGTGAGGGGGGGGCTGGATGAGGGGG
>SL_5KL_010_SEDDRAFT_10000138_pt1 | contig 42527 bp, 46 predicted proteins | sample SodLakKL_010_SED_FD_9118 | JGI IMG/M metagenome (IMG submission 9118)
GTTCATTACATGTGACGGTAACCATGCGGCTTCGCATGTGGCATACATGTTCAGTGAAGTGGCAGCTATTTACCCTATTACGCCATCCTCCAACATGGCGGAGAACGTTGACGAGTGGGCTGCCGGAGGCCGCAAGAATATTTTCGGAGAAGAAGTTCACCTTGTTGAGATGCAGTCGGAAGCTGGTGCCGCCGGTGCCATGCACGGAGCTTTGCAATCCGGGGCTTTGGCAAGCACATACACTGCCTCGCAGGGCTTGCTGCTTATGATCCCCAACATGTACAAGATGTCGGGTGAGCTCTTGCCGGGCGTGCTGCACGTGTCGGCCAGAAGCCTTGCAGCCCAGGCGCTTTCGATCTTTGGTGACCATTCAGACGTAATGAGCACACGTCATACCGGGTTTGGCATGCTCGCCACCGGAAGCGTACAGGAGATCATGGACATTGCTCCAATCGCCCACCTGGCTGCCATCAAATCCAGGATTCCCTTCCTGCACTTTTTTGATGGATTCCGTACCTCTCACGAAGTACAAAAGGTAGAAGAAGCCAGCCAGGATGAGCTCGCCAAGCTTATTGACATGAAGGCTTTGCAGGACTTCCGCAAGCGTGCCCTGAACCCGGAAAACCCCGTTACAAGAGGAACGGCCCAGAACCCCGATGTCTATTTCCAGTCGCGCGAAGCAGCGAATCCATTCTATGAGGTGCTTCCTGACATCGTGGAAGAGTACATGCAGGAGATCGGCAAACTCTGTGGCCGTGAATACCATCCGTTCACCTATTACGGTGCACCCGATGCCGAAAACATCATCGTGGCCATGGGCTCCATTACCGAAACCATTAAGGAAACCATCGATTATAAGATGGCCCAGGGCGAGAAAGTGGGCCTCATAAGCGTCCATCTCTACAGGCCGTTCTCGGCAAAGTACTTCTTTAACGTATTGCCCGACAGCGTAAAGCGCATCGCGGTGCTCGACCGCACAAAAGAGCCCGGAGCACATGGGGAGCCTCTCTATCTTGATGTCTGTGAGCTGTTCTATGGCAAGGAAAATGCCCCGCTTATCGTTGGCGGACGCTACGGCCTGAGTTCCAAAGACACTGTCCCGGGCCATATCATCTCTGTGTATGACAACCTTAACCTGCCCGAGCCCAAGAACCAGTTTACCGTGGGCATTGTAGACGATGTAACTTACAGATCACTGCCGCTGGGCGAGAACGTGGATGTTTCTCCCAAAGAAAATATTGCCGCAAAGTTTTATGGCATTGGTGCCGACGGCACTGTGGGTGCCAACAAGAATTCAATTATGATCATCGGGGACACCACCGACAAATTTGCCCAGGGGTACTTTTCTTACGACAGCAAGAAGTCAGGGGGTATCACGGTATCGCACCTGCGCTTCGGCGACAGCCCGATCCGCTCTCCCTACCTGATCAATGCGGCTGATTTTGTGGCATGCCATGTGCCTGCCTACCTCGAAAAATACGATATGCTCAAAGGCCTGAAGAAAGGCGGCACCTTCCTGCTCAACTCCATCTGGGATGAGGAGGAGACCAAAAAACGCCTTCCCGACCACATGAAGCGCTATATGGCCGAGCATGACATCAATTTCTACATCATCAACGCCACCGAGATCGCTGAAAGAATTGGCCTTGGCGGCCGCACCAACACAATCATGCAGAGTGCCTTCTTTAAGCTGGCAGAAGTCATTCCTTACGAGAAAGCCGTAAAGGAAATGAAGGATGCCATCAGGAAGAGCTATGGCCGCAAGGGCGAAGAGATCGTAAAGATGAATAACGCCGCTGTGGATCAGGGCGGAGACAATGTGGTAAAGATCGACATTCCGAAAGAATGGAAGGACCTGGATTCCGAGGTGAAGCTGAATGTACGGGAGGATGTGCCGGAGTTCATTCGCGACATTGTGTATCCTATCAACAGCCAGAAGGGCGACGACCTGCCCGTAAGTGCTTTCCGCAACCGGGAAGACGGTACCTTCCCGCCCGGAACGACAGCTTATGAGAAACGCGGTATTGCCGTGCATGTCCCCGAATGGATCAAAGAAAACTGTATACAGTGTAACCAATGTGCCTATGTTTGCCCGCATGCCGTTATCCGTCCCTTCCTTCTTGACGACGAAGAGATGAAGAAGGCGCCGGAAAGCCTGCTGACAATAGATGCCAAAGGCAAGTCGCTGAAAGGCCTGCAATACCGCATCCAGATCAGTCCGCTTGATTGCACCGGGTGCGGCAACTGCCTGGATGTATGCCCTGCCCCCAAGAAAGCTCTCGAAATGAAACTCCTCGACGAGCAGATGCACGAAGACAAGCACTGGGATTGGGTTACTGAAAATGTGAGCTATAAGGATTATATCCTCAACAAATACCAGTCTGTGAAAAACAGCCAGTTTGCGCAACCGCTCTTCGAGTTCAGCGGTGCTTGTGCCGGCTGTGGGGAAACACCTTATGTGAAGCTGATCACACAGCTTTATGGCGACCGCATGATGATCGCCAATGCTACCGGATGCTCTTCCATTTACGGAGGCTCTGCCCCGGCTACGCCCTATACCACAAACAACGAAGGGAAAGGGCCGGCATGGGCCAACTCCCTGTTTGAAGACAATGCCGAATACGGTTTCGGCATGGCCACAGGTGTAAACAAATTACGGGCACGTATAGCCAGACTTATGGAAACTGCCATGGATGGTGAGCTCAAGGACGACACCCGCGAAGCATTCAAAACATGGCTCGAGCATAAAAACGACGGCGAAAAATCGAAAGAAGCCTCGGAAAAAGTAATAAAGAGCCTGGAAAAAGAATCCAGCCCCATCGCCAAAGAGATCATGGAGCTGAAGCAATACCTGGTGAAGAAGTCTGTATGGGCCTTCGGCGGAGATGGCTGGGCTTATGATATCGGGTATGGCGGACTCGACCACGTGATCGCCTCAGGCGAAGATGTCAACATGCTTGTTATGGACACCGAGGTCTACTCCAATACGGGAGGCCAGGCATCCAAGGCTACCCCGATAGGTGCGATAGCCAAATTTGCCGCAGCAGGTAAACGCATTCGCAAAAAAGACCTTGGGCTGATGGCCATGACATACGGCTATGTTTATGTGGCACAGGTAGCTATGGGGGCTAACCAGAACCAGTTCCTGAAAGCCCTGAGAGAGGCGGAAGCCTATCCGGGTCCAAGTGTTATCATCGCCTATTCACCCTGTATCAACCATGGACTGAGGAAAGGCATGGGCGCTACCCAGCAACAGACTAAAGATGCTGTGGAGGCCGGATACTGGTCACTCTTCAGGTACGACCCGAAACTTGAAGAAGAAGGGAAAAACCCCTTCCAGCTTGACAGCAAAGAACCCGACTGGGGCAAGTTCCAGGATTTCCTTAACTCAGAGGTGCGGTTCAGCTCTCTCAAAAAAGCATTTCCAAAAGAGGCGGATGCCCTGTTTAAAGGTGCCGAAGAGAACGCCAAATGGAGGCACAACATGTATAAGCGGCATGCAGCCATGGAATACGGCGAATAGTTCTGCTTTGTTCTATATCTTGTTTACCGAAAGGGCTGATCCTGGCGATCAGCCCTTTTTTTGATGTGTTCGTTTTTAAAACGCCAGTCCGAATCTGTGGGTGTGATTCCGGCATGGTGGAAGCATACCCAGGCCAATGCAGGAGTTATTAGAGTAAAAAATGACCTGACTGTTTTGATAATCTATCAAAAACAAAGTGTCATGTACTTTATAGAACAATCGGTCACTTGGAAAAAATAACTGATGTATGGCGAACAAAACAGGAAGTTTGTAACCGGAGCTGAATGTATATTACAGACGTGGGTTAAAATCCGCACTGAACTCTGATCCGAAAGTATAGCTCAGCCCGATAGAGCCGGAAAAGGAGTAGCTTGTTGCCTGTTGTGCCTGTTCGAGAAGGATCTCCTCTACCGTCATGTCGCCGGCGGGGATGGATATCAGGTCATTGATCATATTGTAATTGGTGCTGACATTGAGGGAAAACCCCTGGAAAAGCCTGAAGTTAACGTTGGCAAATATCTCAGCACGATTCACGGACCAATCGTGGAAAAAATGCTTGCCGGTAATTCCCGCACGGAAGTTCCCCCATGGTTGCTGAAAGCGGGCAGATGCCTCCAGGGACTGGGAAAACAGAAATTCGCTCTCCTTCTCAAAAATGGTCATCTCTTCGTAATTATGATAACCGTAACCCATCCTGTAGGCCAACGTGACCGATCGCCGGGTAGCTTCATCGTAGGGGAACAAGCTATACTCCAGGGCCGGGACAAGCTCAAATTCAAAATGCATGTTGTGAAAGGTGCTTGACCGGCTGGAATTGAAAACGCCCACCGACCAGTGGTCATTTATGCTTTTGATCACATAAGACTGATGGCCATGCCTGTGCGATGAGCTCACTATGGTATCTTCTTCTGTATAATAGGTGCGCTCACTAAAGTTAAAATAGGGGCGCATCCTGATTTTCCACTCGGTGGTCACACGGTCGGCAAAAAAACCAAATCGTGAAGAATACGACTTCTGTCTCTCTTCGCGCCTGTAATTACCTCCTCCATACAATTCAAACACCCAGCTGTTCCAGGGGTCAACTACCGGTTCTGCTTCTTCATCGCGAATCACAGCCTCCCTGTCGTAATCATAATCAACACGGATTCTGTCTACGAGCGGCGTTGTGGCAATATATTTCACCAGGCCAATCTTTATCTTGTTGGTATACCCCCGCCGGGTGTCATCGCCCGAGTTTGAGGAGGGCGCCCAGTAGATAAACTCCTGGTCCACACCTATAAAACTACGCCTTCCGATAAACGAAATGGCATAGTTTGTGCCAGCCCGGCCGGCACCGTGGCGGCTCATCATGATATGCACATCGGCAGCTTCCTTATCCCTGACGTAATTTACTATAGGGATCTCCTGTCGAATAAAGTCCTGGTCAAGCCACCAGGGGCCATCAAGAAATACGGATATACGCGCATTGTTGTTATTGGATCTGTTTGTTGCATTCACTACATCAACCGCAGCGATCGACAATGCAATTATCACAATTGCAACAAAAACTCCCCTGAAACTGCCTTTCCTTATTCTCATATACATGCAGGATTTATAATGTATCTTCCACTGGATAACATTAACATTTGCGGAAATGTTTGCATCCCATTAAAATTCGATTGCAAAAGTACAAAAAAAGTGCCAGACCGGCACAATGCGCTTCCCCTGTAAGTAAGACCAAACAAGAGTTACAGCAGTTTCGACAAGCAAGGTCGTTACTCCTTCTACACTCCGGAAATTCCATGTGAAATACGTTTTTTAGCCTAACATGAAAATTCTGTTAATATAATTGCGAGGCAGCCGCGCACAGTTAAAGCAGGAAGAGTTCGTGTGTTTTTAATATATTTGTGTAACTCATGGGCTTCTGACATGATTGGGATCAGCAAGAATCAAAAAACGCCAAAAAATGAAACACCCGTGTCAAAGACCCCGATACTTCGGGAACAAAGGTTTTGACACACAGGGTGATGATTTTTGGCACGTTTCGACATTTTGACAGTTGCAACACAACCCCTAAACTTTTGCCAAAAACATAAACCCTTCAACAACAACTAGTTACCAAATATATAAACAGATGAAGCCACCTTACCAAAAGATTGATGCACACAAGGATGATTTTCTTGACATTTCGACGTTTCGACGTTTCGACATTCTGACATTTCTTAAACAGGCGAAAAAATTTGTCATCCTCCTTTCCGTAATCCTTTCGTCCTTTTATACATCGCACGGCCAGGACAGATCCGGGTTGGTCTCATTTATCCGCGACAGGGCATATGATTTGAGTGATGCATCGGATCTTGATCATATCATAGAAATTGCGGCCGGCAGAAAGCTTGTGCTGATGGGAGAGGCAAGTCATGGCACACGTGAATATTATGCATGGCGCGACAGTATAAGCAGGCGGCTGATTGCTGAACAGGGTTTTAACTTTATTGCTGTTGAGGGCGACTGGGCGAGTTTGTTTGAGTTGAACAGGTATGTCAAAGACCTGCCCGGGGCAGCCTCAAGCGCAAGAGAAGTGCTTACCGGCCTGGAAAGATGGCCACTCTGGATGTGGGGCAATGAAGAGGTTGAAGCTCTTGCCGAATGGTTGCGCGAATATAATGATGCCCTTCCGCCACAGGAAAAGGTGGGGTTTTACGGGAAAGATGTTTACGACGAATGGAACTCCCTGGATGCAGTGCTGGCATTTCTCTCGGAACACGACAGCAGCCTGCATGAAAAAGTTGCAGATTACTACAGCTGCCTCGACAATTACGGGCGCGACAGCTGGCAGTATGCACAAAGTGTGGCAAGGGGGGCCTCCGATTGTGTGATTCAGCTAAACAGGGCTGTGGAGCTCATAAGGCAGGAAGCAGAAAGGTTTGACGGCCTTCCCGCTTACAAATACTTTTACCTGAAACAAAATGCACTGGTTGTAAAACATGCCGAAAAGTTTTACCGTCTTTCCGTAACCCGGCAGGATGCCAGTTCGTGGAACAGCAGGGTAAACTATATGAACCTGGCTGTCAATCGCCTGCTCGGCTTTTACGGAGAGGATTCACGGGGTATCGTCTGGGCGCACAACACACATATCGGCGACGCACGGTTTACAGAAATGCAGCAGCGCGGCCAGGATAATATCGGTCAGCTGGCAAGGGTGCAGCATGGCCCGGAGAATGTTTTCCTGATCGGGTTTGCCACCTACACCGGGACCGTCAAGGCAGGAGCTGGCTGGGGCGAGCAGAGGCAGAAAATGGAAGTACCTGAAGCTCCCGGGAACAGTATAGAATCCATATTCGAACAAACAGGGCTAAGCTCTTTTTCTTTGCTTTTTGATGACGAGGACAGGACGCATGATGCGTTTATGGAGCCTATCGGCAATCGTGCCATCGGAGTGGTATATAACCCCGCCCATGACAGGCATCAGTATGTGCAAACGATAGTACCCCTTAGATATGATGCTGTGTTGTTTTTCAGGGAAACCGAGGCATTAACCCCAATTATCCGCTGAAAAACCGGGATACAGGCAAGTTATCACTCTCCCGGCTGGCTCAAAGGCTTGGCAAACTGCTTCACATCGCTGCCGGTGATCTCCTTGTCGCAAAGGATAGCCAGGCGTTCCACCACATTTCGTAATTCACGCACATTACCCGTCCAGCGGATTTGCTGTAACTCCTCCATCGCACCCCCGGTAAACGACTTCGGGGGCATGTTTTGCTCCGTAAGCACTTCGTCAAGAAAATGCTCCGCCAGCAAAGGAATATCATCTTTTCTTTCGTTCAGGCTGGGCACATGGATCAGGATCACACTCAGCCTGTGATAGAGATCTTCCCTGAAATTGCCCTTTCTGATCTCCTCCTGGATGTTTTTGTTTGTTGCAGCTACGACCCGAACGTCAACGGGTATTTCCTTCTCACCCCCTACACGGGTGATCTTGTTTTCCTGGAGCGTGCGTAACACCTTTGCCTGGGCAGCGTGACTCATATCTCCAATTTCGTCAAGAAAAATCGTACCTCCGGAAGCTAGTTCAAAGTTGCCTTTTTTCTGTTTTACAGCACTTGTAAAGGAGCCTTTTTCGTGCCCGAAAAGCTCACTTTCTATCAGTTCAGATGGAATGGCAGCACAATTTACTTCAATAAACGGCCCTTTCGATCGGTTGCTGAGTTCATGAATCCAGCGTGCAACAAGCTCTTTCCCTGAACCGCTTTGCCCGGTGATAAAGATCCTTGCATCTGTCGGGGCAACGCGTTCAATCATCTGCCTGATCTGCTGTATGGGCTCCGACTCGCCTATCATGTTGTAGGTCTTGCTGACCTTCCGTTTCAATTCTCTTGTCTCAGAAACAAGCTGAGTTTTGTCTGTGGCATTCCTTATAGTGATCAACAGGCGGTTCAGATCGAGAGGTTTGGAGATAAAGTCAAAAGCTCCTTTTTTGATAGCCTCAACGGCAGTGTCGATCGTACCGTGCCCAGAGATCATAACAACCACCGCATCCGGCTCCCTCTCCTTGATCTTGTCGAGCAACTCGATCCCATCCATCTGGGGCATTTTTATATCACAAAGGATCACATCAAACGGGCCCAGCTCCATCTTGTCGAGGGCTTCAAGACCATCTTCGGCAAGAATGACCTCAAAGTTCTCATGCTCGAGGATGTCTTTCAATGTGTTTCTGATGCTGCGTTCGTCGTCGACGACAAGGATCTTGGATGTTTTGCTTTTTTTTTCAACCACTATACCAGATTGTTATGTTTATAATGAATAAGCAGAATCCGCCCAGAAAATGAGACAGCCCATCAGGCATGCCTGATCCATTTCCAGAGTTCACGGTAGTTCACTTTTTTGCCGTACATTAATATTCCGGTACGGTATATTCTTGCTGCAAACCATGTTGTTGCTATGAAACCAAGGATCAGAAGCGAGGCGGACAGAAAAAGATCAAAATATGGGACACCAAACGGGATCCTCACCATCATGATCACCGGCGAGGTAAGGGGTATTACCGAAAGCCAGAATGCCACCGGGCCTGCCGGATTGCTGATCACCATCTGTGCCATAATGATGGACAATAAGAGGGGCACGGTTACAGGAAGCATAAACTGCTGGGTGTCTGCCTCATTGTCGACGGCAGAACCTATGGCTGCAAATAAGGCAGCATAAAGCAGGTAGCCTCCCAGGAAGAAAAATATGAACGACAGGATCATCACCGGGAAGTTTATTGCCGATAAGCCCTCAAGCAACTGCCCGGCCATGGTGTCGTATTGCTGTATCATCTCCTTTTGCTGTTCCATCTCCTCGACGCTCAGTATCTGCGAGCTGCTGACGAACACCCTTTCGTCAGGAGTAAACTGAAACATGTCGGGCATGGCGATCTGAAAAACTCCCACGATGGCGAAAGTAAGGACTATCCATATAAGAAATTGTGTCAGTCCTACCATGCCCACACCGGCCACCTTGCCTATCATAAGCTGAAAAGGCCTTACGGAAGAAACAATGATCTCAACGATGCGGCTGGTTTTCTCTTCCAGCACTCCTCTGAGCACCTGTGACCCGAAAAGGAAAATAAAAATATAGATCAGCAGGCCGCTGACAAAGCCCAGCCCCATGCTGATCTCGGGGTAGTCGGTAATCAGTTCGCCATCGTCCCTGATGCGGATAGCCTGTATGTTTATGGGGGTCTCAACAGACCGCAACACTTCTTCATCAATGCCTGCCCTGGCCAGCTTAAGGCTTTCAAACTCAAGCTTCAGGAGGTTTTCTATAAGTAACTTTGCGTTAAGGTTGACGGATCTGTCGGAAAAAAGGCGCAGAGTTGAGGGAGCTTCAAAAGCGACTTCGGGAATATGCAATACGGCATCAAAAAGACCTTCGTGCATAAGGTTCAGTGCATGATCAACGCTTGTGGCCAATGGGGTAAAGCGTACGTTGTCCCTGTCATCAAAAGTATGAATGAAGTAATCGGAATTATCCACAACAGCCACATCGTACTCAGAGTCCGACAGCTGTGCAACAAGAACAGGAACAATGATGATGGCAGCCATGAGCAACGGCCCGAGGATCGTCATTACCAGGAAGGATTTTTTCCGGACCCGGCTGAGGAACTCCCGCTTTATGATCGTCGAAGTTTTTCCCATTTTTTGTTATGATCTGACAAATGTCTTTTGCCCTTTAACCCCCTGTTGTAACGTATGTATTATCACACTCATTATTTTTCAGTTCCATTTGGCTGAACGGGATCCGCTGCTTCGGCGGATTCGGCCGGGAATCTTCCGGTGACCTGCTTGATGAAGATGTCGTTCATGCTGGGGGTAAGCTCTTTAAATGCCAGCAGACGGGACTCGTTAAGGAGAGTCTGCAGCAAATCGTTTGCCGGGTTTTTGTTAATGATCTGTATCCTGGCCTTTACAACTTCCTGTTCCCTTTCTTGCGACAACAGGCGAAACCTCTGGTCGAGCAACCGGTCGAGGGGCGCACTCAGGTTTTCGATTTCCACTTCATAAATGCGGCTTGCATACTGTTTCCTGATGCTTTTCACATCCCCTTCAAGGACTTTTTCCGACTTGTTGATCAACGCAATATGGTCGCATAGTTCCTCTACAGATCCCATGTTATGCGTGGAAAATATGATGGTCGCCCCTTCGTTTCTAAGTTTGATGATCTCTTCTTTAAGGATGTTGACATTGATGGGGTCGAAACCGGTGAATGGTTCATCAAATATGAGCAGCTGCGGTTTATGCAAGACGGTAATGATGAACTGCACTTTTTGCTGCATCCCTTTCGACAGCTCTTCAACTTTTTTGTTCCACCACGGCAGCAGGTCGAATCGTTCAAACCATTGTCGCAGAAGCCGGCGTGCCTCAAATCCTTTCAAGCCCTTAAGCCTGGCCAGGTATTCTGCCTGTTCGCCCACCTTCATTTTTTTGTAAAGCCCTCTTTCCTCGGGCAGGTAGCCTATTGTCCTGACATGACGGGGTGAGAGTTTTTCGTTGTTCAGATAAACGATGCCCTCATCGGGGCCTATGATCTGGTTGATAATCCTTATCAGTGTGGTTTTCCCGGCGCCGTTTGGTCCCAGCAGCCCGAAAATGCTTTTCTCCGGAACCTCAAGGCTCACCCTGTTGAGTGCCCTGTGGCCCGTATAGTCTTTTGTGATATGTTCTGCGCGCAGGAGGGCAGTCATGATCAAGCTGTATTAGTTATGACATGTGTCAGTTAAAAACGTCTTTCATCTTTTCGAAAAAGTTCTTATCTGACTTTTTGGGGTTGGGTTTGAAGTTGGGGGAATCGTCGAGTTTTTTCAGTTCTTCTTTTTCTTCTGCAGTGAGTTTCTGGGGTGTCCATATGTTGATATTTACCAGGAGATCTCCACGGCCGTAAGAGTTAATAGCAGGCAGCCCTTTGTTTTTCAGGCGCAGTACTTTTCCTGGCTGTGTGCCGGGTTCGATTTTGATACGGGCGCGTCCTTCCAGGGTTGGCACTTCTATGGATGTACCCAGTGCAGCTTGCGGGAAGCTGATATGGTGGTCGTAAAGCAGGTTCTGGCCGTCGCGGATCAGGTGGCTATGGGGTATTACCTCTACCATAACGATAAGGTCCCCGGGAATACCGCCCCTGGGGGCTGCATTGCCTTTGCCGCTCAGCGACAACTGCATCCCGTCTTCCACTCCTGCAGGAATGTTCAGCGAAATTAGCTCCTGGTCTTTTACGATGCCGTTGCCATAGCAGGAAGAGCATTTATCCTGGATGGTTTGGCCCTCTCCTCCGCAACTCGGACACGAAGTAGTGGTTTGCATCTGGCCGAGGAAGGTGTTGGTCACCCTGGTGACGCGTCCTGCTCCGTTACAGGTGGAGCATGTACTGAATGCGCTCCCGTCTTTTGCACCCGTTCCGCTGCAGGGGTTGCAGGGAACGTATTTGTTCACTTTCACCTTTTTTTCGGCACCTTTAAGAACGTCCTCCAGGGATAGCTTTACCTTGATCCGGAGATTAGATCCCTTGTTCGTTCTGCGTCCACCACGCTGGCTTGTGCGTGAGCCAAAGCCACTGAAGCCGCCACCACCGAATGCTTCACCAAAAATATCACCAAACTGGCTGAAAATGTCTTCCATAGACATTCCGCCACCAAACCCGCCGGTTCCTCCGCCAAAGTTATTGCCTACACCGGCATGGCCGTACTGGTCGTACCTTGCCTTCTTCTGGGGGTCGCGGAGCACCTCATAGGCTTCTGCTGCCTCCTTGAATTTGGCTTCGGCCTCTTTGTCATCAGGATTCTTGTCGGGGTGGTATTGCAACGCCTTTTTCCGATAAGCCTTTTTGATCTCTTCAGGCTTGGCGTCGCGCGACACACCTAATATTTCATAATAATCTCTTTTTGCCATAACCCAATTTAGAATTCGATATTAAAATAATGCACAGCTAACGGCCATGCATTCATTGCCGGATGGCCCGGTGGCGAATGATCAGTTTGCCACAACCACCCGGGCATACCGGATCACTTTACCGTTAAGCAAATAGCCCTTTTGCACTTCCTCTTTGATTTTGCCCTTCTCCTTTTCGCTTTCTGCAGGCATGTGCGTTATCGCTTCGTGGTAATCCGTGTCAAACTCTTCTCCAACCGAGGGAATCTCTTCCACTCCCTTTTGTTTCAAAACACTTTTAAACTTGTTATAAATCAAGACGATTCCCTCCTCCCCCGCTTCACCTCCTCCTTTCCGGGCAGCAGTGGCGCTTGCCCGTTCCAGGTCATCAAGCACAGGCAGCAAAGCAGTTATTACGCCTTCTGCGGCTGTCTTTGTCAATTCGATCCGCTCACGGGTTACCCGTTTACGGTAATTGTCGAACTCGGAAAAAAGACGGAGGAACTTGTCGTTGGCTTCCTCAAGTTGTGACTGCAGGGATCTTATCTCTTCGCGGGTGGATTCCAGCTGTTCTGCAAGGGCATCTGTATCCCCCGGGCCGTCAGAAGGCTCCTCGGCATGATCGCCGGAAACATCCATTGGTCTATCCGGTTCTGCTTCATTGAACTTTGCCTTCTGCTGCTGCGTTTTATCGTCTTTTTTTTGTCTTTCTTTTTTTTGCATAACTCTGCACCAATTTTGATCTACATAAGAAACCGTTATGGCAATGCAAAATTTTTGCCATACTCTTTGTTAAGCCATTTTGTCAGCTTATAGCCTTTTTATCTGTGCGCCCAGTTGCCGGAGCCTGTCGTCAATGAACTGGTAACCCCTGTCTATCTGTTCGATGTTGTGTATGATACTTTTTCCCTCGGCGCTGAGGGCAGCGATCAGGAGGGCAACCCCTGCCCGGATATCAGGAGATGTCATCTCCAGGGGTTTCAGAGGATATTTACGGTCGAGGCCGATCACCGTTGCCCGGTGAGGGTCGCACAAAATGATCTGTGCACCCATATCAATAAGCTTATCAACAAAAAACAGGCGGCTTTCAAACATTTTCTGATGCACCAGCACGCTACCCCTGGCCTGTGTGGCAAGTACGATGATAACGCTCAGGAGGTCGGGCGAGAAGCCCGGCCAGGGAGCATCACTGACTGTCAGGATGCTGCCGTCAATATATGTATCTACTGTATAGCTATCCTGCGAGGGAATAAAAAGGTCGTCGTCACGGCGTTCCACCACAACACCAAGTTTGCGGAAGACCTCCGGGATGATACCCAGACGTTCATACGCCACATCTTTTATCAGCACCTCAGACCGGGTCATAGCCGCCATGGCAATGAAACTCCCAATTTCGATCATGTCGGGCAGCATCCGGTGGCTGCATCCCTTCAACCCTTCAACACCATGAACGGTGAGAAGGTTGGAACCTATGCCTGAAATATTGGCACCCATGCGGTTAAGCATGTGGCAAAGCTGTTGAAGATAGGGTTCACACGCTGCGTTGTAGATGGTGGTCTTTCCCTTAGCCAGGACAGCGGCCATCAGGATGTTGGCAGTGCCGGTTACGGAAGCTTCATCCAGCAGCATGTCGCATCCTCTGAGCTCTTTTCCTTCTATTTCATAAAATGAATTATCCGCATCGTAATGAAAGCGTGCTCCCAGCTTTTCCAGTCCGACAAAGTGTGTGTCGAGTCGCCGCCTTCCTATCTTGTCACCACCCGGCCTGGGTATGGCAGCCTTTCCAAACCTCGCCAGGAGAGGCCCGACGATCATGACTGACCCGCGCAGCTGCGCAATCCTGGTCCTGAAAGAGTCATCATAAAGCAGATCCAGGTTGATATCCCTGGCACAGAAAGAATACCTGTGGTCTTCCAGCCGCTCTACCTCAACCCCGAAGCCTTCAAGCAGGTCAATAAGCTTCATGACGTCCCTGATCACAGGAATGTTTTCGATAACGACTTTTTCACCCGTCAGAAGGGTAGCACATATGATCTGTAATGCCTCGTTCTTGGCGCCCTGCGGGACTATTTCCCCGCGAAGCTGTTTGCCTCCATAAATCTCAAAGGATCCCATAAAATGTTTTTTTCAGAGATGCAAAACTATATTCACATGTCATTCGTTTGGTGTCGATGATAAGGCCAGAACGGGACCAGGCAGCGGGCAGGCCCTGTATTGATGCATCACAACATTGCATGGATATAAAAAAGCAGGAAGCTGGCCATATATGCGGAAAAGCAGCATCTGCTAATTTTTTCTGCTTTTCTGTCCGTAGCTTTTTCCGGCAGCCTGACGGCCCTGGTATTTTTTCTTCTTGTTTTTGGCCAGTATATCGCTGGTTTGATGAAGCTTTACATTGTCCTGTAAGTTGAGTTTACCATCGGACAAGATGGAAAGATGTTCGGCGATCTCTTCATCGGTCACGTCATCCCTGTTCCAGGTAAGATAAGATTTTTTCAGATGGTTGGCAATGAGCTTAACCAGGGTGTCTTTCATAAAGCTGTCTTCCAGCTCACACGCTTTTTCAATCATCCTTTCGATATGCCTCCCGTAATGTTTAAAAGTAACATTGTTGGTGGCATATTGCAATGGTTCGGGTTTCCTGGTAAGGGTTTCTTTGGAGGGAAGCGGATAGGGGCTGTCCACATCCAGGTCAAAATCTGCCATTATAAAAAGGTGATCCCAAAGCTTATGCTTAAAATCATTTACGTCGCGAAGGTGGGGATTTAGCTGCCCCATCACGTTAATGGTAGCCCTGGCCAGCTGGTTGCGCTTATCCCTGTCTTCAACGGATTTTATATGATCTATCATTTTATGGATATTCCGTCCGTATTCCGAAATAACCATTTTTTCCCTTGAGGTGTTATATTCCATAATGTGCTGATTAATCGAGGATTCTTAATGGGAGATAATTTTTGCAAAGATAATGAATAAAACAATACCCCTAGCCTGCATTATTCAAGCAGGCTAAATTCCTTTAATCCAATATTTTCAAGCGGGCAAATTTCAGGAGAAGTTGTTTTCTGCCTGCTCCCGAAAATATCACAGTAGCTTTAGCGCTCTGGCCGCTGCCTTCCATTGCGACAACTTTTCCCTTTCCGAAACGCTGGTGTTTAACTTCCATGTTGACGCGCAGCATGGAGGGGTCGAGAATGGAAAAGCCTTCAACACTTGTCTTTTCTGTGGTTTGGCCGGTTACAGCAGACTCTGACACTGTTTTGTCAAAACTGTCTGACAGCTTTTTAAAGCGTTTGCGGCTTTCGGCAAAAGTCTCTTTAAGATCTTTCTTTGCAGCTGCCCTGCCTGGCATATACAGGTACTGGACATATTCGGGGTCAAGCTCGTCAACAAAGCGACTGGGTTCGCACAGGTTGAAGTTCCCGTATCTGAAACGCGTTTCTGCCCATGTAATTGTTGCCTGTTTCATGGCACGGGTAATCGCCACATAAAAGAGCCTTCTTTCTTCCTCCAGTTCGTCCGGGCTGTTCATCGACAGCTGCGACGGGAAAAGGTTTTCCTCCACGCCTGTCACAAAAACATAGGGAAATTCCAGGCCTTTTGCAGCATGGATGGTCATGAGTGAGACCTTGTTGGTGTTTGTCGGGTCGTCGTCTTTGGTGTCGGCATCGGTGAGCAGGGCCACGTCCTGCATAAATTCATCAAGGGTCTTCAGCCCTTCACCACTTTCGCCCGTGGTATCGGAGCTGACAAAGTCTTTCAGGCCGGAGAGGAGTTCTTCTATATTGTCGCGCCTGTTCATGCTTTCCGGGCTGCCGTCTTCAAAATAGAGGCGGCGTATGCCTGATTTGTTGAGGATCAGCTCACCCATTTCAAAAGCATTGATCTTAAACAGACGGGCAGAGAAGCTTTTGATCATGGTTATAAACTCCGACAGCTTCCGGGTAATTCCGCTGTTCAGGCCTACCTTGTTTCCGGCAGGATCAGAAGCCACTTCCCAAAGCGGTTTGCCGAGGTCATTGGCGGCGGCCACCAGTCGGTTAACTGTCGTATTGCCAATCCCCCGGGCCGGGAAGTTGATAATACGCAACAAGGCATCTTCATCCATTGGATTTATGATCAGCCTGAAGTAGGCAAGCAGGTCTTTGATCTCTTTTCTCTGATAGAAAGACAGGCTGCCAAAAACCCTGTACGGGATGTTCAGGCGGCGCAATGCCTCCTCCATTGCCCTCGACTGCGCATTGGTGCGGTAAAGGACAGCAAAGGCGCTGTTGGGTAACTGGTACTGCTGTATCAAACTGAATATCTGGTTGCCTATCCAGGCCGCCTCGTCTCCCTCATTGGCTGTTTGCATCAGCCTGATCTTATCTCCCGCCTCGTTGCTTGTCCATATCTTTTTGAAAATCTGTTTCTTGTTATGTGCAATAAGGCTGTTGGCGGCAGAAACAATGTGATGGGTGGAGCGATAATTTTGTTCAAGTTTGAACTGCCGGAAATCCGGGTAGTCATGCTTGAAGTTCAGAATATTTTGAATGCTTGCGCCCCGAAATGCATAAATGCTCTGCGCATCATCCCCGACCACACAAATATTTTCATTGTTGGCAGCAAGCTTCTTCACGATCAGGTACTGCGAAAAATTCGTGTCCTGGTACTCATCCACAAGTATATACTGAAACCTTTGCTGGTATTTGTACAACACATCCGGAAAGTCACGGAGCAATACGTTGGTGTTGAACAGCAAATCGTCGAAATCCATGGCCGACGCTCTTTTCAGCTTCTGCTGGTAGAGGCTGTATATCAAGCCAAGCTTAGGCTTCTGTGACTGCCTGTCGTGGCTTTGAATTTCGACATCTTCGTTGTAGTCGGCTGCTGAGATAAGATTGTTCTTTGCATTGGATATCCGGGTGAGCACATATCCGGGTGCATAGGTTTTATCGTCGAGATTTTGCTCTTTTACGATCTTTTTCAACACCCTTTTTGAGTCATCGGTATCATAAATGGTAAACTGCGAGGGGTAGTTGAGCTTGTCGGCTTCGGCACGCAATATCCGGGCAAATATGCTATGAAAGGTTCCCATCCATAGGCTTTTGGCACTCGGGGGGTCTACCAGGTTCGCAATTCTTTCGCGCATTTCCCGTGCTGCCTTGTTGGTAAATGTAAGAGCCAGTATTCTGAAGGGTGGCACGCCCTGTTTCAGAAGGTAGGCTACCCGGTAGGTCAAAACCCTTGTTTTGCCGCTTCCGGCGCCGGCGATCACCATCACAGGCCCTTCGGTGTTTTTGACGGCGCTTTGTTGCGGCTCATTCAGATCTTTCAGAAAATCAACCATATATGAAATGTATGCGATGCGTAATTATGCAGCCCCGGGGCCTTGCAAAGATAGTTGTTTTCCTGTGGGGCGAAAATGTGATCCGAAGGTTTTTTTAGTACCGGTAAGCAGCTCTCTCCATTTCCTCTACGTTACGGAAAGGCCTTGGGGGATCCAGGTGCTGTTCAAGGAATTTGTATATCCCGAAGCGGATGTCGCGGCCCTGCCTGTGATCCATACGGTCAAAGGAGTGTCCGCCCGGGATGTCCTCAAAAATGCGGTATTCAAAATCCTTGCCATGCGCTTTGAGTGTATTGATAAGGTTTTCCACTTCCAGTACATGCACATCTTCGTCTATGGTATTGGTGTGGATGAGCAGGGGCACCTCAAGCTTATGGGCATGATATACGGGTGAGCGACGCCTGTATTCTTCGATATTCTCGTGCACTGCCTGCCCGATGTGGTGGTCAGCAGCAAACCAGTCCATCTCGTATGCCGGCCTTTTGTATCCCATCCTTGCAATCAGGTCGCTGACAGGCACGCCTGCAAATACGGCCTGGTAATCCTCCGGGTGTTCAAAGGCATTCATCAGTGAGATCATTCCTCCGTGGCTCCAGCCGATAAGGCCTACGCGGCGCGAATCAACGATGTCGTAGTTTTCCAGCATAAGTTTCATGCTTTCGTGCACATCGTCATTTTCCAGGCCGCCGTAGTCGATCAGTTTGTGGGTGAGTTTTCCGTACCCTGTGCTGCCCCGGTATTCCGGTGCCACCACAATATATTGCTGGGCCATAAGCTCCCTTATGATGTGTGTGTAATAGGTGTTGAAATCGCCGTGCACCCCTCCGTGCGGAAACACGAGGAGCGGGTATTCCTTTGACGGGTCAATGTCTTTTGGGATGAACACGTAGGTCCAGAACTTAATGGGGTTTTTCTCACGCAGGGTGGTTGCCTCTTCATGGCCGCGCGGCGGCGGACCGGCCAGAAAAAGTTTGTCAATGTAAGCTACATCCCCAACAACTTTATGCCACATAACATCGTCAATGGCCTTTTCGAGAATATCGAAGCGAAATCTCAGATCGCGCAGCTCTTCGAGCATTTCCCTCTGATTATCCAGCAACTCCTGGTTGGATACCTGGGCATTAAGTCCATTGCATATGTTATACATATAAAATACGGAGATGACTGATAACAAAAATGGCAGCAAGCGTTTCATAGGTAAACAGTTTTTAGGTTTCATGAATGATGTTTTCAGCCCTCAAATATAACAAACTTCAAATTTCAAACTTCAATGCACTTTGACCTGCCATCCCAATTCACCGGAAATGCCTTGCAAAAAAACAACCGCGTCAGCCTCTCCCATCCAACACTATTACCAGCATGACAGGCAGGCCCTGTACATAAAAGCCCCGAATCCAAACCCTCAAACCCCGAATCGTTAATTCCCCGAACTTCGCCCGCACCCAACCTCAACCTCACCCTTGATCTAAATCTCAATCTTATCCTTAACCTTAACCTTAACCTCAACCTTAATCTCAATCTTAATCTTAATCTTAATCTTAATCTCAACCTTAATCTTAATCTTAACCTTACCTTAACCTTAACCTTAACCTTAGTCTTTCCTTTTTTTCCTAAAAATTACAAAAAAATTGTACCTTTGTGCCCTTCAATTTTGGAAGTGCGGCTTTTCTGTTTTACCTGAAAGCATGCGGTGGATGGTGCAAACCATGTCTTGTTTTTTTGAAAATTATTTGCCCTGAGGTATTGGTTTTCAAAAAATAACTTCTACCTTTGCACTCCCAAAAAAGGAAAGTAGTGTATTTAACAGAGTAGAAACGAAGTTTTTATCTTAACCAGGAATCAGATATGCCAACAATTCAACAATTGGTTCGTAAGGGGCGCAAGAAGGTGACTTACAAGAGCAAGTCGCCGGCATTGGATGCGTGTCCCCAGCGCCGCGGGGTTTGCGTTCGTGTATATACAACCACACCGAAAAAGCCCAATTCAGCTATGCGTAAGGTTGCCAGGGTAAGGCTTACCAATGGCAAAGAGGTGAATGCTTACATTCCCGGTGAGGGTCATAATCTCCAGGAGCACAGCATTGTACTGATGCGTGGTGGCAGGGTAAAGGATCTTCCGGGCGTAAGGTATCATATCGTGCGTGGCGCGTTGGACACCAGTGGTGTTGAAGGTCGCAACCAGCGCAGGTCAAAATATGGAACCAAGAGACCTAAGGACAAAAAATAATCTGATCCAGCAGAATAAAATTTTCAACAAGTCATGAGAAAGACGAAACCAAAAAAGCGTATCCTTCTTCCCGACCCAAGGTTCAACGACACCCTGGTCACCCGCTTTGTAAACAACCTGATGCTTCGGGGCAAAAAGAACCTGGCATACAATATCTTTTATGATGCCATCGACATTGTTTCCGAGAAAACAAACGAAGACGGTCTTGAAATTTTCAAGAAAGCGCTGGCCAATGTAACGCCTGCTGTTGAGGTTCGCAGTCGCCGGATTGGCGGTGCCACCTTTCAGATCCCTTCAGAGATCCGTCCTGACAGGAAGGTCTCTGTTGGCATCAAGAACCTGATCAGTTTTGCCCGCAAGCGTAATGAAAAAGGTATGGCTGGGAGGCTGGCAGGCGAGATCATAGCGGCAAGCAAAGAAGAAGGGGCTGCATTCAAGCGCAAGGAAGATATGCACAGGATGGCGGATGCCAACAAGGCGTTCTCCCATTTCAGGTTTTAATAACTGATAAAGAATCTGTTTGAATAATAAATGGCCAGAGATCTCACATACACGCGAAACATCGGTATTATGGCACATATCGACGCCGGTAAGACGACAACTACCGAGCGGATATTGTTCTATACCGGTAAAAGCCATCGCATGGGCGAAACCCACGATGGCTCTGCGACCATGGACTGGATGGTCCAGGAGCAGGAACGCGGTATTACCATTACCTCTGCGGCCACGACTACTTTCTGGAAATATAACGACAAAGAGTATAAGGTCAACATTATAGACACCCCCGGGCACGTTGATTTTACAGTAGAGGTAGAGCGCAGCCTGCGTGTTCTGGACGGCGCCATAGCCCTTTTCTGTGCTGTGGGTGGTGTTGAACCCCAGTCTGAAACCGTATGGCGTCAGGCAGATAAATACAAGGTGCCCCGCATCAGCTTCATCAACAAGATGGACCGTGCCGGGGCAGATTTTTTTGGTGTGATCGACAAGATCAAAGAGCGCCTTGGCATGAATGCCGTGCCGCTTCAGATCCCCATAGGGCATGAAGAAGATTTCCGGGGGATTGTAGACCTGATCACCAATAAGGCCTTCGTTTGGCAGGATGAGACCCTGGGCGCAAAATTCATAGAAGTGCCTATCCCCGATGACCTCAGGGAGACAGTATCCCGTTACAGAATGGGACTGGTTGAAGGATGTGCCGAAGAAAGCGAAGAGCTGCTGGAAAAATTCATGGAAGATCCAAGTTCCATTTCCGAAGAAGAAATGGTTTCCATTATCAGGGACGCCACTGTCCAACGCAGGATCACTCCTGTCCTTTGTGGGTCGGCATTCAAAAATAAAGGCATCCAGGCGCTGCTGGATGCCGTGGTTAAGTTCCTGCCTTCACCGATGGACGTCGAGTCCATTGAAGGCATTAATCCCAAAACAGAAAAAATAGAGATCCGTAAGGCCGATGCAAAAGAACCATTTGCTGCATTGGCCTTTAAAATTGCAACCGACCCTTATGTAGGTCGTTTGTGTTTTTTCAGGGTCTACAGCGGAAGCTTACCTGCGGGCTCCTATGTGTTCAATGCTTCTACGAAGAAAAAAGAACGCATATCGCGTATCCTGCAAATGCATGCCAATAAACAAAACCCCATCGAAAAGATTGAAGCCGGGGATATTGGTGCTGCCGTGGGATTTAAAAACATTCATACCGGCGACAGCCTGTGTGATGAAAAGCATCCCATTCTGCTGGAATCCATGAGTTTCCCTGAGCCTGTGGTGAGTGTGGCCGTGGAGCCTAAAACCCAGGCCGACCTGGATAAACTCAACCTTGCACTGAATAAATTGTCAGAAGAAGACCCCACTTTTGTTGTAAAGACAGACCCCGACAGCGGTCAGACCGTGATCAGCGGCATGGGGGAACTTCACCTGGAAATTTTGCTGGATCGCCTCAAACGCGAATTTAAGGTGGAAGCCAACCAGGGGGCACCCCAGGTAGCTTACAAAGAAGCCATAACTGCAACGGTCGAACACCGTGAAATATACAAAAAGCAGACCGGCGGCAAAGGTAAATTTGCAGATATCGTGGTTGAAGTGGGTCCCGCTGATGAAGGCGTGTCCGGACTGCAGTTTATCGACAAGGTAAAAGGCGGGAATGTTCCTAAAGAATTTATTCCTGCAATCGAAAAAGGCTTCAGGAATGCCATGCAGAACGGTGTTTTGGCCGGATTCCCGCTTGAAAGCCTTAAAGTCACCCTGNTGGATGGCTCTTTCCACAGNGTGGATTCAGACGCATTGTCGTTTGAACTGGCCGCTAGAATAGCATTCAAAAATGCATGCAAAAAAGCCGCCTCCGTGATGCTCGAACCCATAATGAGCCTCGAGGTGGTGACACCCGAAGAATACCTTGGTGACGTAGTTGGAGACATTAACAAGAGGCGTGGCAACATCAACGGCATATCTTCCAGGGTGAACCTGCAGGTTATTGATGCGGAGGTGCCACTGGCAGAAATGTTTGGCTACGTAACCTCACTGCGTACCCTTACAAGCGGGCGCGCTTTGTCCACGATGGAGTTTTCGCACTTTGCAGAAGTGCCAAAAGACGTTGCTGAGCAGATCATTGAGAAATTATATGGTGTGAAATACTAAGTCCATTCATTAAAATCAGGAAACCGTGAGTCACAGAATTCGAATCAAATTGAAATCCTACGATTACAACCTGGTAGATAAGTCTGCCGAAAAGATCGTCAAGACAGTTAAGACCACAGGTGCGGTGGTAAACGGCCCCATCCCTTTACCTACCAACAAGAGGAAGTTTACAGTACTGCGTTCGCCATTCGTCAATAAAAAGTCAAGAGAACAGTTTCAGCTTAACTCTTACAAGCGATTGATGGACATTTATTCTTCCTCATCAAAGACTGTGGATGCCCTGATGAAGCTTGAGCTCCCGAGTGGTGTTGAAGTTGAGATCAAGGTGTAAGCAATAAGAAATTCAAACCAGTCGCGTACTAGTTAAATCGACAAGAGATGTCAGGAATAATTGGAAAAAAAATAGGTATGACCAGCATATTTGATGCCTCTGGGAAAAACATCCCATGCACAGTAATAGAAGCTGGTCCATGTGTGGTTACGCAGGTCAAAACAAAGGAAACCGATGGTTACGATGCCATCCAACTTGGCTTTGAAGAAAAGCGCGAAAAGCTTGTAAGCAAGGCATTAAAGGGCCATTTTGCCAAAGCGAACACCACGCCGAAAAAGGTACTGGCCGAATTCACCCGTTTTGAAAAAGGCCAGCAGAAAAACTTTGGAGAAATACTTACAGTGGATATTTTCGTTGAAGGCGAATTTATTGACGTTGTTGGGATCAGCAAGGGTAAAGGCTTCCAGGGTGTAGTGAAGCGTCACGGCTTCTCCGGGGTAGGTCAGGCAACCCACGGCCAGCATAACAGAGAGCGTGCTCCCGGCTCACTCGGTGCCTCGTCCTGGCCCTCAAGGGTTTTTAAGGGAATGCGCATGGGAGGCCGTACGGGAGGAAACAGGGTAAAGATGATAAACCTTCAGATCATGAAGCTTATCCCCGAAAAAAACCTGGTTGTTGTTAAAGGCTCTGTACCGGGGCCAAATGGATCATATTTAATTCTTGAAAGATGGAGTTAGCAGTTTATAATATTGATGGAAGCAAAACGACGAAAACCGTCGATTTGAATGATGCTATTTTTGGGATCACCCCAAACGACCACGCCATATATATGGACGTAAAACACCATCTGGCTGCCAGGCGTCAGGGGACCCATAAAACCAAGGAACGTGGTGAGATAAAAGGCAGCACCAAAAAAATACGTCGCCAGAAGGGCACGGGTGCCGCCCGCGTGGGCGACATTAAGTCCCCGATACTCAGAGGCGGCGGTGTTGTTTTTGGGCCACGACCGAGGGATTACAGGTTTAAGATCAACAAGAAAGTAAAGAAACTTGCCCGCAGATCAGCACTTTCCTACAAAATGAAAGAGGACAAGCTGATGGTGCTTGAAGACTTTACAATGGAAGAGCCCAGAACGAAAAAATACAGGGAAATTCTTACCAACCTGGAGCTTGATGGAAAAAAGACCCTCCTGGTATTGCCGGAAAACGACAGGATCATAGAACTGTCGTCACGGAACATTCCCAGGGCTTTTGTAGGAAGGGCCTCTCAGCTTAACACCTATATGATCATGCATGTGGACAAGCTGCTGGTGGTTGAAAGTTCAATCAGGGAAATAGAGAAGAATTTGCTAAGTCAATAACAGAACCTATGGGCTGTTTTACGGCAGCCCGATAAACAAGCAGAAAAATGGACGTATTAATCAAGCCTCTCATAACAGAAAAGATGACAGCGGTTACTGAGAAATATCCGAACCGCTATGGCTTTATCGTTGACAGGCGTGCCACCAAGTCACAAATCAAAAGAGCGGTGGAAGAGATGTACGAGGTTGACGTAACCTCTGTCAACACGATGGTGTATCTTGGCAAGCGCCAGATGAGATATACCCGTACCGGATTCATGTCCGGCAGGAAAAACAATTTTAAAAAGGCCATCGTTACGTTGAACGAGGGTCAAGTAATTGATTTTTACAGCAATATCTAAGGACTCATGGCTTTAAAAAAGTTTAAACCTACGACACCCGGTCAGCGCAACAAAATGATCAGCGCGTTTGATGATATTACGGCCACCAGGCCGGAGAAGAGCCTGTTGCAAGGCAAGAAAAAATCTGGTGGCCGAAACAACAGGGGCAAGATGACCATGCGCTATATTGGCGGTGGGCATAAAAAAAGCTACCGCGTTATTGATTTTAAGCGTAACAAAGATGGCATACCGGCCACGGTGAAAACCATTGAATACGATCCGAACCGCTCGGCCCGCATCGCACTATTGCACTACGCCGACGGTGAAAAGCGGTACATAATAGCTCCCCTGGGTTTACAGGCAGGCCAGCAGGTAATGTCTGGAGAAAAGGCTTCCCCGGAAGTAGGCAATGCTTTGTTCCTGCGTGATATTCCCCTGGGTTCCATCGTGCACAATATCGAGCTCAGGCCCGGCCAGGGTGCGAAGATGGCGCGGAGTGCAGGAACACATGCCCAGCTGAGTTCGCGGGAAGGCAAATATGCAGCATTGAAGCTCCCCTCCGGTGAGATCCGTTTGGTACTGGTAACTTGCAAGGCTACGATCGGCAGTGCCTCTAACCCCGACCACATGCATGAGATGTCGGGCAAAGCAGGGCGCAGCCGCTGGCTTGGACGCCGTCCGCGCACAAGACCTGTTGTTATGAACCCGGTTGATCACCCCATGGGTGGTGGAGAAGGACGCGCATCAGGCGGACACCCAAGAAGCCGGAAGGGATTGCCTGCCAAAGGATATAAAACAAGAAACAGGAAAAAAGCTTCCAACAGGCTCATTCTTGAAAGAAGAAAGAGATAATTAGTCGCTAACACAAAAATCAGACAGATATGAGTCGCTCACTGAAAAAAGGACCATATATCCATTATAAACTGGAGAAGAAAGTGCTGGCCATGGCTTCCAGCAGCAAGAAATCGGTGATCAAAACCTGGTCGCGTGCTTCGATGATCTCACCCGAGTTTGTCGGGCTCACGATCGCCGTTCACAATGGCAACAAGTTTATCCCGGTTTACATTACCGAAAACATGGTAGGCCATAAGCTGGGAGAATTTGCCCCAACCCGTATCTTCCGTGGTCACGCCGGTAAAAAAGACAAAGCAAAAAAATAAATAGGAGTTTATCATGGGATTAAGAAAACATATCAGGGCGGAAAAACTTAAGGAAGAACGTGCAAACCAGTACGTCGCCAGGCTGAAGAATTGCCCTACGTCGCCCCGTAAAATGCGGTTGGTAGCCGACATGATCAGAGGGAAAGATGTAAATCAGGCCCTGGCGCTTTTGCGATTTTCAAAGAAAGAAGCAGCACAGCGCATGGAAAAACTGTTGCTGTCGGCAATTGCAAACTGGCAAAGCAAAAACGAAGGGGTTCGCATCGAAGACAGCAACCTCTACGTCAAATCGGTATCCGTGGATAGCGCACGCATGCTCAAACGCCTCCGCCCGGCACCACAGGGAAGGGCTCATCGCATACGTAAACGCTCAAACCATGTAAGCCTTTTTGTTGACAGTAAAAATACAAACGAATAAATATTGCTCAGATGGGACAAAAAACGAATCCAATCGGCCTCAGGTTAGGTATCATCAGGGGATGGGAATCAAACTGGTATGGTGGCAGAAACTATGCAGCCAAACTGGTCGAAGACGACAAAATCCGCAAATATTTATATGTGCGATTGGCAAAAGCAGGCGTCTCCAAGATCTATATCGAAAGAACCCTGAAACTGGTAACCGTGAATATCAATACAGCACGTCCGGGTATAATCATCGGAAAAGGCGGACAAGAGGTAGACAAATTGAAGGAAGAGCTGAAGAAGCTGACCAACAAAGAGATCCAGATCAATATCAGTGAGATAAAACGCCCTGAGCTGGACGCTTTTCTCGTGGCCCAGAATGTGGCCAAGCAGATCGAAGGCAGGATTTCTTTCCGCCGTGCTGTTAAGACGGCTATCTCTTCAACCATGCGATTGGGAGCTGAAGGTATAAAGGTGATGGTAAGCGGTCGTTTGGGCGGTGCCGAGATGGCACGTAACGAAACGTATAAAGAAGGCCGTGTCCCCTTGCATACGCTGCGTGCAGATATTGACTATGCCTGCGTTGAAGCGCATACCACCTACGGTCGTATTGGCGTGAAAGTCTGGATCTGCAAAGGCGAGATCTTTGGCAAGCCTGAGCTGACCCCATTTATTGAAGAGCCCGCCAAAGGCCGCCAGGGCGGTGGCCGGTTCGGAGGAGGACGCCGGAAGAAGTCGTAGTTTTTTACAGAATAATTATCACTCTATATAAAGTGTTGAACCATGTTACAGCCTAAGAAAACAAAATACAGAAAGATGCAAAAGGGCCGCATGAAAGGCAATACGAAGCGAGGTGCTGAGTTGGCCTTTGGTTCTTTTGGTATTAAGTCACTTGACACCAAGTGGGTGACCGGGCGGCAGATTGAGGCAGCCCGCCAGGCCATTACCCGTAGGATGAAGCGTGAAGGACAGCTGTGGATACGGATCTTCCCCGATAAGCCCGTAACGAAAAAACCCCTGGAGGTACGTATGGGTAAAGGGAAAGGTGCACCTGAACTGTTCGTGGCAAGGGTATGCCCGGGCCGCATGCTGTTTGAAGCAGATGGCGTTCCCCTGGAAACAGCGCGCGAAGCTATGAGGCTTGGATCCCAAAAGTTGCCCGTAGCCACAAAATTTGTGGTCAGACGGGACTTTGTTCAATAATTTATTTACCAATTATCGGAAAAAAGTTGTAACTTTGCAGCCTTTTTGCAGGGGGAGATTACCCGGAACAGTTTAGCACCTGTCAGGAACATCAGCTCCCTGGTTTCACCCCGGAACTTAGCAGGTGTGAAAGCTGTAAAACCATAAAATTCGCGTGAAGATGAAGCAGAATGTTATTCGTGAAATGTCAACCGGCGAGCTTAATGAGCGCCTGGAGGAAGAGCGGAAGCAATTGCGTAAGTTAAAGATGAACCATGCGGTCTCTCCCCTGGAGAACCCTATGAAGATCAAAGACTATCGCAAGACGGTTGCCCGCATCATGACAGAACTCCGCAAAAGGGAATTAGAAGAAACCAAATAATTATCTGAGAAATGGAAACCAGAAAACCCAGAAAAGAGCGAACCGGTCTTGTTGTCAGTAACAAGATGGATAAGTCTATTGTTGTAGAGGTTCTGCGCCGGGTAAGACATCCCAAATACAAGAAGTTTGTAAAGCGGTCATCGCGTTTTATGGCCCATGATGACAAAAACGACTGCAATATTGGTGATACCGTTCGCATCATGGAAACCAGGCCTTTGAGCAAAAATAAATGTTGGAGATTAGTTGAAATCCTTGAAAGAGCTAAGTAATTATGATACAGCAAGAGTCGAAACTTTCAGTAGCGGACAATAGTGGAGCGAAAGAAGTGCTTTGCATCAGGGTCCTGGGAGGCACCCGCCGCAGATATGCCGGCATAGGCGATAAAATTATCGTAACAGTTAAAAATGCCTTGCCCTCAGGGAATATAAAAAAGGGCACCGTTTCAAAAGCAGTTGTGGTGCGGACCAAAAAACACGTGAGAAGGCAGGATGGCAGTTACATCAAATTTGATGACAACGCAGTGGTGCTGCTGACCGGTATGGATGAAATGCGTGGCACACGTATCTTCGGACCGGTAGCCCGCGAATTGAGAGAAAAACAGTTCATGAAAATCGTTTCACTGGCACCTGAAGTGCTGTAATTGAAAAACAACGATGCAACATAAGTTCCATATAAAGAAAGGAGACAACGTCAAAGTGATTGCCGGCAACGAAAGAGGTGCGACAGGCAAAGTTTTGAGTGTCGACGCGAAAAAACGCAGGGCCTTTGTGGAAGGCGTAAACATGGTGTCAAAACACACCAAACCGAACGCTGCAAATCCGCAGGGCGGCATAGTAAAGAAAGAAGCCAGCATCCATTTGTCAAACCTTATGGTTGTTGACGGGAAAGGAAATCCAACCCGTATTGGCAGAAGGCTAAACGACGATAACCAGCTGGTCAGATATTCCAAAAAGACAGGGGAGGAAATATAGCAATGAGTTACACACCAAGACTTAAGGATAAGTACAAAACAGACATTGTGCCTGCACTGATGAAAGAGTTTGGTTACACCAATACCATGCAGGTTCCCCGGCTGAAAAAGATCAGNCTGAACCAGGGCGTCGGTGAAGGCATTACCGATAAGAAGGTCATTGATAATGCCGTCGCTGAGATGACACTCGTGGCCGGACAAAAAGCGGTTCCCACAAAGTCGAAAAAAGACATCTCCAACTTTAAACTCAGGAGAGGAATGCCCATCGGTGTCAGGGTTACACTGCGCGGAAACAAAATGTATGAATTCCTCGACAGGCTCGTTGCCGTTTCCCTGCCGCGAATCCGAGACTTTAAGGGCGTCAGCGAAAAAGGCTTCGACGGAAGAGGCAATTACAACCTGGGGGTGCCGGAACAGATCATCTTCCCCGAAATCGAAATAGATAAGGTGAGCAAGATCAACGGCATGGACATCAACTTTGTAACCACTGCCGGCACCGATAAAGAGGCATTCGCCCTGTTGCGTGAATTTGGATTACCATTTAAAAACCAGAATAAATAGACAGATCATGGCAAAAGAATCCATGAAAGCCAGAGAGCTTAAAAGAGCCAAGCTTGTTGAAAAATATGCCGCCAAGCGCGCTGAACTAAAAGCCAGGGGAGACTGGGAGGGTTTGCAGAAGCTACCCAGGAACTCTTCACCGGTTCGCCTGCATAACAGATGCCAGCTAACGGGAAGGCCCAAAGGCTATATGCGCCAGTTCGGCATCTCCCGTATCAACTTCAGGGAAATGGCCAATAAAGGACTTATCCCCGGCATTACAAAAGCAAGCTGGTAATTTTTTAAAAAAACATTTTACGCAAAAACAAATGATAACCGATCCAATTGCAGATTATCTGACAAGAATAAGGAACGCCATAAAGGCCAACCACAGGGTTGTAGAAGTTCCTGCATCAAATCTCAAAAAGGATATCACAAAGATCCTTTTTGACAAAGGCTATATTCTTAATTACAAATTTGAGGATGAAAAAGCACCCGGCACGATCAAAATTGCATTAAAGTATCATCCGGTGAGCAAGTTACCTGCCATTAATGACATACAGCGGGCCAGCAGGCCCGGACTGCGTCGTTATGCAGGCAGCAAAGAATTGCCGCGTGTGTTAAACGGCCTTGGCATTGCAGTGATCTCAACCTCCAGAGGCCTTATGACGGATAAAGAAGCCCGCAAACTCAATGTAGGGGGCGAAGTAATTTGTTACGTAAGCTAAAACATAGCACTCATGTCACGAATAGGAAATTTTCCAGTAGATATCCCCAAAGGCGTTACCGTCACGGTATCGGATGATAATATCGTAACCGTAAAAGGCCCCAAAGGGGAATTGCAGGAGGCCGTAAACCCGGTGATCAAAGTGAATATTGAAGAAGATCAGGTGAAACTGACACGGGAAAATGACCAGAAAAGCAGCAAGTCGTTGCACGGTCTTTATCGCGCACTGATCAACAATATGGTAATTGGTGTGTCAGAAGGGTACAAGATCATTCAGGAACTCGTGGGCGTCGGTTACAAAGCCTCGCACAACGGTCAGATCCTTGAACTGGCCCTTGGGTATTCCCATGGCATTTTCTTTGAGATCCCAAAGGAAGTGAAGGTAGAGACCGTCACCGAGAGAGGGAAAAACCCAACCATCATTCTGGAGTCTCATGACAAGCAACTGGTTGGACAGGTTGCGGCGAAAATCAGATCCATGCGTAAGCCTGAGCCATACAAAGGCAAAGGGGTAATTTACAAAGGTGAGATTATCAGAAGGAAGGCCGGTAAAGCCGCTGCAGCGAAGTAATAAGTTATCAACAATCTAATCCTCAGAATAAGGATGGCAACAAAAAAGAAACTCGACAAACGTACCAGGGTTAAATACCGTGTCCGGAAACGTGTGCGTGGAACAGCGGAAAAACCCAGGCTTTCTGTTTTCAGAAGCAACAAGGCCATTTACGCCCAAATCATCGATGACGACGAAGGGAAAACCCTGACGGCTGCCTCATCGCTTGCCGGTGAAATTGGCGAAAAGAAGATGACAAAGACAGAAAAGGCAAAGGAAGTGGGCAAAGTGGTCGCAGAAAAGGCGAAAGAAGCGGGTGTAGAAACCATTGTCTTCGACCGTAACGGATACCGTTACCACGGCAGAGTAAAATCATTGGCTGAAGGAGCCAGGGAAGGAGGCTTAAAATTTTAAACTATGGCAAACGTAAACATCAAAAAGGTTAAGTCGAGCGAAATCGAATTTAAAGACCGCCTGGTAAGCATTCAGCGTGTTACTAAAGTGACCAAGGGTGGCCGGACGTTTAGTTTTTCTGCTATCGTTGTGGTAGGTAACGAGAACGGTGTGGTAGGCTACGGCCTGGGGAAGGCAAAAGAGGTTACCACTGCTATCAGCAAGGGCATTGATGATGCCAAGAAACACCTTATCAAGGTGCCTGTTTATAAAGGTACCATTCCGCATGCCCAGGAGGGAAAATACAGCGGTGCCCGCGTGTTGATCAAACCCGCTGCAGATGGTACAGGTGTTATTGCAGGAGGTGCCATGCGTGCCGTGCTCGAAAGTGTGGGGGTAACCGACGTACTGGCTAAATCAAAGGGATCATCCAACCCGCACAGCGTTGTAAAAGCTACTATTGACGCACTCATTAAGCTGAGAGACCCCATGGCTGTTGCACAGCAACGCGGTGTCAGCCTCGATAAGGTTTTTAACGGGTAAGAGCTGGAATATCAGCCGGCAACTCCTCCAGGAAGATGCCGCGGCCCCAGGTTTTAACATGCCTGCAGTTGACTTTTAACGCAATTGACTGAGGAAAAAAACGGAGAAATGAAAAAATATAAAATCACCCAGACAAGAAGCAGGATCGGAAGGCCTGCTGTACAGAAGCGGACCCTGGATGCCTTAGGTGTAAGGCGCATGAATCGTCCGGTTATTGTTAACGGTACACCGCAGGTGGAAGGCATGATCAACAAGGTAAAGCATCTGCTTTCTATTGAGGAAGTTACCGAATAGTTTTCGTTTTGTTCAATATCTTTAAATTTGTAATATACAATGGATCTTAGCAATCTTAAACCGGCAAAAGGAGCTGTAAGGCGCAGGAAACGCATTGCCAGGGGTGAAGGCGCTGGCACGGGCGATACAGCCACACGCGGACATAAAGGTCAAAAATCACGCTCCGGCTATAGCAGAAAGAGTGGATTTGAAGGCGGCCAAATGCCTTTGGCCCGCCGTCTGCCAAAATATGGGTTTAAAAACAGAAACAGGGTTTCGTATCAGCCCGTCAATCTTTCCACCCTCCAGAAGCTCGCCGAGGATAAAGGACTTGAAACCATTGATCTGCCCGCATTCATAAAACATGGCCTGGTGTCAAAGAACGAACTGGTCAAAATCCTTGGAAAAGGAGAATTGAAAGCCAAAGTAAACGTCAGCGCCCACGCTTTTTCTGAAACGGCTGCTAAAGCGATCGAAGCAAATGGTGGAACTGTTAACCGGATATAAACCTCAGGGATGAAACGATTTATACAGACATTAATCAACATTTATAATATCGAGGATCTTCGGATCCGGATTATTAACACGTTGGGTATTATCCTGATATACCGTTTGGGATCTTTTGTGGTTTTACCGGGGATAGATCCTGCACAGCTGACACAGCTGCAGCAACAAACGCAGGAAGGATTGCTGGGGCTCCTTAACATGTTCTCAGGAGGAGCATTTGCCAACGCATCCATTTTTGCTCTGGGGATCATGCCCTACATTAGTGCGTCTATTGTGATACAGCTGCTCAGTGTGGCCGTTCCTTACTTTCAGCGGCTGCAGAAAGAAGGTGAAAGCGGACGCAAAAAGATCAACCAGATCACAAGGTACCTCACTGTTTTCATCACTGCAGCCCAGGCACCTGCTTATCTCGCAAACCTCGTAAGCCAGGTAGGCCCCACGGCAGTTGCCCCCTTTACAATGGAAGGTCCAACGCTGTATTTTTATATATCTTCGGTGATCATTCTGATTTCCGGCACTATGTTTGTAATGTGGTTGGGTGAAAGGATAACCGAAAGGGGAATCGGCAACGGTATTTCCCTGATCATTATGATCGGGATCATTGCCCAGCTGCCCAACGCATTGGGGTTTGAGTTTGTGGCCCGTATGGAAGAGGCGGGAGGAGGCCTTGTTGTTTTCCTTGCCGAGCTCATCATACTGATGACAGTGGTCGTGCTGGTCATCCTGCTTGTACAGGGCCAGCGGCGTATACCGGTACAGTTCGCAAAACGCGTGGTAGGCAACAGGCAGTATGGAGGTGTGAGGCAGTATATACCCCTTAAGGTAAATGCAGCCGGCGTAATGCCCATCATTTTTGCCCAGGCGATCATGTTTATCCCGATCACGCTTGCCGGTTTTTCGGAAGCACTGGGAGGATTTGCCGCTGCCATGTCTGATTTTACAGGTTTCTGGTACAACTTTACCTTTGCCATCCTGATCATCCTGTTTACTTACTTTTATACAGCGATCACGGTAAACCCCAATCAGATGGCAGAGGATATGAAGAAAAACGGCGGTTTTATCCCCGGTGTGAAACCAGGTAAGAGGACTGCTGAGTTCATTGATAACGTAATGTCAAGGATTACCCTGCCAGGCTCACTGTTTCTGGCTTTTGTAGCCATCATGCCGGCACTGGTGTCAATCTTTGGTGTTACAGCTCAATTTGCGCAATTCTTTGGCGGTACATCCCTGCTTATTATGGTAGGTGTGGTACTGGACACGCTGCAGCAAATTGAGAGTCACCTCTTAATGCGTCACTACGATGGTCTGACCAAGTCAGGGCGCATAAAAGGCCGCTCATCACCCATAGGTATGACCGGCTAAAGCTAATGAGAATGATTCATTACAAGACCAAAGAAGAGATTGATTGTATACGCGAAAGTTCTTTACTTGTTGCAAGAACCCATGGAGAGCTTGCCCGGCATATCAGGCCCGGCATAAGCACTTTGGCACTGGACAGCATTGCTGAATCGTTTATCAGGGATCATGCTGCCGTTCCAGCCTTCAAAGGCTATCAGGGGTTTCCATATACCCTTTGTATTTCCCCCAATGAGGTGGTGGTGCATGGATTTCCCGGTGGCAGGATACTCAAGGAAGGCGATATCGTTTCGATCGACTGTGGCGTCCTTCTCAACGGCTATTATGGTGACTCCGCTTACACATATGCCGTCGGCGAGATCAGCCCGGAGAAAAAACGATTGCTGGAAACAACGTACCGGTGTTTGATGATAGGCATTGCAGAAACAAAAGTGGGCAATACACTTGGTGATGTTTCCTGGGCAATCCAGCAAATAGCTGAAAATGCAGGCTATTCAGTGGTCAGAGAACTTGTTGGTCATGGCGTGGGAAAAAGACTTCACGAGCCCCCTGAGCTGCCAAACTATGGCAAACGAGGCAGGGGTGAAAAAGTGAAGGATGGGCTGGTAGTTGCCATTGAACCTATGATCAATATGGGAAACAGGTTTATTGTGCAGGAAAAAGATGGATGGACAATCCGCACAGCCGACAGGAAGCCCTCGGGTCATTATGAGCATACCGTAGCTGTTATTAACGGTAAAGCCGAGCCACTGTCCACTTTCGCGTTCATCGAAGAAGCATTGGAAAAGAACACACACAATACAACCATCATTCGGGAGTAACTATGGCAAAACAACCATCCATACAGCAAGACGGTACTGTCATCGAATCATTGGGCAACGCCATGTTCAGGGTAGAACTTGAAAACGGTCATGTAATCACCGCCCACATTTCGGGGAAGATGCGCATGCACTACATCAAAATACTCCCCGGCGACAAAGTGAAAGTGGAGATGTCTCCCTATGATCTGACCAAGGGTCGCATCACATTCAGGTATAAATAATAAGCACACACAATAAAAACACAGACAAATGAAAGTACAGGTGTCGGTAAAAAAGAGAAGCTCCGATTGCAAAGTAGTACGCAGGAAGGGTAAGGTTTACGTAATAAACAAGAAAAACCCCAAGTTTAAGCAGCGTCAGGGATAAAAACAACACAAAGGAAACAATATGGCACGTATAGCTGGAGTTGACATTCCAAAAAACAAGAGAGGCTTTGTAGGCCTTACATACATTTATGGCATTGGCCAGAGCAATGCATTGAAAATCCTTGAAATAGCCGAAGTTGACCCCTATCTCAAAGTAGAAGAATGGGACGATCAGCAGATCACCAAGGTTCGTAATGTGATCAACGACCACTTCAAGGTAGAGGGTGCATTACGCTCAGAAGTTCAGATGAACATCAAGCGCCTGATGGACATTGGTTGCTACCGTGGCATCCGTCACCGTATCGGGCTGCCTTTGCGCGGTCAGAAGACCAAGAACAATGCGCGTACCCGTAAAGGCAAGAAAAAAACGGTTGCTAACAAAAAGAAGGCCACCAAATAACACATAAATGTAATGATGAAGGTGCATGATGCATCATGCACCTCATGATCAGCAGAATAAACCAACACAAACTATGGCAAAATCAAGCAAGGGCACAAGGGGTGCCAGGAAACGTGTAGCCAAGGTAGAGCCTCAGGGTCAGGCACATATCTTTGCTTCTTTCAACAATATCATTGTGACTCTTACCAATCAGCAGGGGCAGGTCATATCGTGGTCGTCGGCAGGTAAGATGGGCTTCAGGGGATCAAAGAAAAACACCCCATATGCAGGCCAGATGGCAGCAGGCGATGCAGCAAAGATTGCTTACGATGCAGGCATGAGAAAAATCAAGGTGTTTGTAAAAGGCCCGGGATCCGGCCGTGAGTCGGCTATCCGTACCCTTCACTCCGCCGGCCTGGAAGTAACAGAAATCATGGATGTGACCCCGTTGCCGCACAACGGATGCCGTCCCCCGAAGAGAAGAAGGGTATAAGAACTTTTACCCGTTTGTTTAATAATATAGAATCAACACAAAGATATGGCACGTTATACAGGTCCGACAACGAAAATCGCACGCAAATTCGGTGATCCCATTTTTGGTGCAGACAAAGCATTTGAGAAGAAAAACTATCCCCCTGGCCAGCATGGCCAGATGAAGAAGCGCAGAAAAAAATCCGAATACGGGGTGCAGCTTCTTGAAAAACAAAAGGCAAAATATACCTATGGCCTTCTTGAAAGGCAGTTTTTGAACACTTTTAAAAAGGCGGTGCGGCATAAAGGAATTACCGGCGAAATTTTGCTCCAGCTGCTGGAGGGCCGTCTCGACAATGTAGTCTATCGCCTCGGTATTGCCCCTACACGCAGAGCAGCCCGCCAGCTGGTAACCCATCGCCATATCACCGTTAACGACAGGGTGGTAAATATCCCCTCATATACATTGAAACCCGGAGACATCATCGGCGTAAGGGAAAAGTCAAAAAGCCTGGAAGCCATCGTTGAATCTTTGTCTTCACGGTCAACAACATACTCCTGGCTGGAATGGGACCAGGATATGAAAAAAGGAAAGTTCCTCAACTTCCCGGAAAGAGACCTTATTCCCGAAAATATAAAAGAGCAGTTGATTGTGGAGTTGTACTCCAAGTAATCTGTTCCAACATAATTGAACCATAAAACGAAACACCAATGGCAATTTTAGCATTTCAAAAACCGGATAAAGTGATCATGCTTGAATCCGACGAGCGTCATGGAAAATTTGAATTCCGGCCGTTGGAACCTGGGTATGGGATCACTATTGGCAATGCGTTACGGCGAATACTGCTCTCTTCACTGGAAGGTTATGCCATTACTTCAGTAAAAATTGAAGGTGTTGATCATGAGTTTTCTACCATTAAAGGTGTGGTGGAAGACGTTACTGAGATCATTCTTAACCTCAAACAGATCAGGTTCAGAAAGAAAACAGAAGACACCGGATCGGAGAAGTTCTCCTTGCAGGCAAACGGCAAAACACAACTGAAAGCAGGTGAATTTGACGCGACAATGTCAGATTTCGAAGTATTGAATCCTGATGTCGTAATTTGCAACATGGAAAAGGATGTAAACCTTTCCATGGAAATGACAGTGGAAACAGGAAGAGGCTACGTGCCTGCCGAAGAGAACAAAGGACTGAATCCCACCATAGGCGTTATTGCCATGGATTCGATCTTCACCCCCATCAAAAATGTTACTTTTCATGTCGAAGACTACCGCGTGGAGCAGAAGACCGACTATGAGAAACTCGTAATTGACATAGTAACCGATGGGTCGATCACACCAAAAGATGCATTAAAAGAAGCAGCACATATTCTGATTTCGCATTTCATGCTTTTCTCCAACGAAAAAATCACCGTTGACCAGGAAGAAAAGGCGAGCAGTGAAGAGTTTGACGAAAACTCCCTGCACATGCGACAGCTTCTTAAAACCAAGCTGGTGGATCTGGACCTTTCAGTCAGGGCGCTTAATTGCTTAAAGGCTGCAGATGTTGAGACCCTGGCGGATCTCGTCACCCTCAACAAGCATGACCTTTTAAAATTCCGGAATTTCGGGAAAAAATCCCTTACAGAACTTGAGGAACTGATCAAATCGAAGAACCTCAGCTTTGGAATGAACCTTTCAAAATACAAATTGGATAAGGATTAACAGAAATGAGACACAGAAAGAAAATCAATAGCCTGGGCCGTAAAGCTGCCCACCGGAAGGAGACGATGTCGAGTATGGCTACAGCACTGATTTTGAATAAGCGTATCAATACCACAGTGGCAAAGGCAAAGGCTCTTCGAACATACGTGGAACCCCTGATCACCAGGTCGAAAACTGACAACACACATTCCCGCCGCATGGTGTTTTCTTATCTGAAAAACAAACATGCTGTAAGTGAACTGTTCCGCGAAGTGGCTCAAAAGGTGGCCGACCGCCCGGGAGGATATACCCGCATACTGAAAACCGGTTTCCGCAAAGGGGATGCAGCTGAGATGTGTTTCATCGAACTGGTGGACTACAATACCGCAATGCTGGCCACAGACGAGGAAACGCAACAAAAACGCACGAGACGGGGACGCCGCAGAGGCAAGAAAAAAGAAACAGCAGCAGAGCAGCCTGTAGCAGATACGGCAGCACCGGCAGCAGAAACCGATGAGGCTGGCCCGGAGCAACCAGCGGAAACACCTGCTGACGATCAGGTCCAGGCCGAAGCAAAAGCAGATACGCCTAAAGAGGAAAAAGAAAGCGCGGAAGCCGTAAAAGAAACACCGAAAGCAGAAGAAACTTCTGATCCTGAACCAGCGCAAGATAAGGAAGCAGACAAACCCGAAGCCGGAAAGCCGGAAAAAGATCCTGCTGCTGAGGAAAAAACTGCGGCCGAAGAGGTAAAAGAAGAAGAAAAGCCTGAAGAGAAACAGGACACAAAAGCCGTAAAGAGCGAAAAGCCAGAAGAGGAAAAGAAAGGCGAAACAAAACAAACTGGCGGCGACGCCCCGGAAGAAGAGAAAAAAGATCAATAAGCGATCTGGATAACCCATCATAAAAAAAGGATAAAGCATCATAAACGCTTTATCCTTTTTTATTTGAAGAGCTATGTGTATCTTTATGGCCAAAATCAAAATAAGCTAAAAACCTTAAAACAAGAAGATTATGAGTACAATAATTAATATTCATGCAAGACAGATCCTCGACTCAAGAGGAAATCCTACAGTAGAAGCCGAAGTAATCACCGATAGCGGGATCCTCGGCAGGGCTGCCGTACCCTCAGGTGCATCAACAGGAGTGCACGAAGCAGTTGAGCTTCGCGACGGCGACAAAAACACCTACCTGGGCAAAAGTGTAATGCAGGCCATCAATAATGTGAATACCACACTGAACAACGAACTCAAGGGGTTTCACGTAACCGACCAGGCGCTGATCGACCAGATGATGCTCGATATCGATGGTACTCCCAACAAAGAAAAACTGGGTGCCAATGCCATCCTGGGTGTATCTCTTGCAGTTGCCAACGCAGCAGCGCAGGAGACAGGACAGCCGCTGTTCCGCTACGTCGGAGGCGTTAACGCCAGGACCCTGCCCATGCCCATGATGAACATCCTGAACGGAGGTTCCCATGCAGACAATTCGGTCGACTTTCAGGAGTTCATGATCATGCCGGTCGGCGCTGAATCCTTTTCACAGGCGATCCGTATGGGCGCAGAGATCTTTCATCACCTGAAATCAGTGCTGAAGAAAAAAGGCTATGCTACCAATGTGGGAGACGAAGGCGGTTTTGCTCCCAACCTGAAATCAAATGAAGAAGCGGTGCAGCTGATTCTGCAAGCTATTGAAACAGCAGGGTATAAACCCGGCGAGGATATATTTTTGACGCTCGACCCCGCCGCCAGTGAATACTTTATCAAAGAAGAAAAAGTATATCACCTGCATAAGTCAACCGGAGACAAACTCACTCCGGCTGAAATGGTTGACTACTGGGCAGAATGGGTAAATAAATATCCCATTATATCCATTGAAGACGGCATGGATGAAGATGATTGGGATGGTTGGAGAATTATGACCGAAAAACTCGGTTCAAAGATTCAGCTTGTCGGAGACGATCTTTTTGTTACCAATGTAAACCGGTTGCAGAAGGGCATTGACAGCGATGTGGCCAACTCCATCCTCATCAAGGTAAACCAGATTGGAACCCTGACCGAGACTATTGAGGCAGTAAACCTTGCCTACAAGAACAATTATACCGCTGTAATATCTCACCGTTCAGGGGAAACAGAAGACACCACTATTGCTGATCTGGCTGTGGCTCTCAGTACCGGTCAGATCAAAACAGGATCTGCCTGCCGCTCAGAGAGAATTGCCAAATACAACCAACTCCTTCGCATAGAGGAAATTCTCGGCAATACTGCAGGTTATCCCGGGAAATCTTTCCGGTTTTCAAAATAAGGGAAGACTCGTGAAAAATTACCAGCAGGATTGAAAAAAATGCGGATATTTGCCGCAGAGGCAATATCAACAACCTGATATTTGGTTAAGCAATAACGGCCGGTATGGACTTTGGATTTTTTGATTTCCTCACTTTAGTTGGCTCATTGAGCTTGTTCCTCTTTGGAATGAAAACGATGAGTGAGGGCATTCAAAAGTTTGCCGGCGACAAGATGCGCTCCATTCTTGCCGCCATGACAAACAACCGCTTTATGGGAGTCCTCACCGGCTTTTTGCTTACCACCTTTGTTCAGTCTTCTTCCGCTTCCACCGTGATGGTGGTAAGTTTCGTTAACGCCGGCCTGATGTCGCTGGTGCAAAGCATCGGTGTTATCATGGGTGCCAACATCGGGACAACCACAACGGCATGGCTGATATCTCTGCTGGGATTCGAAATGAACATATCAGCGTTATCCATCCCGCTGATAGGAATCAGCTTCCCGCTGTTGCTTAACTCGCGGGAACGATTCAACTCAATGGGGCAAATGCTGCTTGGCTTTGCCCTGCTCTTTATGGGGCTTGACTTTCTCAGGGGGTCCGTACCAGACCTGGAAACAAACCCCCAGATGTTTCGCTTCCTGCAAGACCTTACCGAATACGGACCTTACAGTACCTTCATATTCCTGGGGCTTGGCACCCTGCTTACCATCATCCTCCAGTCGTCAAGTGCTACAATGGCATTAACCATAGTGCTGTGTAATTACGGTTGGATAGGATTCGAACACGGCGCAGCTATCGTCCTGGGTGAAAATATTGGTACAACGATCACAGCCAACCTCGCAGCACTCGTAGGAAACGTATATGCCAAGCGTACCGCGATGGCACACCTTATATTCAACATCCTGGGGATAATATGGATGCTGCTGGTATTCAGTCTTTTCCTGAACACTATAGACCGGGGGATGATACATTTTGGCATGGGCTCGCCTATGGTCAACCCAACAAGAATACCTATCGGACTTTCAATTTTTCACACCGTTTTCAACATAACCAATACAATTCTCCTTATCGGCTTTATTAAATACCTGGTAAAACTCGTAGAGTATATACTGCCCTCCAGGGGCAAAAAATTTGAAAGGCCCCATCTCGAGTACTTCAGCAGCGGATTCCTGCACATGGCAGAACTCTCTGTTTTCCAGGCCAAAAAGGAGGTCAGAAAGTATGCAGAACTCGCGCACAGGATGTTTAACTTTATCCCTGCCTCCATTATTGAAACCGATAAAAAAGAATTCCAGAACATCCTGGAAAAAGTAAGCAAATATGAGGAGATCACCGACCGGGTCGAAGTAGAGATCACAACCTTTTTGATAAAGATTTCCCGAAAACAACTCAGCAGCCAGGCAGCTGAAGAACTGCGCCGTATGCGAATCGTCAGCAGCGAAGTGGAAAAGATCGGGGATATGTGCTACAAAATGTCTTCACTGCTGGCAGAAAAACGAAAGGAAAAGATCTATTTCACCCCTGCACAACGAAGCGACCTTTTCGAGATGTTTAAACTCATCAACAATGCCTTTGAACTGGCCCTTAACAATATGCAGGTAAGCAGCCTTGAAGCCCGGAAGTCGCTTCCTACAGCAAATGAAATGGAGAAAGAGATCAACGCTTTTCGGGATCAGGTACGTACAGCCGTAATCGACGACATGGAAAAAGACCCGAGCCATGTAAAAAGTGCTTTCTATTTTAACAAACTCATAACTTCCTGTGAGAAAATTGGCGATACCCTTCTTAATATCAATGAAGCCATAGCCGGGATAAATATTGAATAATACTTTATCAGAAAAGTCTTACGGGCAAAAAACATCAGAAATCTATACATTGTTATAAATTTTCGCTTAAAAGAGAGGTTAGTTTATAAATTGTGATTTATTACAGAGAAGATTTCCTAATTTTGTGTGACAGATTGGCTGTGTTCTTATAGCAAACGCATTTATAATGTGCGCATCATGATAATTTTGAAACATATACTTGTTTTTGTTGTAGCCGGATTGGTTTGCTCCATTGGGAAAGCTGACAATCCGGTCATGAGGGAAAACGAGTACCCTTTCGAAATTGACAGTTTGATGCAGGTAATTGAAGAAAAAACCGTTGAAGATTCCCTGCTAATGGACGCTTACAGGCGGGTGGGGTGGGAACTCAGAAGCAAGAACACATCAAAGGCACTCACCTACTCTGAGATAGCCCTCGATTATGCACGGGACATAAGCTGTGCCGAATGCACGGGGACGCTGCTTGCCAATATCGGCCATATTCATTGGCGGATGGGCAACTTCAGCGATGCGTTTGATTACCTGCTGGAATCACAAAAAATTGCAGAAGAGATCGAATATGCATTTGGTTTTGCCCGCACACTGAACCACCTGGGCATTCTGTACAGCGGCCAGGAGAATTTTGAAAAAGCACTTGAGTATTATTTTCAGGCCCTGCGCGAATTTGAAGAAATGGACTCACTCACTCATCAGTCTATGGTGCTCAACAATCTGGGGGTACTTTACATGCGGCAGAAAGAATATGATGAGGCCATAGAGCTTCATCGGCGTTCTTTTGCAATAAGCGAGTCCTTGCATGATAATATAGGTATTGGTCACTCTCTGAATAACCTGGGGGCCGTTTATCAGGAAATGGGAGAACTGACAAAAGCCCTCGGCTATTTTGAGCGCGCACTTTCTATCAGAAAAGAAGCTGGTTATAATCGTGAATTGGCTGCAACCTTAAAAGATATTGGATATCTCTACTTTAAAAAAGGGGAACCAGGAAAAGCAATGGAAAACCTACAGCAGGCAAAGTTGCTGTATGACCAGGTAGAAGACAAAAGGAGCATGTCAAGGGTATTATCCAGGATTGGTGAAGTCTATGCAGGACAAAATGACTTTGGGCGTGCTGAGGAATACTTTGACAGAAGTCTGGAGATTTCTGAAATGCTGGACATTCCTTCCCTGAGTTTAAATATTTATTACCATTTAAGCAAACTGAAGGCAGATCTTAATGACTTCGAAAGCGCATATCAATACCAAAAGGATTATCTTGAGCTTCGTGACAGCCTGCACGATGAAGAAAGCCGGCGACGGGTCATCGAGCTGCAGCTGGTTTACGACAGGGAACGAAAAGAAAGTGAGATCGAATTGCTTCAAAAATCAAATGAAATTGCCGAACTCAGTATAGAAAAGCAAAGACTGTTTTTAAAGTTCCTGATCGTCTTTATCGTCCTCATACTGGGATTTGCCTTTGCCTTTTATTACCGGTTCAGGGTAACCAAAAGAACAAACCGGATCCTGGAGTCACAAAAAGAAGAGATCATTCTCTCCAACAACCGCTTAAAGGAGGTTAACAACAACCTGATAGAAGAGAAGAAAAAAGTTGAAGATCTGAACGCAAGGCTTAAAGAGTCGGAACAACATTTAATTGAAGTCAATAAAACAAAAGATAAGTTTTTCTCGATTATCTCGCACGATCT
>SL_5KL_010_SEDDRAFT_10000139_pt1 | contig 42391 bp, 33 predicted proteins | sample SodLakKL_010_SED_FD_9118 | JGI IMG/M metagenome (IMG submission 9118)
CCCCTGCAATGTGCGCTGCTCAAGCCGCTTGGCTGTTTCAGCCGGTCAGGTGCCCGGGCTGAATAAGGTGAACCTGGAGACCGGATGTTGCTCGTGCAATTCCTTTATGGATCAAATCATAGTATAGTAAAGCGGATCAGAGGTTCAGGGTGAACCCCGGATGCTGAACCCGGAAAAAAGCAATCCCACCACACGTTATTTTTGTTTCTTTGCATAATGCCTCTGATGGCATTCAATGCTGATTAATAAGGAAACAAAATGTATAGATGGGGAAACAGTCGCCGTTTTCATTCATATACTGATGCAATGCGGGAGCGTTATGGCTCAAGAATTCAGAAGATCAGCGTTAATGCCGGGTTTAGCTGTCCGAACCGCGACGGTACGGTAGGAGTGGGCGGGTGTACGTTCTGTGATAATGCAGCATTCAGCCCTTCTTATTGCCACCCCGAAATGAGTATTACAGACCAGATAAACAAAGGATTGGCTTTTGTAAGGAGGCGATACCCCAGGGCTGCCCTTTTTGTAGCTTACCTTCAGTCCTTTTCCAACACATGGGCACCTCTTGACAAGCTTAAAGATATTTATTCCGAGGCTCTTGCCCATCCTGATATTTCGGGTATGGTGATCGGCACCCGCCCCGACTGTGTTGACAGCGAAAAGCTCGATTACATTGCTTCGCTGGCCAAAGATCATTACATAAAGGTTGAATACGGCCTGGAGTCGTGTTATGATGCTACTTTGAAGCGCATCAACAGGGGGCACGATTACAAGGATTCAGTGAAAGCCATCGGTATGACGGCGGAAAGNGGCATCACCACGGGTGCACACCTTGTGTTTGGCCTGCCCGGGGAGAGCCGTAGCCAGATGCTGGACCAGGTTCACAAGATCAACAGGTTGCCAATACACACCATAAAGTTTCATCAGCTGCAGATCGTTAAAGGCACTCCTATGGAAAGGGAGTATGCCGAAAATCCCGGTGACTTCAAGCTTTTTGACCTCGACGAATACGTGGATTTCGTCACCGGGTTCATTGCCCGTTTACGCCCTGATATTGCCATAGAGCGATTTGCAGGGGAGGTGCCTCCGGCATTCAACGTTGGCAAAAGATGGGAAGGTGTCCGTTCTGACAGGCTGATCGCACTGGTGGAAAAAAGGCTGGAACAAAAACAGCTGCATCAGGGCATATTTTATCTGTGATTTTCATTATTTTTGGCCTCATTTATAAGTCAATCATTATACTCTGTTTATATGGGAAATTCGAATATAGGAGCTGTAAACCGTATGCTTGGTGCCATTGAAAGGGTTGGCAACAAGCTTCCTCATCCTGCCACACTGTTTGCCATGTTTGCCTTTGCCATCATTATTATAAGCGGCATAGCTGCATGGTTAGATGTTTCGGCCGTTCACCCGGGGACGGGGGAGAGGGTACATGCCTTCAACCTGATGAGCCGCGAAGGCCTGCACATGATCATGACCGGGATGGTAGTGAATTTCACTTCTTTTGCACCCCTGGGCACAGTGCTGGTGGCCCTGCTGGGTATCGGCGTCGCCGAGTCGAGCGGGCTGATGTCCACCAGCCTCAGGCTGCTTGTGCTGTCGGCACCCAAAAAGCTGCTGACCTTCGCCATTGTATTTGCCGGCATTCTTTCAAACACTGCCAGCGAGGTTGGCTATGTGGTTTTGGTTCCCCTGGGGGGGATGATATTCCTGGCGGTGGGACGTAACCCCATTGCAGGCATTGCAGCAGCTTTTGCCGGTGTATCAGGCGGGTATTCGGCCAACCTGCTGCTCGGGACCATCGATCCCCTGCTTGCCGGGCTGTCGGAAGAGGCTGCACGCATCATCGACCCAATATATAACGTAAACCCCACGGCAAACTACTACTTCATGTTTGTCTCTACCTTTTTTATTGCCTATATCGGTACCTGGGTCACCGAAAAGGTCGTTGTGCCCAGGTTGGGCGAATACAAGGGCGATGCAAAGCCTGAAGAGATCAAACAACTTACCGCCAACGAGAAAAGAGGGCTGCGGGCAACTTTCTGGACACTTATCGTTATTGCCCTGCTGCTGGTCTGGAGCGCCATCCCGATGGAAGGCGGCATCTTTTCATCCATCCCCGGCTCCGGCTTTATGCGGGATCCCGAAACGGGCGACCTCCTCAGATCTCCATTTATGAGCGGCATAGTGGCCATTATCTTTGTGGTCGCTGCCACACTGGGTATCGTTTACGGGATCGCCGCGAAAACACTGAAAAGCAATTACGATGTGATTAACGGCATGGGCAAATCCATGTCAACCCTCGGAACCTACATCGTTCTCGTATTCTTCGCTGCCCAGTTTGTGGCATACTTTAACCAGACCAACCTCGGACTGATCTTTGCCATACAGGGGGCAAACTTTATCGGGTCGCTCGGACTGGGCAGGATCCCGCTGATGATAGCCATGGTACTCGTGTCGGCCTTTATTAACCTGGTAGTCGGAAGTGCCAGCGCAAAATGGGCCATCATGGCACCCGTATTTATTCCCATGTTTATGCTGCTGGGCTATTCCCCGGAGTTTACCCAGCTTGCCTACCGGGTGGGCGATAGCGTGACAAACGTGATCGCACCCATGATGTCGTACTTTGCCATGATCGTGGCATTTATGGAGCGCTACGACAAAAAAGCAGGCATCGGGACCATTATTGCCACCATGCTGCCCTATACCATCATATTTTTGATAGCCTGGCTTATCATGCTTATCGCCTGGATTGTGGCAGGGCTGCCCATCGGGCCTGGAGCCCCGCTGTTTTATGAACTTCCCACAGGATAGTGTGGGGTGAGGGGTTTGAAGTAGGAAGTAAGAAGTAAGAAGTGTCTCGTCCTGAAATAGGTTTACACTGTCAGAAGGCGCAGCACTTGGGCTGCGCAGATGAACTTGCTGATATTTTGACAACATTAAAAAAATTGAACTTGACAGGTAAATCTTCAGGTTGTGCAATTGGGTTTGCCTTATGGAAAAAAAGTGTAATTTTATAATGCATCTTAACAACCCATCCAATGCGTGCACATGATCAGGGGGCGGTTCTCGTACCGGTAGACTTCTCGGAGGTTTCCTCCCATGCCATGGATCATGCCTCTGCGATGGCCCGCATATTTGGCTATCACATATATCTTCTCCATATCATCCCCCGGAAACAAAAAACGAAAGCAAATGCCAGTGATGCAGAAAAAGCGCTGGCGGAACTCGCAAAAAACCTGTCTGATCATAATGGATTAATGGTTACGCACCTGATCCGCTCCGGCCAGGTGATAGAAACCATTACGGAAACGGCAGATCAGCTTAAGGTGGATTTTATCGTGATTGGTGCCGATAAGAAAAAGGGCCAGAAACACCTTGTGGGAAGTTATCCATACAAGCTGGTTTGCAGCGCGAGCGTACCAACGCTGGTGGTAAAAGAGAAAAACCAGCACGTGGGCTATCACAACATTGTCATCCCGATTGATTTTTCACGCAGAAGTACGCAAAAGGTCACACAGGCGGCTAAGTTCTCCCGGTTTTTTGGTGCCCGAATCAGGGTTTTTGGCTTCCTGTCCCATGACAACAAAGCCAAAATCATCAACAAAGAAGCGCTTTTAAAGCGTGTCACGAATTTCTTTGAAGAAAACAATGTCCCCGTGACCGCTGATCTTTTAATCAATCCTGATTACAGCTGGCCCGAAGCCCTGCTGAATTTTGCAGACGAAGTAATGGCAGACCTGATCATGATAGTGGCCGAAAAGGGGAGCCGCATACAGGAGATCTTTACTCCCAATTATGCAGAACGCATCCTTGATAAATCTGAAATTCCCGTGCTGAGTATTGTCCCGTGTGCCGAGGATATTATTGATGAATCCGCGCCAGAAAAAAAATCCATACTAAGCCCGTTCGTCGATCCCCTCGGACTTATGCTCAGGCCAAAATAAATCCGTAATGTCTTGATTTATACTTCTTTTTCCCATGATGAATTTTGATAATACAGAAATTGCTTTTCACGATAAGAATAACAGGAAACTGAGAAAGGCGTACTGGCTTTTTCGTCTTGTTGGCAGCCCGGGGTTGGTAAAGACGGGGTCGATGTTGCTGAAGTTTGCACTTTGGCTTCACTTGCCTGTCAAGTGGGCATTAAAGCCAACTGTTTTCAGTCATTTTTGTGGTGGCGAAACGATAGAAGAGTGTGAGCCTGTCATTAAGCAGCTGGGGGCCTCCGGTATTTCGACCATTCTTGACTATTCTGCCGAGGGGAAAGAAACGGAGCAAGACTTTGACTATACCCGTGATCAGATCATGGCTACCATCGATAAAGCTGCTGTGGAGAAACACATTCCGTATGCCGTTTTTAAGCCAACAGGGATGGCAAAATTCGATTTGCTCGCAAAGATTCAGGCGGGTAAGCCCTTGTCGGAGGAGGAAAAAGATTCTTATGAACGGGTAAAAGAGAGGTTTGACAGGGTTTGCTCGTACGGGGTCAGCAAGGGCGTCCCTGTGATGATAGACTCAGAGGAAAGCTGGATACAGGATGTGGCAGACCAGCTGACAGAGGACATGATGTTTCGTTATAACGGGAAAGCTCCCATGATTTTTAATACTCTCCAGATGTACCGGCACGACAGGCTTTCTTACCTGGAAGAGTTTATTTCCAAAGCCCGTGAAAAAGGAATTTATGCTGCTTTCAAGCTGGTGCGTGGAGCATATATGGAGAAGGAACGCGAAAGAGCCCTGAAAATGGGCTATCCATCACCCATTTATCCCGATAAGGATGCTACCGACAAGGCTTTTGATGATGCAACGGAGCTATGCATCAGGAACCTTGATATAGCGTCTGTCTGTGTCGGCACCCATAACGAGAAAAGCTGTGCCGGCGCGGCTGAGCTGATGAAAGAGCTCAGCATCCCCGCCGGCCATGACCACGTTTCATTTGCCCAGCTGCTCGGGATGAGCGACCACATATCCTACAATCTTGCCGAAAAAGGCTACCAGGTATGCAAGTATGTCCCTTATGGCCCCGTGAAGACCGTTGTTCCTTACCTCATTCGCCGGGCCGAGGAAAACACCTCAGTGGCAGGCCAGACCTCGCGTGAATTGTTCCTCCTGAAAAAGGAGATCCGGCGCCGCAGGTCATGATCCGTGCCTTTGCCTGACAGCTTCGTAGGTTAAAATGGCTACCGAAACAGATACGTTGAGGGAGTCGATGTCGCCCAGCATCGGTATTTTTACCGGTTTATCCGCAACCGCGTTCCACCCTGACGACAAGCCCTCGTCTTCAGTGCCGAACAAAAGCACCGCCGGGCCTTTCATATCGGTATTGAAATACCAGTTGTTTGCCTGAAGGGATGCCGCAACTACTGTTGGTTTTTTGCCCTCCGGCCAGTTTGCTGCGTCGCGGACCCATGCAATGCTCTCTTCTGTGGTGGCGCTTGCCAGCTGAAGCGAAAAAATGCATCCCAGGCTGCTGCGGATGACGTTTGGGTTGTAAATGTCTGTCCTGGCACCGGCCAGAACGAGTGCATCCACCCCGGCCGCATCCGCCGTGCGCATTATAGCTCCGATGTTTCCGGGCTTTTCTATGCCTTCCAGAACCAGCACCAGGGGATCCGCGGGTAACACCAGTTGTTCAGGGCGCCAGCTTTGCTGCTGCCCAACCAGGATCACACCTTCTGCGTCACCCCGGTATGCCATCCTGTTGTATGCCGCCCGCGATACCCGGGTAAGGATATTTTCATGGTCTTGTATGTCAATGGGATAATCTGCGTCAGTGTTGTAAATATCACTGCAGATCAGCAAGTGGGCGGCCTTTGTGCCGTTTTTCAGTGCCAGCGACACCTCACGGCGCCCCTCGGCGACAAACAGCCCGGTTTTTTTCCTCTCAGCGGACTTTTGTTGCAGCTTAATGACTTTTTTAATCAAAGGGTTGCTAATGCTGGTAATCATAGTGGTGGGAATTAATTGACGCAAGGATGAAAAATGATCAGCTTTCTTTGGTCCTGAAGAACCATTTATGCAATGCAAATACCCCGAATGCTACGGCATAGCAGATCACGGCCACGCTCATGACTGCCATAAAGCCTTTTTCCACGGCAATCAGCATGGCCAGCGAGGTGCTCACCACAGAAAAAGAGCCGTTGATACCCCAGCCCCAGGCGGTCTGGCTGGCGTCATAATCCGACAGGTAGCGAATCCCGAGAGGGAACATCATCCCTTTAAAAAATGAAGGGATGCCGATCAGAAGCAGGCTGATGATGATTTTCAGGGGGATGGGGCTGGCAATTGTTCCTTGTAAAACCGGGGTCAGGAAAAAAGTATAAAAGAGCAGCATGAGTGTTATGATCACTCCTATGCGTGCCGGTGACGCAGGCACTGCGCGGATCCTGCCGGACAACAGGCTGCCTGCGCCGCTTGCAATGAGCATGGTGCTGATAACGGCAGACAATGCATACACGGGATGCCCAAAATACAACACAAAGCGCTGTATGAGAATGATCTCAACAAACATGTATCCCACCCCCAGTGCGCCGAAATAGAGAAATGTGCCGCCTTTCCCTTTCCTGCTTTTCCGCAGTCGCAACAAAGGCAGTATTATGAAGAGCAAGGCAAGCAATGTGCTTTGCGCCAGCGTAATGACCACCACAAGGTAGCCGAGCTCCAGGAAGGGAACGTGGTCTCCGCCAAATATTTCCGACAGCTTACGGACGTTCTGCAGTTTGAGGAACTGGGAAAAATAAGGCTTGTCATCCGTGGCCGGATGTATCATGAACCCGTAGCTTTCCAGGAAGCCCTCATCGCTTCTCATGATCCTGTCTACATAAGTAAAAAAGGCTTCATCTTCAATGCTGTTGTATCGTTGTCTTTCTCCTGGCTGCAAACCGGGAAGCAGCAGGGGGTCAAAATACATCTGGCGGCTGAACTCGCGGATGTCGCTAACCTCTTGATCATTGAGGGGTGATTTTTTTAAGATGAAAGTAACCGTCCCCCACGAACGAATGGCGGCTATATGGCGGTGCGGCTCCTCTATGCCTTTGTTTTGGAGAGTGTTGACAAGCGTGGCGAGGATCTTTAAATTTGTACGGGAGGGGTAATCCATCCAGGCCGACACGCTGATCACACCCCCGGGGCCGAGAAGATCCCACATGAGTTCAAACGATTCAAGCGTCATGGTATAATTTTCCTGGAGTGCATTGATGCCGGCCGTTCCGCCAAACGCCTCCTGTTGAGGCAGGGAGATCAGGTCAAACTCCGGAGTTTTCACGGAGGCAAGGTAATTGCGTGCCTCAACGGTATGAATGCTCAGGTTCTCGTGCAGGAAAAGATTGCCTGAGGCTTCCGCAAATTTGTCCTGCATTAGGTTTACAACGCCTGCATTGGGTATTACGGCGTCAACGTGCCCGGGATCATGGCTGAATGCGTGAGCAAGCGGAGCGCCCTCGCCTGCATTGATCATCAGTATCCTGTTACGTTCACCTATCACCCACGGCAGCTTTTGTGTGGTGTAATCCAGGATATGGCTGCTTTGCCCCTTTTTGTAATCCGGGATGACACCATAAAAGTTGCCGTCTACAAACACATGTTTTTTTACAGGCACTTCCCCTATGAAGGAGAGGCTCAGGGCCGGAGCAAATCGCAGTGCAGGGGAGGCTGCCACATCGATAAGGCCATGAATGTCGGGTTCGCTGTGAACGACTTCTGCCTCAGGGAGGTTCAGGGTTTGTGCCAGGCTTTTGTATTGCGACATGGGGATCTTGCCGGGCTGGCTCACAATCACCAGGGCCACCAGCATCGCCGCAAAAGCAAGGGCTATATGTCCTGTGCGGTACTTTTTGGGCATACTGATCAGTCCCGACAGTACCGAAAGCAATCCGACAAGCGGCGGGATCTGCTGCGGGAAAATATTTCCAAACAGAAACAGGACCAGGATACCACCGGCACCCGAACCGATAAGGTTAGAGAAATAATAGGTGCCGATCTTGTCTGCAAATTTGATAAAGACAATGCCTATAGCCAGTGCCCCGGCAAAAAAGGGAACAAAAAAGATGATGTAGTTGGCAGCAAGAATAGGTATCTGTGATCTTTCAAGGAAAAGGAGGTAAACGTCAAACTGAAGGATGTCAAGCCTGGTTATGGTAAAGGCCACCATCATAAACAATCCGCTGACTGTCATAAGCAAAGGCACCAGCCAGTCGCTCATTCGCAGCAGTTTTTCCCTGGCCAGCGCCAGCAATGTCCCGCTGGCACCGAAGCCCAGCATAGCGATAGATATGATCATGTAAGCAAAGTGGTGCCATTGCACGATGGAGATCAGTTGCATCAGTGCAAGCTGAAAGGCAATAATGGCGGCTGAATGCAACCCCAGGCTGGTAATGAGTCGCGGATGAACCTTCAGCTTGTTTTGCATGTGGTTTGTTTTTAAAAAAGGACAAAAGGACAAAAGGACAAAAGGACAAAAAGACAAAATGACAAAAAGACAAAAGGACAAAATGACAAAAGGACGAAAGGACAAAAAGACAAAAAGACAAAAAGACAAAAGGACAAAAGGACAAAAGGACAAAAGGACAAAAGGACAAAAAGACAAAAAGACAAAAAGACAAAAAGACAAAAAGACAAAAAGACAAAAGGACAAAATGACAAAAGGGCTTAAAGTCAAAATATCAGAAAATGTTGCGGTCTGCGGTTGACTTATGGGCCATTGGCTGCACCCTTATTCCTCTCTTTCGAACGGCACGAAGCGAACGGGCATCAGGCTGCGCGTGCTTATTTCCCCATCATCACTTTTGGTCACCAGCATAAGCTGCTGCATCTGGAATGGGGACCCTACCGGAATGATCATCCTGCCGCCATCCTTTAACTGTTCAACCAGCGGGGGCGGGATGTATTCGGCGGCTGCCGTTACCACGATGGCATCAAAGGGCCCATGCTCTTCCCAACCATAGTAGCCATCAGCAATTTTTACATGTACATTGTCGTATTGCGCTTTTAGTTTTCTTTCGGCCTGCTCGCCCAGGGAACGGATGATCTCGATGGTATAGACCTCATCGATGATCTCGGCGAGCACCGCTGCCTGGTACCCTGACCCTGTGCCAATCTCCAGCACTTTGTGCCCTGGCTGAGGTTCAATGATCTCGGTCATATAGGCCACGATATATGGCTGCGAGATGGTTTGCCCGTAACCGATCGGAAGGGGCCTGTCCTGATAGGCATTGCGGCGTTGCACATTGGGTACGTAAAGATGCCGGGGCACAGCACGCATAGCCTCTAATGTGGCATTGTCGCTTATGCCGCGTGCCCGGATCTGTGTGCGCACCATGGCTTCACGCTCTGCTTCAAACTCATCAGAAACACCCTGAAAAGGGAATAAAAGCACCAGTGCCAGCAAAAGGAAAATTCCGGAGAGTGTGGTTTTCATGTGTTTATATTTTTTCAACTAATTGTTATTGAGGTGTTTATGTTCTTGTCCAAGCCATGGCCTGCATCCCGGTGATCAAATATACAAGATGGGGCATTGTTTTGCAAATGCTGCAAATTACCCCAAATCCAGCAGGAAGCGCAGTGTGTCCACATTATCTGCATAATCCCGTAAGCCGGGATGCTGACTATGGCCTGGTGATACCATGTCGTTTTTAATCATTTTTAACGGATCATGCCCTACCACACATTGCAGCGAACCTTCATGGTGTTCGGTAAACTCCAATGCATCTTCGCGGCTGCTGTAAAAGGAATAGTGGATTACACCTACGGGAGATGAAAGGGCGCGGCTTTCACGCATGATAAAAAAATCATGGTCGTGAAAGCAGGTTTTGCTGGCCAGGTAATATGCCCGCTGATAACGTATGTTGTTGACATAGGGGTCGTTATCCGTCACATACCTGTATGTGCTCCAATAATTGCAAAGCTTTTCTGCATCGTACCCTGATGGAAGCAAAATATGTGACACATTGCGGCAGCCCCTCCCAAAATATGCGAAGATATCCTCTCCCAGGGCGGAAATTTCCCCGGCGGCTTCATGGCCGGTGAGAATGGCCATGGAGTTGCGGTTTTTCCGGATAATATGAGGGATATGTCCGTAATGCCAGGAAAAATACCTTGCGGTATTGTCGCTGCCGGTGGCAATAACGGCATCGGCACCCTGCAGGTCCTCAGAGAAAAAAATGTCATCCTCAAACTTTTTGTCCAGGCCGGCCAGCAGTTTGGCAACTGTTACCGGGAGGAAAGGATCCTGTGAAGAACATTTTGCCAGCAAGCGGTGCCCCGAAGCCAGCACCGACAGCATGTCGTGGAATCCCACAAGAGGTATGTTGCCGGCCATCACGACACCAATCATTTTTTGTTTTCTGCGCAACTGAATTTCCGGGTAAGCCTGCAACCAGTTGTGTAGTTTTCCCGGAGCAAGCATTTGCCCGAGGGATGCTAATGCCCGGCTTGTCTCACGGGGAGTGAACCAGGGATTCTCCCTGTAAGTGGCCATGGCCGATTTGTACAAAAGGCCGCTCCCGTCGTTGCCAGGTTCGCCGGCATGAGCCAACTGCACTGCTGTTTTCCGAAAAATCTCACCCAATGCGGCAAAGCAATCTACCCTTTTTCCGAGATCAGGCTGCATACGTTTTTTTTAGTAAAGATAATGCTTCCTGTGTATCAAAAAAAGCGATATTTTCGTTAGTATTGCTGTGTATGTTTGGTTTTGTCTATAGAAAGATGTTAAAAATCATCGTTTTATCCTTTCTGCTTGCATCGGTTACATGGTTCGCCAACGCAGATGTGCCTTACGACAGTTTGCTGTTTCGTAATGCCGAGGATTCCCTTGCGCAGCTGGCGAACCGGATTCCGGAGCCCCGCGCCGACGAGGGCAGGATGCAAAACCATGCCCGCTTCTCTGATTATCTGGGAGAGGTACTGATGTACGACCATGCTTTTGCATATCCCTTTGACTCCCTGCACTCCGTTTCCATGCTTTATGCTCCCGGTAAAAACTTCCGGATCATCACATGGTATGTCCCCCTGTCGGGACAACGTTTTCATTATTCGGGTTTTGTTCAGTTTCCGGACGAATACAGCAATACGAAAAAACTTCTACCCCTCCATGACGCAACCGCAGACACCGACCGCTTTACTGCGGCTGAGCTGAATCCGGACAGCTGGTATGGCGCTTTTTATTACGATATCATCCAAGAACCGGGCATGGAACATTATATCCTGTTAGGCTGGAAAGGCGATAATCCGCAGACACGCCTGCGGGTGATCGAACCCATGATCATCAATGACGATAGACCTGTTTTCGGATCACAGGTTTTTGGCGAACCCTTTGACGACGAATGGCGGATCGTGTTCGAATATTCTGCCAGGGTATCCATGAGCCTGCTTTACGAAACCGAAAGAATCAATTCCAGGGCCGGAAGTCACCCAATGATTGTTTTTGATCGCCTGGAACCCGCGCACGCAAGCCTCAGGGGGCATTATCAGTTTTATAAACCAGAGGCCAACATTTTTGACGGATTGTATTTTGATGGGAACAAATGGCGGTTCCAACCGGATGTTGATATAAGAATGCGCAATGCAGAATAACCCCTGTAAATTTATTTGTGTTTATTCTTTTTTTACTGCGTTAAATTTGCCATATTTGTAGCATTATTCGAAAAAAGGTTGCATTTTGCATCCGGATTTTCAATACAATATTTTTCGTTCGATTTCTGGACATCAATAATCTCCTTAGTGGTTTTGGCCATAGCACGGCTGGTAAGGACAGGATAGTATTTTCTTAATCAGACAATTCAGGCATAATATTCACCAAAAAATTCAAAGTCATGAAAAAACATAATTTTAGTGCCGGACCCTCAATTTTAGCGCAAGAAGTAATCGAAAACACCGCCAATGCGGTTAAGGATCTGAATGGCATGGGGCTTTCCGTGATGGAGATCTCCCATCGCAGCAAAGATTTCCAGGCTGTAATGGACGAAACGGTCGCATTGTTCAGGGAGCTTTTGGATATCCCGGCCAACTACCACGTACTGTTTCTCGGAGGGGGAGCGAGCCTGCAGTTTTGCATGGTTCCTTATAACCTGATGAAGAAGAAGGCTGCCTACCTGGAAACAGGAACATGGGCGAAAAAAGCCATCAAGGAAGCAAAGGGATTTGGCGAGGTTGACGTGGTAGGCTCCTCGTCTGACAAGAACTTCAACTACATTCCCAAAGGGTTTACCATCCCTTCTGACGCCGACTATTTTCATATTACAACCAACAACACCATTTTCGGCACCCAAATACATGAAGATTATGACAGCCCCGTGCCGATGGTTGCCGACATGAGCTCGGACATTTTCAGCCGCCCGATCGACATTTCAAAATACGCCATCATTTACGGCGGAGCGCAAAAGAACCTGGGGCCGGCGGGCGCCACGTTTGTCATCATCCGCGAAGACATCCTGGGCAAGGTCGACAGGCATATCCCCACCATGCTGGATTACAAAACACACATTGACAAAGAATCCATGTTTAACACCCCGCCATGCTTGCCCGTTTATGCATGTATGGAAACACTTCGCTGGCTCAAAAAGCTTGGCGGTGTGAAAGTGATGCAGAAAATGAACCAGGAGAAAGCCGACCTGCTCTACAATGAGATTGAACGCAACGCCCTGTTTGTTGGCACGGCCGAAAAAGACAGCCGCTCGCTCATGAATATCTGTTTCGTGATGCAGGATAAATACCAGGACCTTGAAAAGGAATTCCTGGAGTTTGCCACCTCAAAAGGAATGGTTGGCATCAAAGGCCATCGTTCGGTAGGAGGATTCCGTGCCTCGACATACAACGCCATGCCCAAAGAAAGCGTGGAGGCCTTGATAGAAGTGATGCAGGAGTTTGAGAAAAAACATGCCTGAGGAGACGGTCTGCTCGTAAATACGACCGGTGATTGAGACTTATGACCTTTCCTCTGCTGTTACGGCAGCCGGGGAAAGGCCTTTTATAAACCCTAAAAGACGTGTGTTATGAAAAAAGTATTGATAGCTACCGTGAAGCCTTTTGCACCCGCTGCTGTAGAGGGCATCAGAGAAGTTCTGGACAAGGCAGGTTATGAAACCGTACTGCTTGAAAAATATGAATCTCCTGAGGAGTGGAAGAAAGCCGCCGCAGATGTGGATGCAATGATCATCCGCAGCGACAAGGCTAATGCCGGGATCATCGAAGCTGCACAAAACCTGAAAATCATTGTAAGGGCAGGTGCAGGATATGACAACGTAGACCTCGACGCATGCAATAAAAAAGGCGTTGTGGCCATGAACACCCCCGGGCAAAACTCAAATGCCGTAGCCGAACTTGCATTCGGTATGATGATCTACCACATCAGAAAACATTTCGACGGCACATCAGGAAGGGAATTGCGCGGCAAAAAACTGGGCATCCACGCCTATGGAAATGTAGGCAGGTTTGTTGCCGAAATTGCCAAAGGCTTCGGCATGGAACTGTATGCTTATGATCCCTTCGTCGACAACAAGGAGATCGAAAAAGAGGGGATCAAGCCCCTGGCCAGTGAGCAGGAACTTTACAAGACCTGCGACTTTATCTCGCTGCATATTCCCTCCAACGAGAAAACAAAAAAATCCATCGGCTACGACCTGCTTTCGCTGATGCCAAAAAACGGAGCCCTGGTGAATACTGCCAGGAAAGAGGTGGTTGACGAGGACGGGCTTTTGAAGCTTATGGCTGAAAGGGAAGACTTCAGTTACCTGTCAGATGTGGCGCCCGACTGCCGGGAAGAAATTGAAAGCAAATACCCCGGCCGCTTTGTGTTTACTGCCAAAAAAATGGGTGCTCAAACAGCAGAAGCAAACATCAATGCAGGTATAGCTGCAGCTACCCAGATTGTAAACTACCTGGAAAAAGGAGACACCACCTTCCAGGTGAACAAATAATCCCTTCATATGCGGGAACGCCGGCAGATCTTCTACAGGTTCGGGCGTTCCCGCATATAAAAACGGGTTTTGACAATCCAGAATTTGTAAGATTTTTCTAACCATCATTAATGAAATAAAAATGGCAATATTTAAACCATTCCGGGGATACCGACCCCCAAGAGAGATTGTGAAGAAACTGGCTTCGAGGCCATACGACGTGCTCAACAGCGAGGAGGCACGAGAGGAAGCAGGAGACAACCCCTATTCCTTCCTGCGTGTTGTTAAACCTGAGATCGAACTGCCAAAAGATACCGATCTCTATTCACAGCAGGTGTATGACAAAGCCCTGGAAAATTTCCGGAAGTTCATCAACAAGGGATACCTGCTTCGTGACGAAGAGCCTCATTTTTATGTATACGCCCAGACCTGGGGTAAGAAAACCCAGTATGGCATTGTGGGGTGTGCAGGCGTAGAGGACTACCTTAACGACCGCATCAAAAAGCATGAGCTTACCCGCCCGGATAAAGAAGAAGACCGGATGAAACACGTGCGCATCACCAACGCCAACGCCGAGCCTGTTTTCTTTACTTATCCGAAACAGGAAGAAATTGACAAGATCGTTTCCAAAACAGTAAAAGCACCTCCGGTATATGATTTTGTGGCCGACGATGGCTTTGGGCACCACTTCTGGGTCGTCGACGACCAGAAACTCATCGAAAGACTTGAAAAGCTGTTTGCGGATGTTCCCGCTTTCTATGTGGCCGATGGCCATCACCGGACGGCAGCTGCTGCACTGGTTGGAAAAGAAAAAATGGAGAACAACCCGGACCACACCGGTGACGAACCCTACAACTTCTTTATGGCAGTGCTCTTCCCTGACGACCAACTCACCATCATTGACTACAACAGGGTAGTGAAGGACCTGAATGACATGAGTGAGGAGGAGTTTATCGACAAGCTGAAAAAAGATTTTGATGTTGAAAACAAAGGAGCCGCGGAATATAAACCCGGTAAGCTGCATGAGATGAGCATGTACCTCGGGGGAGAATGGTATTCACTTAAGGCCAAGCCTCATACTTACGACGACAACGACCCCATCGGGGTGCTGGACGTTACCATTCTCTCAAAATCAGTCCTCGACCCCCTGCTGGGCATAAAAAACCTGCGGACCGATAAGCGTATCGATTTTGTGGGAGGTATTCGCGGACTTAAAGAGCTTAAGCGCCGCGTGGACACCGGAGAGATGAAAGTTGCCTTTGCTTTGTACCCGGTTACTATGCAGCAGCTTATGGACATAGCCGATACCGGTAACATCATGCCTCCGAAAACAACCTGGTTTGAGCCCAAACTGCGCAGCGGGCTTGTCGTGAATGCGCTCGACTAATTTTTTACCGCCCCAAGGCCAAAACTTTATGCAAAAAGTTTTGTATTCAATTTTTTTTACTAATTTTGCAGTCCCCAAAAGGGATTCAACAAACAAATAAGCAAGACTCACTGCCGGGTAAGCCCGCGCTGCCCGGCAGAGATAAAAAATCAGACTGATGAAAAAAGATATCCACCCGAAAAACTATCGTTACGTAGTGTTTAAAGACATGTCGAACGATTACAGTTTCCTTACCAGGTCTACAGCAGAAAGCAAAGACACCATTAAATGGGAGGATGGCAACGAGTATCCCCTGGTGAAACTGGAGATATCCCATACGTCCCATCCTTTCTATACCGGTAAGCAACAGCTGGTTGACACGGCCGGACGCGTGGATAAATTCAGGACGAAATACAAAAAACATCTTAAGAAAGACAGCTAAACCTTTTTTCTTTAAAATGTTTAAAAGCCCTCGCGAGAGGGCTTTTTTTGTTTAATTTTACCCATTGAAACACTCAGGCGCACAATTGCTTCGTTTATCCAACTAATTAAAGCCAGTGGGTCACGCAAACCCATGTTATCAGGTATGGCAAAACAAACCCCGTACAGACCTGTTAAACCCGGAGTATAGTTTCCATAGCACAGGTTTTAACGGAAGGATCTCTGAAGATGATTATGCGACCTGCCAGAGATCAGAACAGTCTTTCACTTTTATCCGAACTATATTAAAATCATGGCATTATGAATTATATTCTCTTTGGCGCCAAGGCCCGCAACCATATGTTACCCTTTACCTTTTTACGCCCCCTGGCCGATATACGTGTCGGCATGCTGACCATCAGGGAAAAATGGGAAGCCTGGCTGAACAGCAATACCTCAAGCCTGACAGAACCCTATCTTGCCGGGAAGTATCCTATGGTAAAAGAAGCAGATAATATGCTCATTAATGCCAGCGTGATGCCTGACCCCATTCTGCTGGGGGAGATCTCCGAATTGCAACCCAATCAAACGCTTGTTTCCGGGGAAACACTGATTGCACATCGCGTTCCTGCAGATGATGTCGACAACATGGACTCTGAACTGCTTGAGGAGGTTGAGCCAAAACATACGCAAAGCCAGATAAACAAGCTGTTTCATCTCTGGGACATCCTTGTGCTTAATGAGAGGCAGATCCTTGCAGATTATGACCTGATAACAAAAAACCGGGAGAGCCAGCCTGTCCCTCAGCACGTGAAGGTCATCAACCCGGAAAATGTCTTTATTGAAGAAGGGGCCCGGCTCGATCTTGCCATGATAAACGCTTCCATGGGGCCTGTATACATAGGTAAAAACGCCCATGTTATGGATGGCGCCATGCTCCGAGGCCCGGTTGGCGTGGGTGAAGGATCTGTCATACGGATGGGAGCCAAGATATACGGCGGCAGCGCAATTGGCCCGCATTGCAAGGTAGGCGGTGAAATGGAAGCTTCCGTGATCTTCGGATACAGCAATAAAGCACATGAGGGATACCTCGGGCACAGCGTTATCGGCGAATGGTGTAACATCGGCGCCGACACCAATACCAGCAATCTTAAGATCAACTACGATCAGATACGTTTGTGGGATTACGCTGAGGAAAGCTTCGTGCCCACAGGGCAGACGTTTTGCGGCACTTTCATGGGTGACCATACCAAATGCGGGATCAACACCATGTTTAACACAGGTACCGTTATAGGAGTGAGCTCCCAGATCTTTGGAGCCGGTTATATGAGAAACTTCATCCCCTCCTTCTCATGGGGCAGCGTTTCCGGCCTGACAGTCATTGACTTTGAAAAGGCCGTCGATGTGGCTGAACGCATGTACAAACGAAGGGGCAAGGAATTTTCCGAAACCGACCTTGCGATATTCCGCCACGTATACGAACACACACTGGGTTACCGGAAAATCCTGTGATCCCTCCCTGCCACTATTTGCACGGCACCTCCTATCACCGGGAACCCTTAATCGAAAAAGAGAATCATGGCACGCAGCTTGCACCTGCTAATACAGTGCAATGCCATATGGCACAACCTGTTGTGTAATTGTTTGATTATGTGGATTGTACGATTGGGGTGCAAGGGACAACGAATTAGAAGTGCATATTTTAAGCCGCCATTATGGCCTGCTTTTTTTTATTTATGACAATTTGACGCGAATATATGAGAGATTTATTTGATAATGATTTTTTGAGTTCCAAAGATAGCCTGGATGCCGACAGTGAGTTTATTCCACTGCTGTCAACCGAGGAGGAACAACAGATGGCTAAAGAGGACATCCCTGAGGAACTGGCCATCCTGCCCCTGAAAAACACGGTGCTTTTTCCGGGGGTCGTTATCCCCATTACCGTAAGCCGCGACAAGTCGATAAAGCTGGTGCGGGAGGTATACAAGGGATCAAGGATCATCGGGGCAGTATCCCAGAAAGATGCTGAAGTCGAAGATCCTGCTTTCCATGATCTCAGCAGGATTGGCACGGCAGCAAAGATCATCAAGATATTGCAGATGCCGGACGGCAACACGACCATTATTATCCAGGGAAAGAAAAGAATAGTGCTGGAAGAGATGACCAGGGAAGAACCATATTTTATGGCCCGGGTCAAGGCTTTTGAATCTCCCGACAAACCCAGGCAGGATGATAAGTTCAATGCCCTTATCTCCACAATTAAGGATATGGCCATCCAAATCGTGAAGCTTTCGCCCAATGTGCCCAGCGACGCTGCATTTGCGCTGAAAAATATTGAAAGTCCCGTTTTCCTGGTAAACTTCATCTCATCCAATTTGAATATTGAAGTGGATGAGAAACAGAAGCTGCTTGAGATCCCCGATGTTGACACCCGTGCCAACATGGTATTAAAGCATTTGAAGCGTGAGCTGCAGGTTGTTGAACTGAAAAACCAGATCCAGTCCAAGGTAAAAGTCGATATCGACAAGCAGCAGCGCGACTATATTCTCGGGCAGCAGCTTAAGACCATCCAGGAAGAACTTGGTGGAAGCCCGCACGAGCAGCAGATCAATGAGCTGAAAGAGAAGGCATCAAAGAAAAAATGGCCGGAGCAGGTTGGGCAGGTATTTGAAAAGGACCTGGTGCGTTTACAGCGCATGAATCCCGCGGCCATGGAATATACCGTGCATATGCACTACCTTGAAACCATGGTGGAACTGCCGTGGAATGAATATACGCCTGACAATTTTGATCTGAAAAAGGCGCAGCGTATTCTTGACAGGGATCATTACGGGCTTGAAAAGATAAAGGAGCGTATTCTCGAATACCTTGCCGTGCTGAAACTAAAAGGCGACATGAAGTCTCCGATCCTCTGTTTCGTAGGTCCTCCCGGTGTAGGCAAAACATCGCTTGGCAAATCAATCGCCAACGCTATCGGCCGGGAATACATACGGATGTCGCTGGGAGGCCTTCGTGATGAAGCGGAGATCAGGGGGCACCGGAAAACGTATGTGGGAGCTATGCCCGGACGTATTATTCAGAACCTGAAGAAGGCCGGGTCGTCCAACCCGGTATTTGTCCTGGATGAGGTTGACAAGGTCGGGTACAAAACCTTCAGCGGGGATCCGTCTTCGGCCCTTCTCGAGGTGCTGGATCCAGAACAAAACAGTACCTTCTATGATAACTACCTTGAAGTGGAATACGACCTTTCCAATATCATGTTTATCGCCACTGCAAATACTTTGTCTGGCATTCAGCCTGCCCTGAGAGACCGCATGGAAGTTATTGACCTGAGCGGATATATCGTGGAAGAAAAGCAGGAAATAGCCCGGCGTCATCTCATACCGAAACAACTTGATGCACATGGGCTGAAAAAGGATCAGCTCCGCTTCAGCAAGAAAGTTCTGGAGAGGCTAATCCAGGATTATACCCGGGAGTCGGGCGTTAGAAGCCTCGAAAAAACCATTGCCAAGGTTGCGCGGGTACGTGCCAGGGATATCGTCTTGGGAAATGATGTGAACACATCATTGAAGGTCGAGGATCTTCAGGATATTCTGGGTGCACCCAAATTCACCCGCGAACAGACTGTTTTGAGGGATCTTGCTGGTGTAATGACAGGCCTGGCCTGGACACACTCGGGAGGGGAGGTGCTCTTTGTCGAAGTCAGCCTGAGCCGCGGAAAGGGCGCCCTGAGCCTTACAGGCAACCTGGGCGACGTGATGAAAGAATCAGCCACTATTGCCTATGAATACCTTAAAGCGCATGCCGACATACTGGGAGTAGATCCGGCACTTTTCAGGTCCTACAACGTACACATGCACGTACCCGAAGGCGCCACTCCCAAGGATGGCCCCTCGGCAGGTATCACCATGTTCGCCGCACTGGCATCTGCGTTTACACGGCGAAAGATACGACCCGCCGTAGCTATGACAGGCGAAATCACACTTCGGGGCAAAGTGATGCCGGTAGGTGCCATAAAAGAAAAAATTCTCGCTGCAAAACGCGCGGGCATGAAGACCGTAATTCTATCGGAAGAAAACCGCAAAAATGTTGAGGAAATCAACTCCCTGTATTTGAAAGGGCTTGAATTTAAGTACATTAGGGATATGATTGAAGCGGTTGACCTGACTATGCTTAAAGAAAAGGTAGACGAAAAGCTGGTCGCCATGCCGGAAAAATCAGCTTAAATACTGATTTATAGTTTACTGTTTCCACTTTTTTTTCTAATTTTGCAGTCCCGTTAGCGGGCCCTAAACCTTATTGTTGAACCCGGTCGTCCGGAGAAAAACCAGGTGAACCATATCAGGGGCATGCACGCTCGAATGAGTTGCGCCCTGGCCGACAGGATCACACCGGTCCGGAAGACCACAGTATTATTACATTTTTAATGTCAGAAGAACAAAAACAATCCGGTACGCCGGAAGAAAAGCAATCAACCGGAACTCCGGAGGAAAAACAGCCAGCCGGAAAGGCTGAAGAAAAGCAGCCATCGTCTTCGCCAGAAGAAAAAGAACCAGCTGGAAAGGCTGAAGAAAAACAGCCATCGTCTTCACCCGAAGAAAAAGAGCCGGCCGGAAAAGCTGAAGAAAAGCAGCCATCGGCTTCACCAGAAGAAAAAGAACCAGCTGGAAAAGCTGAAGAAAAGCAGCCATCGTCTTCACCCGAAGAAAAAGAACCAGCTGGAAAGGCTGAAGAAAAGCAGCCATCGTCTTCGCCAGAAGAAAAAGAGCCGGCCGGTGAACCGGAATCCGCACAATCACCCGGAGAGAAAGAGGAACCCCCGGTTGTAAAAACCACAGATCAGGCCGTCGAACCCAAGGCAAACACCGAGGAACTGCAGATCGAAGACCCCCAGAAGCCTATTGGCAAAGAGGAAGTCCCTGTTACCAGTGAGGGTGCTTTTGAGGCACAGGTACCTGGTGACTTTGACTGGGAAGCGGTAGATCAGAAGCAGGATCTCTATTCTGAGACAGAGCGCAGGCGCATGGAAAACATGTATGAAGAAACGCTGAAATCTATCGGTGAAGGAGAAGTTATTGACGGCACTGTTGTATCGAAAAACAGCCGTGAGGTCGTAGTTAACATCGGCTTCAAATCCGACGGTGTGATTCCTGCTGCAGAACTCCGGTACAACCCTGATATCAAACCCGGCGACACTATTGAAGTATACGTGGAAAGCCAGGAAGATGCCACAGGGCAGCTGGTGCTGTCTCACAAAAAAGCGCGTACCCTGCGCTCATGGGAACGGATCAACCAGGCGAAGGAAAATGACGAGGTCATCCAGGGATTTGTCAAATGCCGTACAAAAGGCGGGCTGATCGTTGATGTTTTCGGCATAGAGGCATTCCTCCCGGGATCCCAGATCGACGTCAAGCCCATAAGGGATTACGACATATATGTGGGTAAAACCATGGACTTCAAAGTTGTGAAGATCAACCACGAATACAAAAACGTGGTGGTGTCACACAAAGCCCTTATTGAGGCTGAGCTGGAGATCCAGAAAGCAGAGATCATTGCCAAGCTTGAAAAAGGACAGATCCTTGAAGGTACAGTGAAAAACATTACCTCTTATGGCGTCTTCGTTGACCTTGGAGGTGTTGACGGACTGATTCACATTACCGATCTCTCCTGGGGCCGCATAAACCATCCTGAAGAAATTGTTGATCTTGACCAGAAGATCAATGTGGTAATTCTTGATTTTGATGAGAACAAAAAGCGTATTGCACTGGGCCTGAAACAGCTCACCCCGCATCCATGGGACTCACTCGACCCGGAACTGAAAGTAGGCGACAAGGTCAAAGGAAAGGTCGTGGTTATTGCCGATTACGGTGCATTTATCGAGATCGCACCCGGCGTGGAAGGCCTTATCCATGTTTCGGAGATGTCGTGGTCACAACACCTTCGCACAGCACAGGACTTCCTTAAAGTTGGTGATGAGGTAGAAGCTGTGATCCTGACACTTGATCGCGAAGAACGCAAGATGTCGTTGGGTATCAAGCAACTGATTCCCGATCCGTGGGAAAACATTCACGAAAAGTATGCGGTCGGCAGCAAAACAACAGCCACTGTCCGCAATTTTACCAATTTCGGGATCTTTGTGGAGCTCGAAGAGGGCGTGGATGGCCTGATCCATATCAGCGACCTGTCGTGGAGCAAGAAGATCAAGCACCCCGCAGAGTTTACCAAGATAGGTGAAAGCATTGAAGTGGTTGTTCTGGACGTCGATAAAGAAAACCGTCGCCTCAGCCTCGGTCATAAGCAGCTTGAAGAGAACCCATGGGATGTGTTTGAATCGGTATTTACTATCGACAGTGTGCACCAGGGAACCATTGTGGGAACTTCTGACAAAGGCGTTATTGTAGCTCTCCCATACGGTGTTGAAGGGTTTGCACCCACAAGACATATTGTGAAGGAAGACGGCAGCGCTGCCAAGATGGATGAAACCCTCGACTTCAAAGTCATTGAATTCAACAAGGAAAGCAAGAAAATTGTCGTTTCCCATACCAAGGTCTTCCAGGATGAAAAGTACGCCGAAAGAGCATCTGAGGCTGCAGAAAGAAAGACCAGGGAAAAGGCTACCAAGAAAGCTGTGAAGAAGATGAAAGACAGCCTTGAAAAAACGACCCTTGGCGATATCGACGCACTTGCAAACCTGAAGTCTGAGATCGAGAAGTCTGAAGAGACAAAGCGCTCTGCCAAAAAAGAAGAGGCACTGAAGAAACTCGAGGCGAAAGCAGCAGAAGAAAAGAAAAAGAAGGAGGAGACGAAAGCAGAAGTTTCTGAGGAAAAAGAACCGAAAGGAAAAGAGGACAAGAAGGAAGAAGCTGAGGCAACTGCCGAAACCGAAAAGGAAGAGAAAAAAGAGAAGCCTGCAGCAAAAAAAGCCACCAAGGCTGAGAAGGCAGAAGAATCCGCTGAGGAAGAAAAGGAGGCTAAAAAAACGGATGCCGGCACGAAGGCTGATGAGAAGAAAGAGGCAAAAGCAAAGAAGGCATCCGCAAAAAAAGAAGAGGATAAGCCTGGGGAGTCAGAACCTTCTGCAGAGAAAAAGGCTGAAGACGCCAAGGCCGATTCTGAAGAGAAAAAAGAGAAGGAAGATAAGAAGGACGATACAGAGGATAAGAAGGAAGCATAAACTCCCCTCTCTTTACATTAATAAAGCAGGTTGTTCCTTAGCGGAGCGACCTGCTTTTTTAGTATCCTGACGGGTCTTCGATTTGACCTGAAACAATTTATTCCAGGTAGTGCGCCTTAGCTTTGCAGCCTTCTGTATAACACCTGGGCCGGATGAACCGCCTGTCTTCCGGTGCCGTCAAGGATTTGCTGGCGGCAGCTGGTGCCGGAAACGGCAATAGTGTCTTCGGGGTTCATGTTCCGGATAGCTGGGAAAAGCGACAGTTCGGCTATTTCCATGCTCGTTTGGTAATGCTCTTTCTCGAAGCCAAACGATCCGGCCATGCCGCAGCATCCGCAATCTATTTCCTGGATGGAGCTGCCTGGCAGGATTGACAGGGTTTTAATGCCGCAGTTTATGGATGAGAGTGCTTTCTGGTGGCAATGGCTATGGTAGTAAATTGCTTCTTTGCTTGTTCTGAAAGAGCCCGGGGAGATGCGGCCTTTATCCGTTTCCCTGCTTATAAACTCTTCAAAGGTAAAAGTATTCTCAGATAACTCTTTGGCTTGTTCTTGCAGGTCGCCTCGCAGAAGCGAAGGATATTCGTCGCGGAAGCACAATATGGCCGAAGGCTCTATGCCCACCAAAGGAGTGTTTTCATCCACAATGGGGTGCAGATGTGTTACGTTCGCCTGTGCCAGCTTCCGGGCTTTTTTCAATAGCCCTTTGGAGATAGCTGCCCTGCCGCTCTCATCATGCTTTGCAATGATCACATTGTAACCCAGCCCGGTAAGCAGCAAAATGGCTTCTTTTCCTGTTTCCGTATCGTTGTAGTTTGTAAACTCATCACAAAACAGCACAAGGCTGCGATTCGCTTCATTTTTTGTGCTCCGGTCTGTAAGGTTCTTTGCTGCCCATTTTCTCAGTGTCTGGCTTTGCAACTGAGGCAGTTTTCTTTTTTGGCTGAATCCGAAAAAGAATTTCAGTATTGAGGAGGTGGGCTGTGTATTTGCGAAAAAATTACTGAGCCTGGGTACCTTGCTTGCGAAACGATTAAGTGTGGCATACGAAGCTGTCAGGGATGCTCTGGGCGGCGTTCCCCTGGCAAGGTAATACTGCTGGTAAACCTCTGCCTTATAGGTGGCCATGTCCACATTCGAGGGGCACTCAGATTTGCAGGATTTGCAGGACAGGCAGCGATCAAGGATTTTGATTAGTTCTTTGTCGTCAAAGGGATTCCTGGCGCGCGACCGGGTAATGGTCTCTCTCAGAAGGTTTGCCCGCCCGCGTGTGCTGTCATATTCATCAAGAGTGGCATGATAGGAGGGGCACATGACCCCTCCGGCCTGAAAAGGCTTCCGGCAATCGCCCGAGCCGTTGCATTGCTCCAGGGCACCCTGGATCCCGTTCCAGCGGCTGAAATCAAAAAAGGTCTCTGACTTTCTGACTTGATGCCAGGGTACATGCCGGAGCGATGTTTTTATGGAAGGAGTTCCGGTAATTTTTCCGGGGTTAAGGATAGAAGCCGGGTCCCAGGTGTTTTTTACCTGCCGGAGCATATCATAACATCTCTCACCGAGAACAATGGGGATAAAGTTGCCTCTCAGCCTTCCATCGCCGTGTTCTCCGCTCAGGGAGCCCCTGTACTTTTTCACCAGGTGAGCCATTTCAAAGGCTACCTGGTAGAACCTTTCAATATCGGCTCGACTTTTCAGGTTCAGCATCGGCCTCAGGTGCAGCTCGCCTGTACCAATATGGGCGTGGTACACGCATGACAGGCCCAATGCATCCAGCATGGTCTTCACATCTCGTATGAAGTCGGGTAAATGCTTAACATTCACAGCGGTATCCTCAATAACGGATACGGGTTTGGCATCACCCGGCATGTTGGAGAGCAGGCCCAGTCCCGCTTTTCGAAGTGCCCACGCCTTCTGGATGTCTTCACCATACAGCAGGGGAAAGTGATTGCCAAGTTTTTTCTCCGTGAGTGCCTTCTCAAGCTCACGGGCCCTTTCAGTCACTTCAGAACGGGTATGAAGGGCAAACTCCACCAGGAGAATGGCACCGGGATCTCCTTTTATAAAGAAACGGTTTCTTTTCTGCGAGAGATTATGCCTGGTGCACTCCAGGATATGGTGATCCATGAGTTCCACGGCAGCGGGCTCATATTGCAGAGCTATCAGGTTGGCCCGAAGTGCGTCGTCGAGTGTATCCAGGTGTATGCATAAAAGGCCTTTTTCAGGAGGAGGCAGGGGTACCAGGTTGAGTTTTATTTCTGTGAAAAGAGCTAGTGTTCCTTCTGAGCCGCACAGCATCCGGGAAAAGTTGAAATGCTCTTCCCCCATAAAGGGTGATGTGTCGAGCAGCAGGTCCAGGGCATAACCGGTATTTCGCCTGGTGATGTCCGGGTCGGGGTATTGCTTTTGTATTTCCTGCTGGTTGCCGGGATCTGACAAAAGCCTGAAAATCTGCTGGTAGATCTTGTTTTCCAGGCTGCTGCCTATACATTTCTGCCTGAAGCCCTCTTTGTCGAGGGGCCCGAAAGTAACCTCCATGCCATTGGCAAGCATGGCTTTTATTTCCAATGTATGGTCTCTTGTACTGCCATATACCAGGGAGTGGGAGCCACATGCATTGTTTGCTGCCATGCCGCCAATCATGCAGCGGTTGCCGGTTGAGGCTTCGGGCCCGAAAAAAAGACCGGACGGTGCCAGGTGGCGGTTCAGGTCATCCAGGATCACCCCGGGTTGAACTTTCGCCCACCGTTCGCTGGTGTTGACCTCCAGAATCCTGTTCATATGTTTGGAGAAATCTGCCACGATCCCGTGACCTACTACCTGCCCGGCCAGTGATGTTCCCGCCGTACGCGGAATGAGGGGCAGCTGGTGTGCATGGCAAAACTCCAGGAGGTTTCTCAGGTCCTCATTATTTGCAGGCAGACAGACGGCAGCCGGCACTTCCCTGAAAACGGAAGCATCGGTTGCATAGAGCAGGCGGTAACTGATATCTGTATATAATTCGCCTTCTAACTTATTACGAAGATCTTCAAAAGGAATGGTTTCCGATCTGGCCATACCGAAATATGATTTTTAGCCTGCATTAATAATGCAGCCTGGATATCGCCGGGCATGAAACCCTGATGTTCTCAAAGGTACGATAATTCATACTACCGGTGAACGAAAAAGACACCCTTGTTTTTGGCTTTTTGTTTATCTTCGTGCATCCGGGCAGTGTATATCCCGGGATACGTGGCTTTTAACCCGGTTCTTAATCAAAAAATTGCTGTTATGTCAATGATCGTTGCAGAAGACATATATAAATCGTACGGCGATCTCACTGTTCTGAGGGGTGTGAGCCTGTCAATTGAAAAAGGCGAGATCGTTTCCATTGTAGGCGCCTCAGGAGCCGGGAAAACTACCTTGCTGCATATCCTTGGCACACTGGATCGCTTTGACAAGGGGAAGATATTGATAGATGGCCGCGATATCAGCCGTTTGGGCGACAAACAGTTGTCGGATTTCCGCAACCGGAATATAGGCTTTGTCTTTCAGTTTCATCATCTTTTACCGGAGTTTACAGCCCTTGAAAACGTCAGTATACCGGCATTTATCGCTGCTGAGGGAAGGAGGGAGGCCGGGAAGAAAGCAACGGAGCTTCTGAGCATGCTGGGTCTATCCGGGCGGCTGGAGCATAAGCCCTCTGAACTCAGCGGCGGTGAGCAGCAGCGTGTAGCTGTGGCAAGGGCATTAATAAACGACCCTGTGGTAGTGCTTGCGGATGAGCCAAGTGGCAACCTGGATTCGGCAGCCTCCAAAGACCTGCATGAGCTGTTTTTTGATCTGCGCGACCGCCTCAATCAGAGTTTTGTCATCGTTACCCATAACGAGAGCCTTGCAGACATGGCCAACAGAAAACTTACCATCCACGACGGCCTTATTCTTTAGCCATTTGTTGCAGCTCTTCTTCACTGATAACGGGAATATCCAGCGACTGTGCCTTTTTGCGCTTTTCCGGGCCCATTTTATCACCGGCTACCAGGTAATGGGTTTTTGACGAAAGGCTGCTTTTCACTTCTCCCCCGTGCTTTGTGATGAACTCCTTGATACCGTCGCGCGAGAAGTTTGCAAACACACCAGAAACCACAAAAGACTTGCCCTCCAATGGACCACCGGCCGGCCGGCTCTCTTCCCCTGCGGTTGTATGAAACTGAAGGCCAGCTTCTTTAAGGCGTTCGATGATCTCCCGGTTGCCTTTGTCTTCAAAAAATGCAATAACGCTTTCAGCAACTTTTTCCCCAACATCCCGAACCTCAAGAAGCTCCTCGCGTGAAGCATTCATAAGGCTGTCGATGTTTCCAAAATGCCTTGCCAGCTTTTTTGCCATCGTCTCACCCAGATGCCTTATGCCAACAGCGTACAAGACCCTCTCAAAAGGCACGTTTTTTGATTTTTCGATGGCGTCAAGAATGTTTTTGACTGTCTTATCGCGAAAGCTGATCTTTTTTTCCTTCAGCGTGTCCGGGTTAATGATTGTTTTTTCCAGCCCGATAAGGTCTTTATAGGTAAGATCATACAGATCTGCAATGTTGTTGATTTTTCCCTTGCTGAGCAGCAACCCGGTTTTGCCCTGGCCAAGGCTTTCAATATTCATGGCCCTCCGGCTGATGAAATGTTCAATTTTTCCTTGTATCTGGGGCGGGCATCCTTCGCTGTTGGGGCAGTAGTGCACTGCCTGGTTCTTTTTGAGCTGAGTTCCGCACTCAGGGCATTGGGATGCAAAAGCCACGGGTTCGGCGTCATCAGGGCGCTGACCGGCATCCACTCCCGTTACCTTCGGGATGACGTCCCCGCCTTTTTCCACAAAAACGCGATCGCCTTTGTGAAGGCCGAGATCAGCCATCCTGTCTTCGTTATACAGGGATGCACGTTTCACTGTCGTCCCCGCAACAACAACGGGCTCAAGGTTGGCAACGGGTGTGACCGCCCCCGTCCGCCCCACCTGGAAACTTACATCTTTCAGAATCGTGATGGCTTGCTCTGCCTTGTATTTATAAGCAATGGCCCACCTGGGAAATTTGCTGGTGTATCCCATAGCCTCCTGCTGGGCATAGCTGTTGAGTTTGATCACCACCCCGTCGATATCATAGGGAAGTGAACTGCGCTTGTTTGCATATTCGTTGATAAACCCGAACACATCGTCGATGGTTTTGCACAGCCTTATATCTTCCGACACCCGAAACCCCCATTTTTTCAATGTCTGAAGACTCTCCCAGTGACTGCTGAAGGGCAGATCCTCTCCATAAGCCGCATATATAAAACAGTCGAGGTTTCGTGATGCAGCAATACCTGAATCCTGCACTTTCAGCGAACCTGCCGCTGCATTGCGCGGATTGGCAAAGACTTTTTCGCCCTTTTTTTTCTTTTCCCAATTAAGATTGAGAAAACTCTCGTGGGGCATATAGATCTCTCCCCTCGCTTCAAGCATTTCAGCAGGGTTGTTCCTTAACTTCAGCGGAACGGAGTGTATGGTACGAACGTTGGCGGTGATCTCATCACCCTGCACGCCGTCGCCCCGCGTCACAGCCCTGGCCAGCTCACCCTTTTCATAGGCCAGTGAGATCGCGACGCCGTCATACTTCAGCTCACATACATAGGCATACTCTTCATCTATGGCCTTTTTAATCCTCTGGTCAAAAGCCATAACCTCCTCGCGGCTGTAGGTATTGCTCAGCGAAAGCATGGGGTATCTGTGCCTGACAGAGGGAAATTTTTTGGTGATCTGCCCGCCGACGCGCTGGGTGGGAGAATTTTTGGAAGCAAACTCCGGATACTTGTTTTCCAGCCTTTGCAGTTCCTCCAGCATCATATCATAGTCGTAATCGCTGATGCTTGGGTCAGCAAGCACGTAATACCGGTAGTTGTGCTCGTTGATCTCTTCTGAAAGCTGTTCGATGCGTTCCTGTGCTTCCTTCTTTTCCATAAACCGTTATTTGTGTAGTAGTTATCAAAATCTTTTAGTGCCGGAGCTGCGTTTGTAAAAATATAAAAAATGCCGGGCAGACGGCCGGCATTTTTTATAGAAGGTAAAGATGCATACATTACGGGCCACCAATATACAAACTCAGGTTTCGGGAATTGATAAACATCACCGGAATTTTCTCCTTGTTGTAAAGAACCCTTTCCTCTTCTTTATTGAAGGGGTTACAGGTAAGTTTATCCGGGTCGGATGTAATCATGATGGCATCTGCATTCTGTGCTGTTGCATAGTCGATAACCTGCAGGCCAAATGACCCCTTTGGCTCCGAATGGCTGACCGTATATGGAATATTATGGTGTTCCATGATTTCGGTAAGCTGATTCAGGTCTGCCTTAAGCTTTCTGTCTGTTGACTCATCCCCGTAATTGTCAACAAAAATATCGAAGTGAGAACCGGCCGCCTGGTGAACAATTTTGGCCCATTTTACTTTTTGCTTTGAACCCGGCTGCAGATCAAGGGGATAGATGATTTTTTTGTAATCAATGCTGCCGGCAGGTTTTTGAATGACCACTACAGGTACGGGAGATTTTTTCACCACTTTAAGTGCGAAACTTCCCACGATCCACTGGATGCCTTTTTTCCCATGGGTCCCCAGGAAGTGAAGGAGGGCATCGTGCTGCTTGGCAACTTCTGCAATTGTTTTGAAAATGTTGCCTTTCTTTACCACCGTGATGTATTCGGTACCGTATTTCTGCTTAATATCCTCTCCCAGGGTTTCAAGCTTTTCAGTAACATAAGCCTCGGGTTTCTTTTCTCTCGTTAACATTCTGCGGGTGTACTTATCAATTATATGAAGCAAAAGCACCTTCCCGTTGAGGATTTTTGCCATCACAGCGGCATTGTCGATGGCAAAATCACTGATCTCGGTGAAATCTGTCGTGGCCATGACGATGGGTTGTTCAGGGGTGTCCATGTCGAATTTTTTTGTGAGTAATAAGATAAAGAACACAAACAGACCAACAAGTTACTAAAAATATTTTATTTGCCATAAACTACCAGGAGGTATTGTGTGATGGTTAGAAACCCGGTAAACTATAAAGGTTTGTATTTCCAGTTTTTATAGTTCGGCATGCAGCCCAGGTGCCGCGTTTGCCTCTGGCTGTTTCAGGGGAAAGGGTAGCCGGCAATCACTCTACCACCACGGCATGTTCATTCTCCTGTGCGTGAGCTCCGCTGACATGGCTCGTTTCATCCTGGCAGAATCAGCATCAGGGTTGCCGGGCGTGAGCTATCCCGGTTATTGCTGATGCCACGGCACGACCGGGCCGGAAGGCACCTTGCACGCAGCAGGATTTCGCCGGAGTTAACGGATATATGTTTTGCTGATGTTTTGCTGATGTTTTGCTGCTGTTTTGCTGCTGTTTTGGATGTGCAGGGGGATACAATGCGACTGCTGAAGGCCCGTGGGCCAAGTGGCATTTATCGCATAGGAATGCGATACAAAACGGAGTAAAGGAGCGACAGCCTGGTGTTGCTTCCGGACTTTCCATAACCGCCAATATAGTAAGGTTCCATCTCCGGTGCGGATGTGCTTGTGAGGAGCAATTTCCCGCGCAGGCTCCATCCCAGGAAAATATTATTCCATATTTCGGTTTTAAGGCCGATACCTGCTTCCAGCCAATGTGCCTGGAAGCTTTCGGGAGAAACAGACGTTTCATGGTCGCCCCAGTAGGGGTCAGGGATCACGATAAAAGGGGCCTCATGGTCTGATTTCCCGTATCCATAACGAAGCGATACCAGCAATACGTCGTTTGGGTTATCCGGGCTTCGTTCAAGTATGTTGAAGTCAGCGCCCAGGCGAAAAAAGTAACCGTCTGCCTGGTAGCGATGCGTTTCCTGTTGCACGTCGACCTGCATAAGTCCTGCTTCGATGGCAACGAAATGGCTTTTTCTCCATTCTATGTCGAGACTTATTTCACCCGTTAGTGTCTCGGGTTCGATCAGGTTTCTGGCAAATCCTGACAGATCTGCACCCAGTCTTGCCGAAGGGGTGAAAACCGTATCGTTCTCAGCGGTGAGGCTGTTACAGATCACCAGGAAGGGTATCAGGAACAAAAATCGTAATATGTTCATCAAGAGAATTGGTTACATAGGGCTCTTCTATTACGAGCCCTTCGATATAGTTTTCCGTAAACTCAATATTTGTCAGGGTAAAGAACATGGTAAATCCGCATTCTACAGATATGAGGTGTGTTTCCCGTTGGTATTCCAGCCACAGGGTGTCACGGGTTTCAAAAAAATCGATGATAAAGCTGCAGCTGTCTGCATTGGTATTTAGTGGTAATTCCAGTATAGACACCTGATAGAGGGTGTCGTGTACGGGCGTGTCTGGTTTTTCGAGTGTGAAAACCAGCAGGGAGTCAATGGTGGCCCACCACTCATCATTATCAAACGGATAGAAGCCGATGCGAAGGTCGTTGGCCGTAACTTCCTCGCAAACTTCGTCTTCCTGGCATGCTACCGGCACGAAAAGCAGGGCAGCCAGGGTAATGATCATCCACTGGCGGCCGTGAGGAAAGCGTGGTGCAGGTGTTTGCATGCAACAAAAGTAAGAAAAAAGAGTCAGGTTTAGTAAAATGCAAAGCCAGAGGGAATAATGCCTGTCTGCCAGCTGCCGGTTTTATTTCCTTCGGGATCATAGCGCAGCATATTTCCTGCCTGGACAAAATCGATCGGATCTGCCACGTAGATATCTCCCTGCTCAGTATCTACAGAAAGCCCGTAAAAAAAACGGCCGTTTGAATCAATAAACAGCTCTGCTTCCGGATTATCTTGTGAAATGTCGATGGTATATATATTGCCTCCCAGAAAGTACAGCGTTTTTCCTTGCGGGCAGATGCTAAGGTTACTGTAAAGCATGTCAGGGTCGTTCAGCTCTATTTCTGTTATGATATCGAGACTGCTCCGGTCAATTTCGTATACCCTGGGGTGTTCTTTAAACAAGGGAGATCCTCCAGCAAGCAACCAGAGATTATCTTTGTGGTCGGTGACCATGGATTCGGGGCCGGGGCCGACCATTATGCTGTCTGTAAATGCATCCGTTTCCGGGTCGATCTCATAAAGGTATCCCGACTGCATGCCGGTGACATAAATCTTGTCTCTCCAGGCTATTATGCCTTCCGTCCAGCCGTTAGCAGCGATCTTCCCACTCACCTCGAATTGTTCTAAATCGATGATGCTGACACCATTGGCAAAAAGATCACTTACATATCCCTTGCTGTGATCAGCGGTTGCCATATACCGGGGTGAGGTAAGGCCAGTGATCTTTCCTTGCCGCAGGCCTGTTGCCGGATCGATCACCTCTATCTTGCCCGAATTATTCACAACCAGGAAGGCAAGGGCGTTGTCTATGGCTATGGACTGGAAAACGTCGCCGAGAGGTTCACCATTAGCATTTTTAAAATGATTATGAATCACGGTGTCTTTTTCTGCAAGATAATAACTCAGCGAGGCGTTCCCCGATCCAAAGTTGCCTTCGTTTACAATAAAGATCTTCTCCCCATCACCGGTATCATAATTCCCCTCGCCGGGCTGGTCATCGTCTTTCTCGCATGACCATAAAAAGAAGGCGGGCAGAAACAGAATATATGTAAGCAAGTGTGTGTTTTTCATAACGTGTGGTTTATTGGTTAGTAGTACTGCGGTTGATTTTTGTTTTTTTGCGGGAACGGTTAATCGTTTTGCATGCGTCAACTCATTGCGCGCCCGCGTTTCCTGATGCTGTTATTTATTTGCGCTGCCAATCCTTATCCCCAGGCGAAACTGGCGCAGGGGCATGGGTCTGGCAGCCATGACCTCATATACTTCATTCCATATATTGCTGGCTGCCAAATAAAGGCTGATCCCATAATCTTTCCGGGAATAATGCCAGTGAATACTCGCATTGGCGGTATGATAAGGATCGAGCCAGTTTTTGTTGTCTGTGCTGGTATATCGCCTGCCGGTGAGCTTGTAATCAATGAAGAACCCGATGCTTTCATATTCTGCATGAAGGTTGTATCCCAGGGTATGACGGGGAACGTATATGAGCTGTTTTCCAACGGATGCATCTCCCGGGCGTGTTGCCCTCATATTTTTTGCCACGGTATGGTCATAGGTGACCACATGTGTCAGATCCAGGAGGCCAATTTCACTCAATGCTGTCAGACGGCTTTCCATGCCGTAGCTTTGTACTTCCCTTACATTTTCAGGAGACCAGTACGATGCATGTTGTCCGGGAACCCAGGCGATCCAGTCGGAAACTTTTCTATGGTATGTTGTAAGGGATGCGGTTTTGATAAACCCCGGGAGCCTGAATCTTTGGTCAAGGGTACCGTTGTTTTCAAAATACAGTCCGAGGTCCTGGCTCCAGCCTTTTTCCGGTTTCAGATCAGGGTTGCCGCCCGGCGACCAGTATTTGTCGTTGAAGTTGGGCAAACGGTAATTCCGGCCGGCGTTTGCTTTGATAAAAAGGGCGGGGGTGAGCCGGTATGTCAGGCCCAGTGAAGGCGAAAACGGGACAGCTTGTTCGCTGGTGAATTTTTGTCTGGCATTAAAAAGGATATCGAGTTTGTTTCTGGCCGGGCTCCATTTCAGTGATCCAAAAAGCGCTATGCTTTCTTCTGTATAACGGTCGTCCAGGTAGTCATCGGCACTGGCACGTATCCATCGCATCTGGATGCCTGTATTGGTCAGCAGGTTTTTTCTGTGGTACCTGCTCCACTCGGCTTCCTGTGTGATGCTTACAGATGCGGAGTGGCTTTCCCCGTGATTTTTGTCGTAGTACCTGATGGACTCATCAAACATGGCAGCGCGCCACATAAACAGGTGGTTGTTGAGCACCGATCGCCAGTGTGCGGTAACCCGTAGCGCCTGATCGTCCTGCAGGGCATCGGTATATTCCTGCATGAGGGGAGGGGGGATGTTCCTGTGGTTATCCTGAAACCACCATCTGACTGCCAGGTCGTGTCTTTGGTTTATGTTGAGGTGGCTTTCATGCAGCAGTCCTGTTTGCTCTATGGCGGCATGTTCCTGTGTCAGGGTGGGTCTGTCCGGTAACGAGGTGTGTTTGTAGAGGTACTCGTTACTGGCGTTTCGGTTAAAGATGCGTATACGGGTTGCCAGTCGGTTGCCACCCCATGAGAGATCCAATTGTTGCGTATTGTTGCCAGTATTAGCGGAGCTGACTGATGCTTTCCATAAAAAGCCCTGTTCAGTCGCTGTGGTGTTGTTGAGGTGTATGGCTCCCCCCATACTTCCGCTGCCCCAGAGGGCGCTGCCTCCTCCGTACTGCACGCCCACTTCGTCGGCAAACAGGATGGGAAACAATGCCAGGTCTGCCTGGCCGTGCATGGGGTTTTGCAGCTGAAAGCCATTCCAGAGCAGAGCTGTCTGGCCGGCTGAGCCGCCACGCAATGTTCCGGTGGCAAGGATCCCCGGGCCGTAATTTCTGACGTACAGACCGGTATGAGCCGCCAGCAGGACTTCCAGGCCCTGGTCATGATGGCGGTTTATCACTTCTTCGTCCATCATCTGTATGGTATGACCAGCTGAAAATGCACTAAGCCGCGATGCATGCACTTCGGTAGCCTCCAGTGTTATGACACTGTCGGGCTCCAGTTCGGTGCCTGCAAATAGCTGAATTGGCAGCAATACCCATAACATGTTCCTCATTGGAAGCATCATAAAAATTGTTTTACGGCAAAACAAGCGGGTGGGCCTTGGATTAGCTATTACAAATGCCTGTATGTAATGGCGGGCACATTTTTCGCTTTTTTCCCGAAAGCTGCAAACTGATTTTTGGTACAGGCAGGTCTTCTGACTTATTCCGTGTTTATCGCCTTCCCACCCTTGCCGGGCAGTGGCATAGCAGTGATAAACAACACATTCAGGAACTTACAGCAGCGGGAACTGTTCAGGATTTTCACCTGATTCCCTTTTCATCCGCTTAACCCGAACGGGTGGCGGAACCTGTGGATACAAAGGTAGCAATTTCTTTCATCCGGTCAAGTGCCCCACAGAACAATTTGTATAAGTTAAAATTCCACATGCGTTGGACGTGCTTATGTTCTGGCAGGGCTTTTGCCCGAAGGCCTGTACGGCAGCAAAATTCGCGGTGCGAAGCAAAAATCAGGGTAAAAGCCCCCTTCTTTGCGGGGGATAATCGATGTAGCAAGTAGTTTTATGTTGCATCTATTCGAAATCCCTTTACAGGGAATAGGATAGAAGCGGGGCTCAGGAGCCGGAGTTGAAATACTGGGCGATCCCCAGGCTTACCAGTTCAGTTACGGGCCGGCAATCCGGTTCGAGGATGCTTCCCCTGCTGTTTTTTGCCATGGCACCGCAGCCTCCGCCGCATGCAAGGCGCAGGTTGCATTGCCGGCATGCGTCTATAGAGCAGACATCGCGCTGCTGCCAGGTCTTGATCTTTTCCCGGATGTGAGTAACCTCCGGGTAAAACGTGCCAAGTTCTTCACCTGGCTTACCTGCTGTGGCAGTACAGCTGTATATCTTGCCAAGATGATCAAAAGCCCACTCGCTTTTGCATGCCGGACAGGCATCGAAGAGCGGGTCCGGAAGATGCCCGTTGTCTTTCAAAAACCGTGAAATGCTATAGGCCGGCCGGTGAAATTCAAGGATCTCCGGATGCTGTTGTACGAGCTTGTAAAGCTCTGAATAGAGAGACAGCCGCGTGTAAAGTTTGTTTTGAGCGCTGTGGCAGTGATGCAACTCATAGTTTCTGCCCAACTGTGTTTTAAACAATGGCGACTGTGTCCATCCTTTGTCAATGGCATAGCGTGCCAGGCCAGGAAGGGATTGCATGTTTTGCTTGTCGACTACAACACGCATGTTCACCGGGATCCCGGCATCCAATACCTGGTCGGTGGCAGAAACGATGCGGCTGAAACTCTTGCCTGTGCTTTTATGTTTTCGCCGGCTGTTGTGAACTGCCTCTGTACCGTCGAGAGTAACCTGGATCTCCCTGATGTTCACTTCAGAGAGGCGATCAAGATACTCAGCAAGATGATACCCGTTGGTTACTACGGCCAGGTCGAGGTGGCGTGCTTTGCACATCTGAAGGAAGTATGACAGGGAATCCCGGTATGCCTTGCCCGGTAACAGGGGCTCGCCTCCAAAAAGGGTAATATAGCATTGCCTGTGATCCAGGTAGGTATCCAGGTAATGAAAGAAAGCATCCGTAACCTCTTTGCTCAAACTATCAGGGGTTTCGGGATAGGGAGCCTGGTAACAGTAGGAGCAGTCAAAGTTACACAGGTACGTTGGAATAAAAAACACCTGAACCTCTTCGTTTTCACGCCTTTCCAGGAAGTCAACATAGGCCATCCTGTATCGCAGCTCCTCTTCTGCAGGATCCGCAACATAACCTTTTTTTATAAAATGTTCCGGGAAATCCCCACCATCGGGGTGATCAAGTGCTGTGAGCCCGGTTTTTGAAATAATATCGGCGTGACCGGATAGTATGTTTACAATGACATAGTTGTCGGTCCCTTCGATAGCCGAAATAATATTGTGCCCGGAAGCTTGCATAAACGGGTTTTGATCACCAGGTTAATCGTGGCAGCCGGCTTGAGCTACGGTGTTTTTTGCGCAGCATTGTGCCTCTGGTTTCTTTTTCCTGTTGGTTTCTTTGGTTTCTTTTCTGATCAAACTTTTCATAAGTAAGGTATTAAATAGAATGTATTTTTTTGCCATCAGAGAAACCCCTTGATGGTGAAACTGGCAACTTTGATCTGGCCTTTTTCATATGGCTTTGATTCTTCAAGGATCTCCACCTTCTTCAGACCGGCGCCACGGATATGCTCCAGGTACTGATCTTTTGTTTCTGCTCCTGCCCAGCATTCTGCCACCATGGCAGGGTCGCTCCTGAATTTCTCAGGCACGGGCTCTGTGGCGTAGATGTCACTGACAACAAAATAGCCACCAGGCTTGAGAAGCCTTGCCACCTCTTTCCATACCTTGTCCTGTTCAAGCGAATGGTTAATGGTGCAGTTGGATATGATCACATCTGCGATATCATCATCAAGATGAATATTTTCAAGTTCGGACTTGATAAAACGGATGTTTTCAAGTCCGAATTTTCCGGCCTGTTCTGCCGCTGTTTTCATCATCCCATCAGAAATATCCACGCCGTAAACAAACCCTTTGTCGCCGGCAAGCAGAGCCATTCGTATAACATCGTGCCCTTTGCCGCAGCCCAGGTCAATGCAAGTGTCACCTGCCCTGATGCGTGTCAGGCTGAACGCCCCTCCACAGGAAAGGCAGCAATCCTGCCCGGAAAGCTTATCATAACGATTTGCTATGCTTGAGGAATAGTTATTCATGGCCGCTGCGATCAAAAGTATGCATATAGGTGAATCTGTTTACAAAAGTAATAAAAAATGCAGGTTGAAAAATGACAACAACCATTATTATCTTGAAGGCATTATTACCTTGAAGGAATAATTATGGCGAGGATAATGTAGAACAGCAAGCCGATCAGTCCCATAAAAAACAGGATTACAAAAATAATACGCACGAGGGTTGGGTCCAGGTCAAAGTAATCGGCCAGGGCTCCGCAAACGCCGAATATCATCCTGTCATCCGTTTTCCTCAGTTTTTTATAGCTGTTCATAGGTGAAGTGCCAGGCAATTAATGATTAATTATCGAACACTCTCTCTGTGGGAGCGGCATTGTTTTTCCTGTTCCTCCTGGCTGCCGGCGATGTAGATGTTTCCTGCGGTGTTTTTGCAGTCAGGATAAGGAATCAGCCGGATTGTTTTATCCCGGTGTTCATTCTATTTGTAAAAGTATGAATTTTAAATTATTTCCTATTGCTGCCGTTGTATTGTTTTAACGGTTTACTGACTCTGAAGGCCACGATTGCGGCAAAAAAAAAGAGGTCGTCTCATAAGTTTATTAAGGCCTCTAAGAATTGAATTTTTGAAAAACTTTTCGGGTAGCAGCAAGAATAAAAAAAAGAGGGAGTCTCTGACTTTTGAGACACCCTCTTTGCTGTAAGATATGTTCAGAACTACTCGAATGACTGGATAGCTTTACGAATGATATCCACGCACTCCATCAGTTGTTCTTCGGTAATCACCAGGGGTGGTGCAAAGCGGATCTTGTCGCCGTGTGTTGGTTTTGCGAGCAGTCCGAGTTCAGCCATTTTATGGCATACGTCTATTGCCTCTTTGCCTCCTTTTGGCTTGATTATGATGGCGTTCAGCAACCCTTTCCCTCTTACCAGTGTCAGCATGTCGGATTTGATGGCTCTTAATTCTTTTCTGAGGAGTTCTCCCAGTTTTTCAGAGCGTTCGGCCAGCTTTTCTTCCTCTATAACTTCCAGCGCTGCCATAGCAACTCTTGCGGCAACCGGGTTTCCTCCAAAGGTGGATCCATGCTGTCCGGGTTTAATGACCAGCATAACATCGTCGTCGGCCAATACCGCGGACACGGGATACATGCCTCCGCTGATTGCTTTCCCCAGGATCACCACATCGGGCCTGACGTTCTCGTGGTCACAGGCAAGCATTTTTCCGGTACGGGCTATACCGGTCTGCACTTCGTCGGCAATATAGAGCACATTATGCTTTTTGCAAAGGTCGTAGGTCTTCTTGAGGTAACCGCAATCGGGCACAAAAACGCCGGCTTCGCCCTGTATGGGTTCGAAAAGGAAACCTGCAACGTTAGGATCTTTCAGTGCTTCTTCCAGCGCACCGGCATCGTTATAGGGGATGCGGATAAACCCGGGCGTGTAGGGGCCATAGTCGCTGTATCCGTCGGGGTCGTTAGAGAAAGAAACTATGGTTGTGGTGCGGCCATGGAAATTGTTTTCCACCACTACTATTTTGGCCTCATTTTCCGGTACGCCCTTTTTCTGGTACGCCCATTTCCTGCAAAGCTTAATTGCTGTTTCAACGGCTTCGGCTCCCGTGTTCATGGGCAGCACCTTGTCGTAGCCAAACAGTTCGGTGATATACTTTTCATACTGCCCCAACACGTCGTTGTGAAACGCCCTTGAGGTAAGTGCCAGCTTTTGGGACTGGTCTGTAAGTGCCTTAACGATCTTCGGATGGCAGTGGCCCTGGTTTACGGCCGAGTACGCCGACAAAAAGTCGTAATAGCGTTTGCCTTCTACGTCCCAAACGTATACGCCTTCGCCACGTGATAAAACCACCGGCAAAGGGTGATAGTTATGTGCACCGTGCTTATCCTCCAGTGCTATCGCCTGCTGCGATGTAATCTTTTCTGTGGTATGCATAACGATACTCCTTTTGGTTTATAAGGTTATTATTAAAGAAACTATGCTGAAAATCTAAAGAAGCTCCAATCGGGAAACCGCAAATATAGCAAAAGCCTGCTGATAAAAAAACTATTCCTGAACCTTTTTTTGGTTTAATGTGAATTAATTAACAAAACTATGTGAAAAAGGTTATGAACAGCCTGACAGAACGGCAATTCCTGGTTTTTTTTACTCCCGGAACCGGTGTGAAATATTTTTTGATGGGATCATACACTCGTGTCGTTTCCCAAACCAGTGGTATCTGTTGCCGGGTGTATCAGACAAAAAAGCCCCTCCGTTTGGAGAGGCTTTTTGGGTGACTAATGGGATTCGAACCCACGACCCCCAGAACCACAATCTGGTGCTCTAACCAGCTGAGCTATAGTCACCATATAATTGCGGTGCAAAGATACAACAAAAATCAATCCAACTCAGGAAAAATGGCGAATTTTTCTCGTTCACGGGGCCTGCCGGGGGGCTATTATTCTGAAATCGTTCCTTCAAACTGGTTTATAAAAGTTTCCAGGTCAGGGCTTTCTTTGTAAGCGCCTTCGTTGAAAAAAGCCAATACGGCTTCGAGGTTTGCGGGCGGGCGAAATCCCGGGATTGCGGTCAGCAGGTCCATGTTCTCATCGAAAAAGGCGATCGAAGGATAGCTCATTTGACCCTGGAGCAGTGCAATGGCGAAGCTATGGGCAGGCCGGCGTTCGCCCAGGTTTTCGTTTTCGAATTCGACTCCCCGGAACTCTATATTGTCTTCCTGTTCGGCATTGAGGTCGACAGCATAGAAGTTTTCGTTAAGGTACTCTGCAATTACGGGATGCGTATATGTTTCATTCTTCATGCGACGGCACCAGCCGCACCAGTCTGTATATACGTTCACAAATATCATCCTGGGCTCTTCCTGGATGAGGGCCTGGGCTTCCTCAATGGTAACCCATTCCACCTTAGCATCAGGGGTATCTGTTTTCCCCGCTGAGGCAAAGAGTACCAGGGCAAGTACTAAAGTTATAATCGGTTTAAGCATAATTATTTGGGTTTTTTTACAAAGGTAAACAACAATTACGATTTCGTTTGTAATAAACGCGTGAGCAAGTCATATTGTTTTTTAATTTTGTTTTTTTGATTTATGGGTGGGTTTGCCGCCGAATAATAGTATGTTTTATAAGAAATCCGGTATGAAGGCTCTCTCGCCAGGTCGCATTGCCTGGACGAGATTTATTCGTATTCCCACTGCTTTTGCAGGGTTGTGCTGGATATTTCTTTCTGCTGTATTTGCTGTATTTGCGTATCTTATCATACCCGACAATACACCGCATGCCAATCATCAGCAGCTGGAAATTGCCACGCATTCTCCCGGCAGCCGTATTACCGTGCTGCATATTACAAGAAACCAGGTTTATTCCCCACCGGGATTTATGCGGAAGCTTGTTTCCGGGAAGCCGCGCTCGGAGAACACCATCCCGCTTCACAGGTATTGGTTTCGCAGCGACACGCTTTTTTATGAAGCCTATGCCGGAGAACCGGGATTTCCCGGCATGGAGGGATTTGTTACGCTGGCAGACGTACTGTATGCCACTGACAGGCACGACCCTTATGAAAGGGCAGAGCAGGACAGCATCATTATCACCGATCTTTATGGGGTGACACACAGACGCACCATTGACGGCATGCGGGCTGAAGTGAAGGAGGAACACATCAGGGAGCAGCTTTTTTTACTTGGGACAGATCGTTTTGGCAGGGATATGTTCAGTCAGCTTGTTTTGGGGATCAGGGTCTCTTTGTCTGTTGGTTTTATTGCGGTTTTTATCTCCCTTGTGATTGGGATCACCCTTGGCAGTGTGGCCGGTTTTTTTCGCGGTTGGCTGGACCAGTTTATTGTTTGGCTAATCAATGTGGTGTGGTCGGTGCCTACCCTTTTGCTGGCTATTGCCATAACTTTTGCATTGGGAAAGGGGTTTTGGCAGGTATTTGTTGCGGTAGGGCTTACGATGTGGGTAGAGGTGGCCAGGGTGGTCAGGGGGCAGGTGATCAGTGTGCGCGAAAAAGAGTTCGTCGAGTCTGCCAGGGCGCTCGGCCTTGGCAGCATGCGTATCATCAGAAGACATATTTTGCCGGTAATCATGGGGCCCGTGATAGTGATCTCTGCTGCGAATTTTGCTTCCGCTATCCTGATAGAGGCCGGCCTCAGCTTCCTGGGTATCGGAGTTCAGCCCCCAATGCCGTCGTGGGGTACCATGATCAGGGAACATTATGGATATATCATTCTGGACAGGGCTTACCTTGCTATCCTGCCGGGGCTGGCCATTATGCTACTGGTGCTTTCTTTTATGCTTGCAGGGAACGGATTGAGGGATGCACTCGATCGCACCGCGAGGGATTGACTTTAAGCAACCCGCCTTTACCTTACTTTGCTGCCCAGCATGGGCACAAACCGGAAATACCCGTGACTCTCCTCTTCGGTACTTTCCTTGTCAATTTTAATGATACGCTTCATAACCTGTGTATCTCCTGTACCTATAGGGATAACAACTATACCCCCCGGCACGAGCTGATCAAGAAAGGCTTCCGGCAGATAAGGCGCTGCAGCAGTCACCAGGATCCTGTCGAAAGGCGCAAAAGCCGGCAATCCCTTGTACCCGTCTCCATAAAAGAGTTTTGCCTTGTAATTCATATCCTGGAGCAGTGCTTTTGTCTTCAGGAATAACGAATGGTGTCTTTCGATGCTGAAAACGCGGGCGCCCATTTCTTCCAGAATACATGCCTGGTAACCACTACCCGTGCCAACCTCCAATACCTTATGGCCTTTTTCCACCTTCAGGAGCTCGGTTTGGAATGCGACTGTGTAAGGCTGACTGATCGTCTGACCTGAACCAATAGGGAATGGCTTGTCCTGGTAAGCGATTTCCACAAACGATGAATCCAGGAAAAAGTGACGGGGAACGTCTTCAATGGCAGATAACACCCGCTCATCCCTGATACCCTTGGCACGTACCTCCTCAACCAGTTTATTTCTCATCCCTTTGTGCCGGTATGAATCTGTCAGACTTGTCATGATGAGTATGTATTTGTCTAAAGGGTTACGAAAATAATCATTTCGCACTCCATAAAAAAACCTATTTTTGTCAAAAATCAAAATACAAACAAAGGCAAACACATCCATGTCAAAAAAGATAGGCGTATTAGGAGCAGGTCATCTGGGAAAAATTCATATTAAATGCATCTCGGCTTCCGATCGTTTTGAGCTTGCCGGTTTTTATGACCC
>SL_5KL_010_SEDDRAFT_10000140_pt1 | contig 42366 bp, 31 predicted proteins | sample SodLakKL_010_SED_FD_9118 | JGI IMG/M metagenome (IMG submission 9118)
TGCCGAGAGAAAGCGGTTTTGATATTACTGCTGCTTCTGAAATTATGGCAATTCTTTGCTTAGTGAATGATTTGGAAGACCTTAAAAAAAGACTTGGAAATATTTTTGTAGGCTTTACTTATGATAAAAAACCTGTATATGCCAGAGACCTCAATGCCCAGGGTGCTATGGCGGCATTACTTAAAGAGGCCATAAAGCCAAATCTTGTGCAGACTTTAGAAAACACTCCGGCTATAATTCATGGTGGCCCTTTTGCTAATATTGCGCAGGGAACAAACTCTCTTATTGCTACAAAAGTTGCGCTTTCATTAAGTGATTATGTTGTTACTGAAGCCGGATTTGCTTCTGAACTTGGAGCTGAAAAGTTTTTCGACATTAAATGCCAGTACGGAAACCTTAAGCCCAGCGCTACTGTCCTTCTTGTTACTTTAAAAGCACTAAAGCATAGTGCTGGCATTGATTTAAAAGAAGTGAAACAAAAAAATCCTGATGCTGTAAAAACAGGGCTTGATAACCTTGAAAAGCATATTGAAAACCTGAATCACTTTAACTTTAAGCCGGTTATTGCCCTTAAAAATTATGAATTTGACTCAAAAGAAGAACAAAAAGTAGTCGTAGATTACTTGAATAAAAAAGGAATTAGTTTTGCCATTAATGATGAATGGTCTTATGGAGGTGAGGGAGCCAAAGGCCTGGCAGAGAAAGTTGTAGAAGCAGCTAACTCATATTCTCAGGAGTATAAACCATTATACGGCTTTGATATGAGCATAGAAGATAAGATTAAAACGGTAAGCACCAAAATGTATGGAGCTAAAGACGTTGAATATACTGCCGCTGCAAAAAAGAAACTGAAAGTCATTAATGATTTAAACTTAAACAACCTGCCTGTTTGTATTGCAAAAACGCAAAACTCGTTATCAGATAATCCAAAATTAAAAAACAGGCCGAAAGACTTTGTTGTTAATATTAGAGATATTGAAATTGCCGCAGGTGCCGGCTTTGTTGTTCCTATTGCAGGAAGTATAATGCGTATGCCCGGATTGCCTGAAGTGCCGGCAGCTGAAGCTGTAGATATTGACAAAAACGGCAACATTACCGGCTTAGCCTAAAGCCGTTACTTGTTGCGGGGTATTTAAGCAAACTATTAAAGAACTTATTTTTAATGCTTGTTATGAAAGAGAAGCTTGATATAATTTTATCCTCTTTTAGTGGTGAAGGCAGAGAGCTCATTCCTGTATTACAAAAAATACAGGAAGAAATGGGATATCTTTCACCTGAAGCAATGCTTTATGCTGCTGAATTTTTGAAAATTCCTCCAAGCAACGTTTTTGGTGTAGCATCGTTTTACGAACAATTCAGGTTTTCTCCGGTTGGTAAAAAAATAGTAATGGTTTGCCAGGGTACCGCATGTCATGTTAAAGGTGCTGAAAAAGTTATGAATGAAATATCACGTCATATTGGAATAAAAGAAGGCCAAACCAGGGAAGACATGGAATATACTTTAAAAGGCGTAGCATGTATTGGCTGCTGCGCCCTGGCTCCTTGTATCACCATTAATGATGATGTCCATGGACGGCTAACGCCAAAGCTTATTGAAAAGCTTTTTATTAAGAAACCAGTGAATAAAAAAACCAATGAGTAAAGATATCAAGTCCCGGGAGATACTTGTTTGTTGTGGAACAGGTTGTGTATCGGCAAAATCAGACCAGATACTTGATAAACTTAAAAAGTATACATCAAACAAGCCGGTAAAAATAAAGCCAATCGGCTGCCATGGATTTTGCCAGCAAGGCCCTTTGGTAATTTCAGAACCTGATGGAATTTTTTACTGCAACATAACAAATGATGATGTTGAAGAAATTGTGAACTCTCACATTGAAAGAAAAAAACCTGTTGAAAGGCTTTTTTATCTGGACCCAATAACTGGAAAAACAATACCGCACTATAAGGATATCAAGTTTTACAAAGAACAGAAGCGCTTAATACTTCGTAATTGTGGCCACATTAACCCGGAAGAAATTGACGAATATACTGAGAGTGGCGGATACCAAGCTGCAAGGAAAGCTCTTAATGAAATGAGGCCTGAAGATATTTTAATGATGATAAAAAAATCTTCATTAAGAGGATTAGGTGGTGCCGGCTTCCCTACAGGACTTAAATGGGAGTTTTGTTATAATGCTAAAGCGGATGAAAAATATGTGATTTGCAATGGCGATGAAGGAGACCCGGGCTCTTTCCAGGACATGTCTGTTTTTGAAGGAGTCCCTCATTCTGTTATTGAAGGTATGATAATCGCAGGTAAAACAATTGGAGCAAATAAAGGCTATATATATGTTCGAGCAGAATATCCCCTTGCTATTAAAAGGCTTAAAATTGCAATTATGCAGGCGCAGGAAAAAGCTTTTCTTGGAAAAAACATTTTGGGAAGCAAGTACTGTTTTGATATTGAAATTTTTCAAGGTGCAGGTGCTTTTGTTTGTGGCGAAGAAACTGCACTGATAAATTCGATTGAAGGCAAAAGGGGTACACCAAGGCAAAGGCCTCCTTTCCCAGCAGAATCAGGGCTTTGGGGTAAGCCAACCCTGATAAACAATGTCAAAACATTAGCTTCTGTGGCAAACATTATTAATAATGGAGCAGAATGGTTTAATAAAATTGGAACTAACACCAGCAAAGGAACAGCCATTTTTTCTCTGACAGGAGAAGCAGCAAATTGCGGACTGGTTGAAGTTCCAATGGGAATGACATTGCGTGAAATAATATTTGAAATAGGCGGGGGAACAATTGATAATAAAAAGTTTAAGGCTCTGCATATAGGTGGGCCGTCCGGAGGATGTCTGCCAGAAAGCCTGCTGGATATTAAAGTTGACTTTGATTCTTTGAAAAAGGCTGGTGCAATGATGGGGTCCGGTGGTATGGTTGTAATGGACGAAACAACTTGCATGGTTGATGTTGCTAAATACTTTCTTGACTTTACACAAAAAGAATCATGCGGTGATTGTAATCCATGCAGGCTGGGAACAAAACAAATGCTTGATATTCTTAATGATATTGTGGAAGGAAAAGGGAAGCCTGAAGACATTGATCTACTTTCTTATTTGTCGGAGAGTGTTAAAACAGGGTCTTTGTGCGGATTAGGGCAAACAGCCCCCAATCCGGTTATTACAACTTTAAAATATTTTAGAGATGAATATGAAGAGCACGTTAATAAAAAACTATGCCGTGCAAAAAAATGCAAAGCACTGATTTCTTACTATATAAACCCTGATAAGTGTACAGGTTGTCATATATGCTTTAAAAACTGCCCGGATAACGCAATCTCAGGCGAGGCAAAAAAAACACATGAAATAAACCAGGATAAATGCACCAGGTGTGGGATTTGTTTTGAAAAATGCCCCCCAAAATTTAATGCTATAGAATGCTACCCGGGAAAAATTTGAATATCGGTTTTGTCGTGGTAAAAAAATATTGAAGTATGAGCGATGTTAATATAATAATAGATGGTATTGAATTTAAAACAGAAGCTGGAAAAACTATTTTAGACGCAGCTCTCGAAAACAATATTTATATACCAAACTTATGCCACCACCCGGAACTTTTGCCAACAGGAACATGCAGAATGTGCCTTGTAGAAGTAGAAGGAATTAGCTCTGTTGTTGTTGCATGTAAAACAATTGTCAGGCAAGGGATGTCTGTATTAACAGAAAGCCCGCTGATTAATTCTACAAGAAGAGCTACTCTTGAGTTGATGCATGTAAATCACAAACAAGATTGCACAAATTGCAAAAAAAATGGAATATGTAAGCTTCAAGAGGTAACAGCATTTGTTGGAGTAAATGAAAACCGCCTGAAGCTTTTGAGAAAAACTAAACCGCATGTACCACCCGATAACTCTAATCCCTTTTTTAACCTCGAATATGATAAGTGTATATTATGTGGTATTTGTATAAGAACATGTAATGAAATTCAGGGAGTTGATGCGTTGCAGTTTGCTTACAGGGGTTATCATACAATAGTGTCACCATTTTTAAATCAAACTATAAAAGACTCTGTATGTGAATCATGCGGCGAATGTGTAGTCAGATGCCCGGTAGGCGCACTTGTTCCCAAGCTTACCAGTATACCTTCAAGAGAGGTTAGCTCCGTATGCCCTTACTGTGGTGTAGGATGTGGAATATTGCTTGGAGTAAGAGGAGATAAAATCACAAACGTTACGGGAATAAAAGAAAGTCCTGTAAATAAAGGCCGGTTGTGCGTAAAAGGGCGCTACGGGTATGAATGGGTTAATCACTCAGAAAGATTAAAAAAGCCCTTGATAAAAAAAGGAGAAAATTTTGTTGAGTCAAGCTGGGATGAAGCCTTAACCCTTATTGCAAAAAAGCTATCAAAGTACAAAGGAGAAAGCTTTGCTACGTTTTCATCAGCAAAGTGTACCAACGAAGATAATTATATAATTCAGAAATTTACCAGGGCAGGAATGCTCACTAATAATATTGATCACTGTGCAAGGCTGTGCCACGCTCCCTCAGTTGCCGGACTGGCTCAAAGTTTTGGCAGCGGAGCAATGACTAACACAATTGACGAACTTGGAAAAGCAGGCTGTATTTTTGCCATAGGAACAAATACTACAGAAAGTCACCCGGTTATTGCATTAGAAGTTAAAAGTGCAAAGAAAAACGGAAGTAAAATAATTGTGGCAAATCCCAGGGAAATTGATTTATGTAAGTTTGCAGATATATGGCTACAACATAAACCAGGAACTGATGTCCCATTGCTTATGGGAATATGCAAAGCCATTATAAATAACCGCCTGGAAGATAAAGAATTTATTAATAGCCGGTGTGAAGGCTATTCTGAATTTAAGGAGACATTAAAAGAGTATGATTTAAAAAATGTTGAAAGAATTACCGGGGTGCCAGCCGGGAAAATTAATGAAGCGGCAAAAGTGTATGCTTCAATGGGCCCGTCAAGCATAATCTATGCTATGGGTATTACACAACACACACATGGTACAGATAATGTTTTAGCAATTAGCAACCTTGCTATGCTTACCGGAAATATTGGCAAAAAATCATCAGGTGTAAATCCGTTGCGTGGGCAAAATAATGTGCAGGGAGCATGCGATATGGGAGCTTTACCTAATTTTTTTCCCGGATATCAAAAAGTATCAGAGGAAAATGTTATTAAGAAGTTTGAAAATGCATGGGAATGCAAGCTAAATAATAAAACAGGAATTACATTAACGGAAATTATTAGCGCAATTGATAAAAAGAAAGTAAAAGCCCTTTACCTGGTAGGAGAAAATTCGCTTCTAAGTGAACCTGACGCCAATCATGTTAAAGAAGCTTTGAAAAAGCTTGAGTTTTTTGTTGCCCAGGACGTCTTTTTGTCAGAAACAGCATGCCTGGCAGATGTTGTTTTGCCTGCAGCAAGTTTTGCAGAGAAAGACGGAACATTTACCAATACTGAAAGAAGAATACAGAGGGTAAGAAAGGCATTAAACCCGGTCGGAGAATCAAAGCCGGATTGGCTTATTACATGCATGATAGCTCAAAAGATGGGGGTTAAGGGTTTTGAGTTTAGTGGCGCAAAAGAAATTTTTGACGAAATTTCAAAGCTCACACCATCTTATAAAGGAGTTACGTACGAAAGAATTGATAAAACGGGTTTGCAGTGGCCGGTTTATGATAAAACGCATAAAGGAACGCCTGTTCTTCATAAGGAAAAATTTCTAACAAGTAACGGTTTAGGTAGATTCGCAAAACTTAATTACAGGCCGCCGGCAGAAACTCCTGATAAAGAGTACCCACTTTTGCTAACCACGGAAAGAAGCTTGTATCATTACCATACTGGAACTATGAGCAGAAGAGTTGATGGCCTTAACGTTTTAAACAGGGAGGAGCTTGTGGAAATAAACCCTATTGACGCTGAAAAATATAGCATGAAGGATGGTGATAAAGTCAGTGTTGAATCAAGAAGAGGAAGAATTAACGCAGTGATTAAAACAACAAAAAAATGTCCCAAAGGTGTTATTTCTATGAGCTTTCACTTTTTCGAAAGCCCAACAAATGTCATTACTAATCCTGCAATTGACCCGGTTGCCAAAATCCCTGAACTGAAAGTTGCTGCCGTAAGAATAAAAAAAATATAAATGGGGCAGAATAAACGAAACAAAATAGAACTTTCTGCAATTTATTGTTTGTCAGACTTATCTATATCATTTGCTTTTTCTAAATCTTCAGGAGAATTTATGTTGAAAAAAATCTTTTCGGCAGAATAAATGTCTCTGATTTTATAAAAAAAGACATTCATGCCATGGTAAATATTCCTTATCCTCTTATCATCACTTTGCAAAACATCTTTAGCTTTATCTTTAATGCTTTGACTATAAATTGCGTGTAATGGCTCTATGCCTTTTTTATGTTCTGGAACAATTGCATCACAAGAACAATTATTGTATTCAAGTATCAATTCAGAAATAAACTCAGCAGAAATAAACGGCATATCACATGATAAAATAAAAACAGCATCAGCTTTTGAGTGTGTTAATGCAGAATGAATCCCTGCCAATGGCCCGGAAGAATTATAAATGTCATTAACAACCTTGTAAGGTATTGGCAAAAAAAAATTGTTGCTTACCACAAAGATTTCTTTAAACAGACAAGATAATACATCAATTTGTTTTTCAATAATTTTTTCTCCCCTAATATTTAATAATGCTTTTTGCTTTCCTTGCAAACGCAAACTTTTGCCCCCCGAAAGTATAGCAGCTGATATTTTGTTTTGAGGATATTTCATAAATTATTGCTGTTTTTCGACTAAATATGATTTCTGTATCTTACCCCTGTTGATGTTTGCTTGGTAACTGTAAACATACAAAATTGAGATGAAACCTCACTGGTAGTAGCTTTTGTTTATTATTATAACAGGACTCTTTTCTCCATTTATTAGCTATGAATCTGAAACTAATTATTACATTGGCAACAGATTAAGCTTTAGGTTTTCAACACCAAAACCCTGATAGAATTTGTTTAAACGAGATTACAATATCTCAAATATTTTCTCAATAACCTCTTTTGCTTTTGCAACACCTTTTTCAGTAATATAAAGCGACTTTGCTTTATAAGTGTAATCAATCAGGTCATCGCGCTTTAGTTCATCTAATACGCTCCAATCATACCCCTTCCAGGCTCTTATTATCTCTTCGTTTTCAACTACACCTTCTTCCCAGGAAGTGAGATAGGCCAACGCAAGTGTTAGTTGTCTGGCTATTTCTTGTTTGTTTTGAGTTTTGTTCATTTTAATGATATTTTTAAAAACATGATAAACTATATCAAAATGTTCAAAGGATAAACTTACTTAATTTGTATTAATGAAACAAAAAAAGCAAGATATAAAATTAATTAATCCTGAAAAATACCTTTCAATAATTAAAGGCTATGGAGAAAAACCATTTAGGGCAAAGCAGTTAAGCCATTGATTTTTCTATGCATGATTTCAGAAAAACTGTCAGGCAAAGCATTCATGACATATCTATCGAGGATATCAACCTTTTCCCGGGCAAGATTTATTTCGAGATAGGTTTCGATACCGTTGATAGCACCCTATTAAAACAGTTGGTTTTAATTCCATTATCACACCATGCCAGCAAGTTGAAAACTTCTCAGTATTTGCAAAGCTATTTTGCGACATGTATTAGTGAGGATAAGATTTATAGATATTTAGATAAGCTTCACTTTAATTACAAAGAGACGCTGCAACATATTAGCTACAGTCATACCAAAATGATTTTTGGTGGAGATGTGAGCATTGTTTTTTGCGATGTCACCACTATTTACTTTCAGATTGACAATGAAGATGAGATATGAAAACTTAGGTTCTCAAATAAAACTGGAACAGAAAATTAGATCAGGGAGGCTAACTAAACCTGCAATAAATAATAAAGGATACAACAAGTATTTAATGTTGGATGGTAAAGTAACCATTGGTATTGACCACGCAAAATTTAAACAAGACGCTGCTTGGGATGGTTTGAAAGGATATCTGACTAACACATCATTAGCCCAAGAGGAAATAATCAGCAATTACGGGCAGCTATGGAAAATAGAGAATGCCTTTCGGAAGTCAAAAAGCGATCTTAAAATTAGACCCATATGTCATCTTGACCCTAGCGATAGCGGAAGTAGATCACGAAGTAGCAGCGAAGCTAAATCTCGTGGCTTTATGATAAGCGCTGCAGAAAGTGGAGAGGGAAAGTTAGTAGTTCTTTTTAAGCTTCCGTATTTGAAGCTATTAGTCACAAATCAAAACCATAATTATCTACCGCTTTTTTCTTCCGGCAATTAAAACTACCACGCCTGCTGCCATAACAGCTACACCGGCCCATTGTGGCCAGTTTATATCTTGTTCCTTTTCCCTGGTAATTTCAACATCTCCTATTTCAGCTACGGTTTCTTCTTTTTTAAACGTTATACCGGTAAATTATGGTAATAACAATTCCAATAATAATAAGGGCTATGCCTAATTTTTTCATAATAATACTTTTTACAAAAACAGTTTATAATGTTATCAAAAATATAAATAAAAAATAAATTAAAATAAAGAAAATTTTAATATCCAGAAGTTGGTAGTCACTGCAGGAGGCTGCCAGTCACTGCAGGAAGCTGTCAGTTCTTACTTGTGGGAGGAACTGACAGCTCATGAAAGGACTGGAAGCTTCCGGATTATACAGGTGAACCGAAAACTTCCGGGTAAATACAAAAAACCTTACTATATTAGCAGTCTTTAAATAATAACCTCATGAAAACAGCCTTAATATCAGGAGCAAGTGGATTGACAGGTTCATACCTGCTTCGTATCCTTCTCGACTGTAAAGTTTACAACAGTGTTAAGATACTTGTCCGAAAACCTTTGGATATTGAACATCCTTTGTTGCACCAGGTAATATATGATTATGAAAACCCAAATTCAGAATCAGTAAAAGCTGATCACATTTATTGTTGTCTGGGCACAACCATTAAAAAAGCAGGTTCAAAAGAGGCTTTCAAAAAAGTGGATTACGACTATCCTTTGCAGATTGCCAGACTGGCGCATCAGAATGGGGCAGAAAAGTTTGCGCTTATCAGTGCAATAGGTGCAAATTCCGGGTCTAAAATATTTTACAACAGGGTTAAAGGACAGGTTGAGCAAGCTATTAAAGATATTTCTTTTGAAGCAACATATATAATGCGTCCGTCAATGCTATTGGGGAAAAGACAAGAGTTCAGGCTTGGAGAGGAGGCAGCCAAGCTTATTATGATACCTTTAAGCTTCATACTTCCCAAAAACTTAAAACCAATACATGCATCCCGGGTAGCAGCCAGTATGTTGGATAATATTAATAGCAGTGAAAAAGGTTTTCACGTAATATTATCAGGACAAATAAGGAAGTACCAGGTTAAAAAATAAAATATAACTTACTTTTTTAAATCACCACCAGCTTATTCTTAATAGCATAGGCCATTAAAGCCAGTGAGTTTTTGGTATTTGTCTTGGTAAGCAAGTTAGTTTTGTGCCCTAATACAGTACGTTCACTGATAAACAAAGCCTCTGCAATTTCTTTGTTGCTCAAGCCTTCGCAGAGCAGCTGAAGTATTTCTTTTTCACGGCGTGTTAGATTGAGCTTATCTTCTTTTTTTTCCGGCTCTTTTTCTCTGGTAAGTTGTTTTGTAAAAAAGTCAAACAATTCCTCGGAGTAGTAGTTACCTCCGTTATGAACTGTTTGTATAGCTTTATCAAGAGTTTCTTTGTTTATGTTTTTCATCAGGAAGCCTTTTGCTCCGGCATCGAGCATACTTTGGATGTATTCATCATCACCAAACATTGTCAAAGCAATAATTTTTAGTTTAGGATTTTTTTTAAGAGCTATTTTTGTGGCATCAACTCCATTCAGCTCAGGCATTTCTATATCCATCAATACAATATCGGCTTTGATGTCATCAAGCATATCAGCAAATTGTTTACCATCAGTTGCTTCACCTGCAATTTCGACATACTTAAGCTTTGCAAGAACCATTTTCAATCCATTACGAAAAATTTCATGGTCATCAACAATTAAAACTTTTATCTTATCGCTCATAGCTATATTTATTATAAATTTACTTCTATTTTTATTGTAAAACCTTCATCAGGAGCACTATTAAAACTATACTTTCCACTGATTGATTTTACCCTGCTGATAATATTTTTTAGCCCCATGCCCTTGTTTTCTGAACTAATTATCTCATCTACATCGAATCCAACACCATCATCCTTAAAATATAAAGTAAGTCTGTCCTCATATTTTACCAATAAAATATGGATATTTTCTGCCCGGGCATGTTTTATTGTATTGTTTATAAGTTCACTGATAACTCTGAAAAAAATAAGTTCCAGGTTACTTTCCAGTCTTTCTTCAATATGCTCAGTTTCGAAAACAATATTCAATTGGTTGGTTTTGTTCACTTTATCGCAAAATGCTTCGACGGCTTTAACCAATCCGAAAGATTCTATAACAGTAGGCATAAGATTGTTAGATATTGTACGTGTTGCACTCACAGCTTCATCAATAAGTTCATTACTATGTTTGATAAGCTCTTTTCGTTCGTCCTCTTCCATAGAAGCAGAATTTAATTCGTTTACATACAATTTCACTGCAGATAACAATGGCCCTAATCCATCGTGCATTTCCCTTGCGAAACGACGTCTTTCACGCTCTTCTCCCCTTATAACTGCACTTAAAATCTGCCTCTCAGATTCAACGCGACTGCTAATATTTCTAACGACACTTAATATTAGTTTTTCATTTGCATAACTTACCAGCCTACTTGTAAACTCAACCTTTATTACTTCTCCTGATTTTGTAATATGTTCTGATTCAAAAGAATGACTTCCTTTTTCAAATATGATCTTTCTGTTTTCATCAACATTATATTTATATTTTTCTGTTTTGAGATCGGATATTTTCATATTCAATAACTCAGCTTTCTTGTAGCCCAATGTTTCACAAGCCGCATTATTCACTTCCACTATATTTTCATCAATATCAGTTACAAAAATGTCATCACCTGTACTATCAAACAATTTATGATAACGCTCTTCTGATTCTTCAAGTTCCCGACTCACCCTATCCAGTTTTTTCCTGGATTTCTGAAGTTCGGTAAAAAACTTGTAAATCCGATCTGTTGTGAAGTAGTAAGTAAACCCCAGTAATAATAATATAGCAGCTCCACCCGTCAAAGCAGCACCAAGGATAGTGTCTCTTTTAAGCTCCTGCGTTTCTATGTCATTATATATCGAAGCAGCAACATATAGTTCAAACTGATCAAAATAATCAAAGGCCATAGTTTTATCTTCTCCTTCATATATATATTGAATGACCCCTCTTTGCTTATCCCTGACACGCTTAAACAGGGTGCTGTCACCCCAAAACTCGCCTTCTCTTTTTGGATCAGGATGTATTATAAGATTACCTTCATTGTCAAAAACAAAAGGATAGCCGCTCTTACCAATTTGAAGTTTATAAAGGATTTTTTTCAACTCATCTAAGTCCTTTTCTTTATCTCCCACATATATAATTCCGACTACTTCATTATCGTAAAATATCGGTTCATAAGCCGTCACATGCCACTCATCCAAAATAACAGCACGTCCATAAAATGTTTCACCATTCAAGGCATGTTGACTTACAGATGATTCCAGAGGAATATATGTATCAACAGCTCTTTGTCCGTTTTCCCGGAAGACATTTGTTGATATCCTTACAAAACCACTGTCAACCCTTTGAAAAATTGTTACAGAACCTCCCAGCATACTCTGCAAACTATCAACAAAATTTTTATCACCATAGACTCTTTCACCATTTAAACGCCACTGTTTTAATTCACTTAAATGGACATTGCCGGTATTTTGATTTTCAATTTTGACATCAAAAGTATGGGATAATATTTCAAAATCACTTGCGTGAAAGGCTGTTGTGGCAACTTCAAGGTTGGATTTAACCATATTAAGCTTTAAAGTAGCTTCTCTATCAAACATCTTTGAAATTGATTGCACACTCTGTTTAAGATTACTTTCAATTTGTTCATTAAAAATATTGATTGATTTATTGACAAAATATATAGTAATAGTGACTACAATTATGACAATAAACAAACTAACCGGTAAAAATAAACGAAGTTTGAGTGGCATATAAAAATTTTTCATAGTTTGAATACCCAACTAAATTTAAAACAAAATTACGAATTATACACTATCTTTAATGCCTATTTGTTAATAACTGTTTTGTTTATAATGTCTATTATCAACTAAATTAAGAGCAAAACTATTGTCCTAAAATAATAAAGAGATTCTTCGCTTTGCTCAGAATGACAAGGCATTGGATGATTTTAGGGTGGTGGGGTGGGGGGATGGTGGCGGCGAAGCTGTCACCATCTCCCCACCCTACCACCACGGCTTTGTAACAACAGGTCATTCTGAGCGAAGCGAAGGTTCTTTATCACATTTACTTTTTTAGGATAACAATAGCATTACCGAATAACTAAGATGTATTAAAATTGTAACTTTGCAAAAAACGACTTAAAAAAGTGTCAAACAGATATTTTATAAAATTAGCATATAATGGCACCAATTATCATGGCTGGCAATCTCAAAGCAATGCGGTAACTGTTCAGGATACTATAAAAAGCGCGTTAAACACATTACTAAAACAGGAGATTAGACTCACAGGTGCTGGAAGAACAGATACTGGTGTACACGCCAAAGTATTTTATGCACATTTTGATTCTGAACATTCACCGGGTTTTTTTTACAAAAATAGTATAGTTTTTAAACTTAATTGTATATTGCCCGGCGACATAGCTATTTACTCCATTTTGCCGGTTAAAGAAAGAGCTCATGCAAGGTATGATGCCATAAGCCGCACTTATCAATACATTATTGAACAAGAAAAAAATCCGTTTGCTCAAAACCTTGTTTATTTTTATAAAGGTGAGCTTGATTTTTTAATTATGAAAAAAGCCACTAAAAAACTTTTCAATTATGGAGATTTTACCAGTTTCTCAAAGACCAATACGCAAGTAAATAATAATATTTGTGAAATAATTGATGCCAAATGGTTTAATAACACCAGTCAATGGATATTTGAAATAACTGCCAACCGGTTTTTGCGGGGTATGGTCAGGGCAATAGTGGGTACTTTGATTGAAGTCGGGAAAAAGAGATTAACAACCGATGATTTTGTTAAAATAATTGAAAGCCACGACCGCCAAAAAGCAGGATATGCAGTACCCGGATGTGGTTTATATCTTACAAACATTTCATACCCATCCCATATTTTTTTATAGAAATGTTATCAAATATTTATTTTTTTTCTGACTTTTTTTAGCTTTTCGTTAAATATCGTATGTTTAGTTATTTTTTCTTCTTTGCGAACTTTTCTAATATCACCCAACAGGTATGCATATGGTTGCATGCCTTCAATCTCATCAAAAATGACTTTCAAAATAGCCATACCCGGAATAAAAAGGATCATTCCGGCAATACCCCAAATGTAATTACCTATAAACAAAGCAAGTACTGTCATCAAGGGGTTCATAGAAACCTTTCCTCCCACGATTTTGGGTGTAAAAAGATTACTTTCAAGCAGTTGAATTACATAAAAGCTCAAAAATACCGCCACTGCATACCAAATTGAATCCATTGCTAACAATGCATATAATATAGGGAAGGTAGCACCTAAAAATGGACCAACAAATGGGATTATATTCAAAATAGCAGCGAAAACAGCAAAAAGAAGAGCATGTTTTATGCCAATGCTGTATAATGCAATAGTGTTTAATACAGTTAATATACAAATAACAAAAAACATCCCAACAATGTAGTTTTGAACTACACTTTTAACATTATAAATGATCTTGGAAGTTTTTTCACGGTTTTTAGACCCAAATGCCTGTAATACAAACTCTATTAAAAATTTTCTGAAGTACAGTAAAAATATAATGAAAATTGGCACCATTAACGACAAAGTTATAGTAGAAGCAGTGGCTATAATTCCTCCGGTTAATGTTGCCATATTATCATATATATATTGAAAAATAGCTTTTTGGATACTTTCAAAAGAAATTGGCACAGCACCTTCTATATGCTCTGAAATAAACTCATTAACAAAATCTATCAATTCACCGAACCGGGCTTCCAAAACAGCTATGTCTCCCGAAAATCCAAGCAACTGATTGTAAAAGAAAATAGATAACCCGGTTATTACTCCCAGTAATGCTATAATACTAATAAAAACTGATATCAACGAAGGTATGCCAATTTTATCCAACCAGCTTGTGAAAGGACTTATCAGTATCGATAAAAGTAATGCAATTAATACAGTAACCAATATAGACTTTGCCTCCATCATGATGGTTACTACCAATATTATAGTAATTAACCCAATTACAAACTTTAAATACCCGGGAACTTCCAATTTCATTTCGAATAATATTTAAGGTTAAAAAATTTAAGAGAGCATGAAGCCCAAAATTAAACAAATAAAAGATTGATTATATTGTATTGCATGACTTTTAATATTTTTTTAATCAAAAGTTTTTTTGTGGATAATATAATACTACCAATAATCATATCTTTATTCCAATAATTGTAACATCATCTACCTGCTGAGCCTCACCTTTCCAATTATAAAACTCTTTTTTAAGTATTGTGTATTGCTTATTTAATGGTAAATGCCCAATTTCTAATATTTTGTTCTTAAGTTTTTTATTAGTATATCTTTGATTATATTGGTTTAATTGATCATGAAATCCATCAGAAAAAAGATATATTGCTTTGCAGTTTTCATCAAGTTTAATTTTTTGTTTAGTAAAACTGCCGGAATTATTATGTAAGCCTATTGGAAATTCGTCACCTTTATAAACATTAATTTTCATATTTGGTATTGATGCTTTTGTTTCTCCGGTGTTAATTTTTAATTCATTATTATTGCTAAGAAGCCACATTTTACTTTTCGCAGCTGCAAAATAAATTTCTTTTTTAGACTTATCATATAAAAAGATAGAAATATCAATACCTTCCCTGTTAATATGGTTTGTATCATCCTGGTTTAATGCAGTAATAAAACCTTCTCTCATAAGGTCTAAAACTTCATTTACACGGTATTCTTTCTGTTTAATAATAATATTGTTAAGCAATGTAATTCCAAGTACGCTCATAAAAGCACCCGGCACACCATGGCCGGTACTGTCAGCTAAAGCAAAAATGACTTTATTCCGGTTAATTGGATGCATCCAGTAAAAATCACCACTTATAATATCACTTGGTTTTTCAAAAACAAATATATCCTGAACATAGTTGTAAAGTTTATTAGTATCAGGTAAGAGTGCTTTTTGAATACTTTTAGCGTAATAAATACTATCGGTAAGCTCATGATTGAAAATCTCAAGTAGATTTTTTTGATGAGCCACTTTATCTCTTTGAGTTATTATTTCATCATACTGACTTTCTATTTTATTTCTTTGATCCAGAATCTTTTTACTTTTGTTTTGTATATCAGTATTTGTACTGATAAGCTTTAAATTAGCTTTTTTCTTGGCAAAGTATTGATATAATACCAAAGCAGAAAGAAATAAAACAACTATAAGACTAATAGTTATAGTTGTAATTAGTCGGTTTTTAATTTTTATTTCCGCTTCTTTAAGTTCATTTTCTTTTTGAAGGCTTTGTATTTCTAATTGTCTTTTCTTATCCTGAAACTTGGCTTCCATTTCAGCTATAGATTTTGATATCTCAACAGAATGCAAACTGTCTTTTTTGGTTATATAATTATCTGCATAATATGAGGCCTGATAATAATTATTTAGCTCTGAGTGAGCTTTTCTTAAGCGTTCGTAAGCATTAACCTCCTGATTCAATAATTTTATATTTGACGATAATTCTAATCCTTTTTCAGCATATTTGATACTTTTTTTATAATTTTCCAGTTTGTAGTATAATTCAGAGATATTATTATAGGTGGCAGCTTTTCCTTTACTATCGCCTATGTTGTAATGGATATCCAGCGATTTATTAAGATAATTCAAAGCTTTTGTCAAATTATCTTTTTCTGAGAAGATTACTGCTTTATTATTATATATCTGGGCTATCCCCCGCGTATTATTTGTAGATATAAATAACTCTTTAGCATTATCATAATGATTTAAAGCGTATTTGTATTTCCCCATTTTTACATAAACAGAACCAATATTCATGGTTGTTATGCCTTCACGGAGTTTATTGTTTTGTTTTCGAAAATATTCAATAGCGCTTTCATAATATTCGAGGGCAAGTGAATAGTTTTCTTCGATGTCGTGAACAATACCAATGTTATTATAACATGCGCTGACTCCTGCTTTATTATCAATTTCCAGGTTGATCTGCAGAGCTTTTTGATAATATTCAAGGGCATTATTGTAATTGCCTATATTTCGATTAAGAGCACCGAAACTAGAATATACAGATGCTCTTTTTTTATCAAGACCAGCTTTATAAGATATATCCAGGGCTTTTTGCAGATACGAATTTGATTTGTTAAAATTGCCTGTTTTACGATAAACTATTCCTTGATATCTCAATGAAATTACTTTAAACTTTTTAATCATTGAATCTTTTTCCTTGGCATTTTCACATTCCTGGTAAGCCAAATCATAGTAATATAATGCTGAATCCGGGATGGTGTGTTCATGATAATCTCCTATTTTTAAAAGCAAATTAATTTTTGCGGAATCAGACTTAACTGTCTTTAAAGACTGATGAAGGCTGTCAAGCTTTGATCCGTATGCAACAGATAAATTAATAATTAATGTAAAACATAGGAGAATTAACCTTTTGATATATCCGAAACATGGTTTATGTGTCATTACTAAAAAAATTATACGACTTTTTATGTTACTAAAGTAAATAATTCATTAATAAATTGCAAAACTAATTTTATAATGAATTGAATAAACTCTTTTTTATAATATAATTATTTATTTATTAGATTTTTAGATTATTGATTGATATTGTGATTAATAATTGTTTTCCCTGATCAAATCAATTGCAATATTGTTATTTTAAAAATTCACTATCATAATTATCGGTGTTAATTCAGATTTTATTAAAAGGTGTGAATTAATTTTTGCAAATTTGCAACAAAACATTCATATTTCGTGCTGAAACCAATAAAAAGACTTGCCGGGCAGACTGCCATTTACGGTACAAGTAGTATAATAGGACGGTTGCTTAATTATCTTCTTGTACCACTTTACACTCGTGTTTTTGAGACACAAGACTATGGTGTAGTAGTAGAAATGTATTCGTATGTTGCATTTCTGCTGGTAGTACTTACATATGGGATGGAAACGGCTTTTTTCAGGTTTGCCGAAAAAGAAAATCAGTCAAAAAGAAGAGTGTTCAGTACTACTTTGATATCAGTGTTGACAACATCAACTTTGTTTGTGATTTTGGTATTTATTAATAGTGGTCAACTGGCCGAACTGGTCCGATATCCTCAAAACCCTGAGTATGTTAAATGGCTGGCTTTAATTATTGGGCTTGATGCGCTTAGTTTTATTCCTTTTGCCAAACTGCGGGCAGAAAATAAAGCAATACGTTTTGCCACAATCAAATTTATAAGTATCGGCACAAATATTACCCTGAACCTATTTTTTATAGTTTTTTGTCCGTGGGCAGTTAAGAGTGAATATGGTTTGCTGGCAGAGTTCATAGGCCGCTTCTATGATCCTGCAGTTGGAGTAGGGTATATATTCATTTCCAACCTTGTTGCCAGCATCGTAACAGTTGTTTTGTTATTACCACAAATTTTTTCCTTTAAATGGAGTCTAAGTATTACTTTATGGGGGCAAATGATAATATATGCTTTGCCGCTTCTTATTGGTGGCCTTGCCGGTGTTGCAAATGAGGCATTGGATAAGTTGTTGCTAAAATATATGCTACCAAAAGATATTGCTATGTCACAGGTTGGTATATATGGGGCTTGTTATAAAATCTCCATAATGATGACTATTTTCATACAGGCTTTCAGGTATGCTGCTGAACCATTTTTCTTTGCTCAGGCAAAATCACAAAATGCAAAAGAGCTTTATGGTGAAATAATGAAATATTTTGTAATAGTATGCCTGTTTATTTTCCTGGCAATAATGTTGTTTATTGATATTGTTCAACACTTTGTTGGCGAGCAATACCGTGAAGGGCTTATAGTGGTGCCGATATTGCTTATAGCCAATATGTTTCTCGGAATTTATTTTAATCTTTCTATTTGGTATAAGCTGACAGGAAGAACTCAATTTGGAGCAATTTTTGCCATTACGGGTGCATTTATAACAGTAATATTGAATATCTGGTGGATTCCTGTATTTGGTTATGTCGGGTCAGCCTGGGCAACATTAGCTTGTTATTTGTCAATGACCGTAATTTCTTATTTAACCGGCAAAAAATATTATCCTATTAAATATGATGTGCCTAAAATATTAGCATATATATTATTTGGAATTGCAGTTTATTTGCTCAGTATTTTTATTAATGAATTTGTCATAGTTCCGTATTACTATATCAATGTTCCATTATTTTGTGCTTTTCTGGTCGTTGTCATTTTATCTGATAAGCCACTTAAAGAGTTTATGCATCAAATTATCAATAAGGCTTTAAATCGCAAACACCCATAACCTTCCTTTGATCATGGTTTTGCCGTTTAAGGAAAAAAATGTATATTTGAATTTTGTGGTTAACTTTCTTTTGAATCCAATTAAATTAAAGACAAACCGAACCGGATTGTTGCTAACTTATTTAGCAACTTGTTGAACAAAATGTTTGCCTGTTCGGTTAATTAAATAAGCCATTTTAGCTTAGTGATCACTCGGTATAATTTTATTCAAAAAATAAATTATAAAAAAAGTAGTATGGTATGTTGAATAAGGAAACACAGACATTTGATGCAAAAACGATTATGAAGGAGAGTAAAGAATTATTGAAAAAACTCTTCGATGAGAATCCAAAGCTGAAAGAGATTGTTATTACATCAAAAACTGATGATGAGATGAAAGGAAAGCTTCGGTCTTTTGTTATGGATTATTTTGATAACAGACCGGAAGCTTATAAATTTTATAAGTATGAGTTGACCGGCTGTAAAGCTTTTGAGGCATTATCCTGGCAAGATTTTGCTGCTATACGGATTATGGATTATATTGATAATGCCGGGAAAGAGATAGAAGATCTGAATTTGCGAGGTGAGAAAATAATAAATGATCCTTTCGGGCTTTTGTGGCTGGCTGCTGTTGAACAAACCGGTGGTGTCACACCAGAGTATATGGAAGATATGATATATCTGTTCAGGCAGCTGAGCGGCACACATAAAAAGACTAAAATAGAAAAAGAAAAAATCCAAAAATGGATGGACTCCTATCCATCGGGGCTTGAGGATGAGGTTGTTAAGATGCGACAGAAAAATAAAGAACGTATAATTAAAATCCTGGCCGATAAAATTGACAAAAAAGAGATTAAAAGTTCTGAGTTTAAATTTCCTGAATCAATAAGTTTTGAAGAAAAAGTTGATTTAGTTAATCAATGGTGGAATGATGAAAGGTTTCATTTACGGTTTGCTGTCAGAAACCCTGATTTGTTAAATGAGCTGCTGGATTATACTATAGATGATGAAACTATGGACTTGCTACATGAAGCGGAAAAAATTGGTATACCTTTTTTCGTTAACCCTTACTACCTTTCACTCTTAAATGTTCATGCACCTGAGTTTATCAAGGGCAAGGATTTGGCAATACGGTACTATGTGTTTTATTCAAAAGAATTAATAGAAGAGTACGGCAATATAGTTGCATGGGAAAAAGAAGATGAGGTTGAGCCCGGCGTACCAAACGCTGCAGGGTGGATATTACCGACAAAGACTAATGTTCACCGGCGTTATCCAGAAGTAGCAATTCTTATTCCGGATACTGTTGGGCGTGCCTGTGGGGGGCTTTGTGCTTCATGTCAGAGAATGTATGACTTCCAAAGAGGTAATCTGAACTTCAACCTCAACGAGCTGGAACCCGATGATTTATGGGAAGAAAAGCTGAAACTAATTATGAAGTACTGGGAGGAAGATTCTCAACTGCGCGATATTCTGATTACCGGCGGAGATGCCCTGATGAACTCAGATGAATCACTCAAGCAAATACTTGATAGTGTCTATGAGGTGGCTCTCAAGAAAAAGAAAGCTAACGAAAACCGTAAAGAAGGAGAAAAGTATGCAGAAATATTGCGTGTGAGGCTTGGTACGAGATTGCCGGCATACTTGCCACAGAGGGTCACTGAAAACTTGACAAATATTCTTGCAGAGTTCAAAGCTAAGGCATCTGATGTTGGAATAAAACAGTTTGTCGTGCAAACCCACTTTCAATCACCAATGGAGGTTACCCCTGAATCGATGGAGGCTGTCAGACGAATTACTTCGGCCGGATGGATAGTTACCAATCAACTTGTTTTCACTGCTGCAGCTTCAAGAAGAGGGCATACAGCCAAATTAAGAAAGGTGCTTAATGATATTGGTGTTATCCCTTATTATACGTTTTCAGTAAAGGGGTACAAAGAAAACAGCTTTAAATTTGCAACAAATGCTAGAGCTGTTCAGGAGCAGATGGAAGAAAAAGTTATGGGCTTAATTCCATCAAAATACAAAAAAAGAATTAAAACTTTCCCAATTGAGGCAGAAAATCTTGTTGACAACATTAATAAGTTGCGTGAAGAGGCTAATATACCATTTATGGCAACTGACCGGAATGTTATAAATTTACCGGCAGTAGGAAAAAGTATGACATACAGGGTTATTGGCTTAACCCCGGATGGAAGGCGTATACTTGAGTTTGATCATGACCATACCCGTAAACATAGCCCTATAATTGATAAATTAGGTAAGTTTATTATAGTTGAGTCAAAAGCTATAAGAACCTATCTTGACCAGATTAAAAATATGGGCGATAACCCTGATGAATACGAAAGCATATGGGGTTATTCAATTGGTGAAACAGAGCCTGTAACATCTATTTTTGAATACCCTGAGTATGATTTTAAAATTACTGAGAAAATTACAAATTTTAAGGCATGATTTTTATTATGTAAAGAAAAAATAGAATATTAAGACATATATAAATAAACGATTTTAAAATAAGGTTTTGCAGGCATATAACATAATTTATTATTTTATCGAATATGCCTGCAAAATACCCATGACAGGATTATTTATACAGCAAATCAGGTATTTAGAGCAAACACCTTAAGCATTAAATAATCTTATCGCTATTTTTGTTATTGTTAAATTTTCACAAAAAACTATAGAAGTTTATAAAGTTTACTATTTTTGTCACGCATCTAATCAGCATACTTCATAATAGTTTATTGGTTTTATGTTAATACATGTATTTTAATATTTAAAGTGCATGCAAAAATTTTGTATTTGTTTTTACACATTAAAAACCATCATGGTTTTTTAAGTTTTTAATATAAAAATTAATGGAAATATCCCGGAGAATTATTGAAACTTCAAAGCAGTTGTTTGTTAAACATGGAGTAAGAACCATTACCATGGATGATATTGCATCAGAAGCAGGAGTTTCAAAAAAAACCTTGTATGAACATTTTCTCAATAAGGAGGACTTACTTGGAAAAACTGTTGATTTAATGCACGAGGAAGGTAAAACAGAGCAAGAGTCAATAATTAAGAATGGTCGCTTCAACATTGAGACCATGCATGATATAATAAGGAATTCTGCTGTAAGGATAAATGATATTAATCCCAATTTTATATCAGACATTAAAAAATATCATCCAAGTTTATGGAAAGATAAGTTGAAAAAAATGGAAAGTGATACCATCCAATTTAAAGCAAAACTGATAAAAGAAGGTATCAAACAAGGTTATTTCAGAAGTGATATAAATATAGATATAGCTTCTAAATTATTGCATGAACAGTTAAATATCATGATGGATAATGAAATATTTCCTTCCAACAGTTATTCAAGGTCGGAAGTATTTCAAACTATAATGAGCATTTTTGGTAAGGGTATTATTAAAGAAAAATACAGAGAGGAATTAAACAAAATAGGAAAATTATAAATTTAGATATTTCATAAAATTAAAACCGGATTGAAGCCGGAGCCATTTTTATTATTTAAATATATTTTATAATTGAGTGTAATTAACACAATAAATAAATTAAACAAAACCAAATGTTGTACAGAAAATCTTTAAACTTATTTGCTTTTTTATTGCTTATAAGTTTGATAATGCCGTTGTCTGTAGCTAAAGGACAGCTGAATAATACAGATACCATAGCTTTAACTGTGGAAAGTGCTAAAGAATTGGCAATTGAACAAAATCCAACTATCCGGGCATCTAAGCTGGCAACTGAGTTAGCCGGATATAAGCTTGATGAATCTCGTGGAAATTTGTTGCCTCATTTTAATGTTAATGGTACATTTAATAAAAACATAATAAGGCCTTCTATGTATTTGCCTTTTATGGAAGAAATGGGTCAGGACCCTTATGTTGAAGTGGGTTCTGAATATAATTACAGGGCATCACTTGCAGGTTCTATGCCTTTATATTCACCGGCTTTATATGCAAATATAAGTGCTGACAGAAAAGAAATTGAGCTTTCAGAAGAAGAATACAGGAGTTCAAAAATTGATCTGGCTTATGAAGTACAACAAGCATACTTTAATGCTTTACTTACCAAAGAAAGTAAAAATGTTATAAAGAAGAGCTATAAAAATGCCATTGAAAATTTTCAATTTACAACTAAAATGTATTCTCAAGGAATGGTATCGGAATATGACAAAATAAGGGCTGAAGTTGAAACCGAAAACCTGAAGCCGGAAGTAACCGAGCTAAAGAATGCTTATGATATGGCTGTAAGCCGTGTAAAAACAATAGTTGGAATTGATGAAGACCAGCCTGTTAAATTAGAAGGTGATTTGCTTGAAGCTACCGAAACCTATATTGCGCAATTTCAAATTGTTGAGCCTGAAAGTCAGCTTGCAAAAAACCCGCAAATTAGGGAAATGAGTTTAAATAAAGATTTAATTAAAAAGCAGTCAAAGGCAGTAAGAGCTACAGCACTGCCATCTGTTAATGCTATGAGTACATTCGATTATCAAACAGATGCCGATGACCTTAATTTTTCAGATTATCATTGGGTTGAATCTTTCTCAGCAGGCTTGCAAATAACTATTCCAATATTTCAGGGATTTACCGTAAAAAACAGGGCTAAACAAATGGATATTGCCGTAAAACAATTGGGGCTGCAAAAAAATTACCTGGAAGACAACCTGAGAATGCAAATAAATAACATTATTAAAAGATTTGATGTTGCAGTTGAAAACGCTTCTAAAGCCGAAAAAAATGTTGCTCTTGCTGAAAGAGGGCATGAAATTGCTAATGCAAGATACAAATCAGGCCAGGGAAATCTACTCGAAGTAAATGATAGTGAAGTTGCCCTGACCCAAGCTAGATTTAATCTTATACAGGCCAAATATGATATATTAATGGCTATAATTGAATATGATAAATTTATTGGAAAAGAATTTCATTAAAGATTGAAGCCTGCCAAGGATTTATGAAAAAACCAGAATAAAATAAAATAGAATGTTCTTAAACATCAAAATACCAAATAATAATTTTAAGTAACACTTTTACAACATTATGATTAAATATTATTTAAATATTAAAATAAAATTATTACAAATGAAGTTGAAAAGTATATTTTCGTTATTAACAACTATAGCAATTTTGTTAACATTATTATCTATTCATGGCTGTACTCCTGAAAGAGTTGAAGAAGAACCTGAGAAGCCTCCTGTCAGACTGAAAAAAACAGAACTGGAAAAAAAGGATCATAGGATGGTCTTTACCGGAATCGTTCAGCCATGGGAAACGGCTCACATAGGCAGCGGAGTGGCTATGAAAATAAATGAAATTTTTGTCGACATAGATGATTATGTGCAAAAAGGTCAATTGTTGGCTAAAATGGATGAAACCCAACTTTATCAGGCTAAAGTGCGCGTAAATACACTTGAAAAAGAACTTAAAAGGCTGGATACATTGAAAAAAGTTGGCGCAGCAACACAGCAAAATTATGAACAGGTAAAATCAGAATACGAAATTGCAAAAAGTAACCTTGAGAATTTGGCTGAAAACACGGAGATCTATTCTCCACTTTCCGGTGTCATCACAGGCCGGTATTATAGTGAAGGGGAGATTTTTTCAATGACTCCGGCTGGTGAAGCCGGGAAACCTGCTATTGTTTCAGTGCTTCAAATTCAACCGGTTAAAGTTATGGTAAATGTTTCAGAAAGATATTTCCCGGTAATAAAAAGAGGGATGAAAGCTACCATTACTGCTGATATGTATCCCGACAAAACATTCTCAGGCACTGTTTATAAAGCTCATCCAGTAATAGACCGGAGCAGTGGAACTTTTAAAACCGAAATAAAAATAGATAACAGGGAAAGAGTTTTACGCCCTGGAATGTATACAAGGGCAGCGTTAAATTTTGGCGAAAAAGAAACGCTTATTGTACCATCTCAGTCTGTACTAAGGCAAAGCGGATCCAATGAAAGATATGTTTTTGTTGAAGAAGATGGCAAAGCCATACGAAAAACTGTAGAGATTGGAGAACGATTTGATGACGATTTGGAAATTATAAGCGGTTTAGGTCCTGATGAAAATCTTATTGTATCAGGCCATCACAACTTGATACATCAACAGGAGGTGAGAGTGGTGGAATAGTAAAATTGTTGAACTGTTAAATTGTTAAATTGTTTGATAAATATAATCATAAATCGTGCAATTATGCAACAATCGAACAATTTAACAATATTAAAAAACCTTATTTGATAATAACTTAATAAAATATATCACCAAACCATGAATATTTACAAAACTGCCGTAAAAAGACCAATAGCTACAATTGTGTTATTTATAGGTTTAATTGCAATTGGTATTTATTCTTTACAAAGACTACCTATTGATCTTTACCCTGAAATTGAACCCATGATGATCAGTGTTTCTACTACTTATGAGGGTGCAAGTGCCGCTGACATCGAATCTAATATAACCAGGCCGCTGGAAGACAACCTTACTACACTTACAAACCTGAAAGATATTACTTCAGAATCGCGTGATAATGTATCATCTATTACTCTCGAATTTGATTGGGGGACCAACCTGGATGAAGCAAGTAACGAAATACGTGATGTAATTGGCCGTATTGGGGCATTTTTGCCGGAAGATGCTGATGACCCGATAATTTTTAAATTCAGTACAGACATGATTCCTGTGATGATGATGGCCGTGACAGCAGATGAAAGTTACCAGGCGCTTGGCAAAATAATTGATGATCAAATCATAAACAGGCTTAACAGGATTGAAGGTGTAGGAAATGTTTTTATGGTAGGCGAACCGGAAAGGGAAATACAGGTAAATATTGACCCGCGTAAGCTTGAAGCATACAACATAAGTTTAGAGCATATTGGAAATGTTATACGTTCAGAGAATTTAGATTATCCTGTTGGTAATATAAAAATGGGCCAGACCGATTATCCGCTCAGGTATACAGGTGAGTTTCAGGAAAGTTATGAAATCAATAATATTGTAGTAGCTAACCGGGCCGGCAGCCCTGTTTATATGCGTGATATTGCGGAAGTAAAAGATACTCTCAGGGAAAAAGTAGTTATCGAACGTGTTAACAGGGAAGAGGGCTTACGTTTTTTCGTTCAAAGACAAAGTGGTGCAAATGCCGTTGAAATAGCCAATTCTGTTAATGAAATAATCCCTGAACTTGAAAAAGGACTGCCTCCGGATATCACAATAATACCTATTTTTGATACATCAGAATTTATTGTTGATTCTATTGACAACCTAACTGATGTGCTGATATATGCTGCAGTATTTGTAGTTTTGGTTGTACTTTTATTTTTAGGAAAATGGCGGGCAACGTTTATTATATTTTTAACTATACCGGTATCACTAATTACCGCCTTTATTTACCTTGATATATCCGGTAATACCTTAAATATAATTTCATTGTCATCTCTGGCTATTGCTATGGGAATGGTAGTTGATGACGCAATAGTCGTTTTGGAGAATATAACAAAACATTTTGAGAGAGGGTCATTAGCAAGAGAAGCGTCAATATTTGGTACCAACGAAGTTGCCCAGCCGGTTATAGCATCTACTCTTACAGTGATAGCTGTTTTTTTCCCCATGACTCTTATAACCGGTTTGATGGGAATTTTCTTTAACCAATTGGGTTATATTGTTGTGATAACGGTCTCCGTTTCTACTATTGCTGCTTTATCTTTGACACCAATGCTTTCTTCAAAATTTTTGGGTAAAAGAACTAAAAAAAGCGGATTAGGCCCGAAATTATCAAAAGCACTTACCGGTTTTTTTGATTTTATTGACAATGTTTATACTGCAATATTGCGGTGGGCCTTAAAAAACAAATGGAAAGTAGTTGTTTTATCAGGCTTATTGTTTTTTGCAAGTCTTTTTTCTTTATTAATTATTGGAACAAGCTTTTTCCCTGAAACAGATGAAAACCAAGTTCGGGCAGAAATTGAATTGCCTATGGGTTATAGAATTGAAGAAGGTTCTAAAATAGCAAGTGATATAGAAGATATAATTGAAGATAAATACCCTGAAGTTGACAGGTATTCTGTTAGTGTGGGTGATGCCGGAGGATTTTTTGGTGGTGGAGGCGGAACAAGTAATATTATTAATATCCGTATGGGATTAGTAGAATCAAGAGAGCGTGAAAGGGATGCTTTTGAAATTGCAGAACTTTTACGTCGCGACATTGGTGAATTTCCGGAAGTAGTAAATTATACCGTAGAAGCCCGTGGAGGTGGTGGTGGCGGTATGGGTATGGGTGCACCTATACAGGTGGAAATCTATGGCGACGATTTTGATGTAACTAACCGGTTAGCCAGTGAATTATCTGAACGCATGGAAGGAATAGAAGGTATTAGAAATATTGATATAAGTCGTGGCGAAGATAGACCTGAATTAAGGATAGTTCCTGATCAGGAAAAGTTGGCAAGCTTTGGTCTTAACACTGCGACTGTATCAAATGCAGTCAGAAACCGCATTGATGGTATGACAGCAACATTTTTCCGCGAAGAAGGCGACGAGTATGATGTTGTTGTACGATATAAGGAGCCTTTCCGCGAATCAATAGCCTGCATAGAAAATATTGTGGTTGAAAATCCGATGGGTCAAAATGTGAGACTTAAAGAAGTTGCATCGGTAGTAGAGCATTTTTCACCACCAAATATAGAACGTAAAAATCGCGTAAGATACCTGACGGTTTCAGCTTCGCTTTTCCAGCGATCGCTGGGCGATGCTACTTCTGATATACAAGGCGAATTGGATGATATGGATATACCGGGCGATGTTTTTGTTGAATTTGGCGGAGATATAGAAGATCAAAGAGAAGCTTTTGCAGATTTGCTTTTATTACTTGCCCTTGGGATATTCCTTGTCTATGTTGTTATGGCAGCCCAGTTTGAAAGCTTCAGAACACCTTTTATTATTATGCTCGCAATTCCTTTTGCTTTTACCGGTGTTATGATCGCTTTGTTGTTAACAGGTACAGAATTAAGCGTTATTTCAGCTGTAGGAGGTATTATACTTGTAGGTATAGTTGTTAAGAACTCAATTGTACTTATTGATTATACTAATCTTATGAATAATCGTGGATTGACTGTGATCAAATCAGTTTTGAGAGCCGGTAAATCAAGATTGCGCCCGGTTTTAATGACAACAGTTACTACTGTACTGGCAATGATACCACTTGCATTAAGCCAGCGTGAAGGATCAGAAATATGGCAACCAATGGCTATTGCTGTAATAGGCGGGCTAACATTTTCAACACTTATTACTCTGGTATTTGTACCTGCAACTTACACCATCTTTGGAAGAGCGAGAATTAAAAAACAAAGAAGGATATTTCACAAGAAACTTTTGAAAGGTGATGTGTGATGTGTATCAATTAAAGGGTAACGAGTGACGAGTGTGTCAAGACCCGTCACTCGTTACTATATAATCAGAAGCCATAAAGCGAATTTTAATAAATATATTATTAGTAAATATCAAAACGTTAAATATAATTTATTCAGATGAAATCAATATTTATAGTGTTTAATCAAGCTCTTTCTGAAAATGTGGTTAAAATGCTTGATAAAAACAACATCAGAGGGTATACCCGCTGGGATGATGTAAAAGGCAGGGGTTCAGAAAAAGGTAATCCTCACATGGGAACTCACACCTGGCCGGCATTGAATTCGGCGATTATGACTGTTGTTGAAGCCTCTGAAGTTGAAAAGGTGCTCAATGGAGTAAGAAAAATTAATGAAAAAGCTGAAAAACAAGGAATAAGAGCTTTTGTGTGGGATGTGGAGAGTTCTGTTTAAACAACAGTCTTTGCATTTTTATGAACATTTAAAATCATACCCAATACAAAAGCAAACAGTTCGCCAGCTAAAAACCATAACCTGCTGAAAGCCGAAATAGTGGTGGCTAAAACTGTTGTTACACCTCCCATAGCAAAAAGGCCTACAAGTGATGCCTCACGTGTACCAATACCCCCGGGAGCAAACAATGAAACTATGCCCACAATGGTTGATAAAGGAAAATATATCAGGGCAACATAACCAATCTCTGCAGTAAAGCCTAATGAAAGTACATAAAAAGCCACAGCATATAATAACCAATAAAGAATAAATACAGGAAAGACATTGAATAAATTTTTTAAAGACAGCGTTGGAAGATTTATCCTCTTACCCAATGTTTTAAATACTACCCATTGGGTCATTTTGTGAAAATATCTTGTAAATATCAAAAATGATAACAATATCCATATAGAAAAAATTATAATCTTCATTACTACAGATATATCAAGAGTAATAAATCCAAAAGAGCAAAAAAGAAAAACTAACCATATGCCAATAAATTGACAATTTAAAGAAATATATACAAGCTCATTTAAAGGGTAATTGTAATGCTTGTTTATGTATCCTGCTCTTCCCAGGTGCACCCAAAACTTTCCCGGTATATATCTGGACAAAACAGTTAATCCAAATGAAATTAGTGAGTCTTTAGCTGAAATTTTATAGCCATATTTTTTCAAAATTACCTTATAAGACAACCCCTGTACTAAAAATCCGGCAAATAAAAGCAAAAAGGACAAACTTAGGTATTGGTAATTTAATCTTTCAGGTATTATAATATAATCATGTCGAATGAGCTGAATTATTAAAAATAGTATCGAAATATATACAAAATAAGTAAACCACTTTTTTTTCATATTTGGTGTTGTTGAACTCTTATTTTTTATATTTTTAAATTAACTTCGGGTTGCTTATCATCAAATAATAAACAAATTATTATCATTTTAAACAATTAAAGTAATTCTTTCTGATTTTTGTTTTTTTGCTTTTTATAACTTTCAATATGCCGTTTTTTCTTTGAAGGATAAATATCCTGAATTTTGATCATCATAGCGATTCCTTCCATATTACCACCATAAGAATGTTTATTTTGTGCCACACCAAATATTTTTATCGTTGGAGACAAGCTCATATATGCTTTAATTAAAGGAGGAATATTTTCGTTTCTATCTCTTACAGCTTGATTTAATTTTACAAAATCTTGTTCAAAACCTTCATTTGTAAAAATTTCTTCCAGTTTTGCGGGATCTGTTTTTATTTTTCTGGACTCATAAGGATATATAATGTTTTCTTTATCACCAAAATATTTATATAAAAAATATAACAAAATGTCTCTTGCTTCTTGATCATAGTTAAGATATAGAGTAACCCTTCCGAAAAAGTATTTGATATCAGGGTTATCTACAATTAATGCCCCTAAACCATCCCATAGATTATCGAGCGAAAACATTCCCTTTCTGTCGTCTACTGAGGGCTGATATTTTGGTTGAACAAATGATTTGCCAAGCTCCATAGTATAAGGCATATACTCAGTTATAAACTTATCGGTTAAGTGAAACATTTTGGATGTTGCCAAATCATTTGTATTTTCAATGTTATCGGCTTCCTTAAGATTAATATAACGGTATCCGCCAACTATTTCTTCATCTTGTGGATTCCAAACAATTATTTGCTTATAAGGATTGGATTTTGTATCAAATTCATCAATATCGCATGACTTTCCTGAACCACCGCCCGAATCACGATAAGCAATCTCGCGCAACCTGCCTATCTCTCTCATAGTGTTTGGGCAATCATGAGAAGTGAATATATATATATAATTATTTTCAAAATTGGTAACCCTGATAAATTTATCCTTTGTAAGTTCCTCTTTTATGAGTTGCCTGTCAACCGGTGGGATAATTTTTTCCATAAAATAGCTTATTTCATTAATAAAGGTTATAAAATGCTAATCCTGATAAGCTGTAAACCTAATATATGTCTTTTTTAACAAAAAAAACTGGTTTTTTTATTTGATTAAAATCCAACATTTGGTTTTAAAACGAATAACAAAATTACAAATGTTGTGCATATATACAGGTATTTTTTTAAAACAATTACAAATTGTTTATGATTAGATGCTTTTATAAAGAATAATGGCTTTTTTTTATGAAATATTTATTTATTAGGTTGATTCAGGTATTGTTCTAAAAAACTTTTTAGTTCTTTATAATTATTAGTAACAGGAAGTTGTGGAAACTCTTCAATAACGTTTTGTGGCGGTTTGAACAATATTCCTACTTCAGCCTGCTTAAGCATGGTTACATCATTATAAGAGTCTCCAAAAGCTATAACTTTGTATTTAAGGCTTTGCAGGGCTTCAACAACCTTTCGTTTAGGATCTTTTTGCCTTAATTTATAATCTGTAATGTTGTTATTTGCGTCAACAATCAGATTATGGCAAAATAGGGTGGGGCGTCCAAGTTGTTTCATAAGAGGATCTGCAAATTGTGAAAAAGTATCGGAAACCACAATTAATTGAGTTGTTTCCTTCAGCCAGTTAATAAATTCGAGTGCTCCCTCAAGTGGTTTTATTGTTGCTATTACATTTTGTATATCCTTTAATTTCAAGCCTTTTTCTTCAAGAATTTTCAGCCTTTGCTTCATTAACACGTCGTAATCGCTAATGTCGCGAGTGGTTAGCCGTAATTCAGGTATCCCTGTCTTCTCGGCAACATTTATCCATACTTCAGGTACAAAAACTCCTTCAAGATCAGCGCAAACTACATACATAATTTCTAATTTTAATATTTATGTAAATCATTATTTGTTTATTAAATATGCTCAAAAAAATAAATTATAAATAACAAATCCAAGCTTTAAGCACAAAATTTCTTCTTAATTAAGAGTTATTAAATTCTGGTAAATCACCATCAATATGTTACTTGTATTGACTTTAATTATTTTGATCTCTGATTTGAAGCTTATTTTGATTAGAGATTCTGAACCTGGCATTTGTTGATGGTTTTAACCATAATTTTTTAATAGAAACTTCTTAAAATCGTTGTAATTATTATTTAATTTAACAAAATTTTCTTTTATATCGTCTAAGCCTTCCAGGCTTGGTGGCAAATCAGGATCAAAGTCAAGAATTTCTCTTATTTTTTCGGGAAATTTTGCCGGATGAGCAGTTTCTAATGAAACACATAGCAAATTTTGATTATCAAAAGATGGAAATTCTTTCATAAACAATTCTAATCCTCGCCAACCGACTGCTCCATGAGGTTCCAGCAACAAATTGTATTTATTCCATGCTGTTTTTATGGTATTTTCAGTTTCTTTATCAGAAATACTTACTGAGTGTAGATCTTGCAGCATTTTATTCATTTTTGGCTTTACATGTATTTTGCCTTTTTCATCCATTTTTCCTCCGTATATATCTACTAAGCGAGCCAGGTTACTGGGGTGCCCTACATTCATTGCACTGGAAATGCAGTTTTTAGATGGTTCTATTTTTTGATATTTACCTCTGTTTAAAAAAACAGGAAACTCATCATTTTCGTTAGTTGCAATGATAAATTTTTCTACCGGCAACCCCATTTTCATTGCAAGTATTCCTCCCATCATATTACCAAAATTACCTGAAGGGACAGAAAAAATTATTTTTTCTTCCATTACACTTTGAGATAATTTGGCATAAGCATAAAAATAATAAACTGCCTGGGGAATCAGCCTGCCTATATTGATAGAATTGGCAGACGAAAGTTGAAGATAGTCGAGTTCGGGATCGCTAAATGCTTTTTTTACTAAAGCCTGGCAATCATCAAATTTAGTATCCAATCCAACTATAGTGATATTTTTACCCAAAGTAGTCATTTGTTTTCGTTGACGGGCTGTAACTTCATTATTAGGAAAAAGTACTACTACATTTATATTGTTAAATCCATAGAATGCATTTGCTATTGCGCTTCCAGTATCACCCGAAGTTGCCGTAAGGATTAGAAGTTTTTGATTGCGTTTTTGCAGGTAATGGTTCATTAAACGTCCCATCATGCGCCCTGCAAAATCTTTGAATGATGCTGTCGGGCCACGGTCAAGCCGCATGACATATTTACGACCGTAAACATGCTCAAGGGGTACTTCGTAATTATAAGCATCTTTTGTCATTGAAGCTAGCTCATAATCTTCAATAACATTTATTAAAAATTTACCAATTACAAGATCAGCAATTTCATGATATTCCATATTTTTCATCTTGCTGATCATATCAGGCGAGATAGATGGTATTATTTCAGGCATATAAAGACCCCTGTCAGGTGCCTGACCTTTTAACATAGCTTCATCAAAAGTCAGTAATGGTGCATTTTTGTTAGTTGAATAAAACAATACAGGTTTGTTCATATTTTATTTCCTCCTTAATGTTGCCGAAGAAGACCCACCGGCAGAATATTCCGGAGCAGTGTTAATTATTTTTTTTCCATCCAGAACCGATAACGCCTGATCCAGATCAGCTATAATATCATCGGGGTGTTCAGCTCCAACGCATAATCGTATAAGATTTGGCGGTATTTGAGCAAGTTTCCGACCTTCCTCACCTTGCTGTGAATGAGTTGAAATAGCCGGGATAGTTGCAACAGACTTAATTCTTCCAAGGTCTGTAGCACGCCATATTCGTTGCAAACCATCGAATACATTTCTTGTAGCACTGGCACCACCTTTAATATTAAAAGACATTAAATGACCAAACCTGTTAACCCTTTTTTGGTATTGTTCATCATGCTCAGAATCAACAAGCCATAAGTATTTTGAAGCAATATCATGTAGTGGATGACTTTCCAGACCGAGGTAATCAACCTGCTCAACATGTTTGTGCTGAGATAAATATTTTGCAATTGTCATGGTAGAACGACTTTGAACGTCAACCCGGGTACGAAGAGTTCTTATATCGTTTAATGCCAGTATCGAATTCATCGGCGATAGGTTTGGGCCGTTATCCCTGTTAGGTAAGGTTTTGGCATACCAGCAAAAATCAGCTTTCATATCAGGGTTATCAATATTTGATCTCAGGTTCTTTCTGGCAATAACAGCCCCTGCAATGCCAAAGCCACTTGTAAATAAAGTTTTTGAAACCGATTGCACTACTATGTCTGCACCCATAGCTAAAGGACGCATCAAAGCAGGTGTTGCTACAGTAGAATCAATAATAACCGGAATACCATATTTTTCACCAAGATTAATTACTTTTTGTAAATCAAAAAATGCCTGCCCCGGATTGCTGGGCATCTCACCATAAAGAAACCTTGTGTTTTCATCTATTTTTGACTCCCATTCATCAATCTCGTTGGAGTTAACAACCTTTCGCCATTCAATATGCCTTTCCTGATCCTTCCTGATGGCAAATTGTTGAAAAGTCCCACCATATAACTTTGTAGTAGCAACAAAGTTAATGGGTTTTGATGGATCCCTGGTATCAGGCAAAAGAAATGGATCAACAGCGGTTTGAATAGCAGCCATGCCTGATGCCGTTGCAACACAAGACGCCTCAACATCACTGCCATAACTCTCAAGAAGTGCTAACACACCTTCCAGGTAATATATTGTAGGATTGGCTATTCTTGAATAACACCAGGTAGGAATTTGATAGCTTAATGCTGCCTCCATCTCATCTGAATCCCGGTAAGACTGTGATGTTGACATGTAAACCGGCTCAATAATTGAACCCTGATTAAAATCAAGTGCTTCTTGCATAGAATAAATTCCATGCACCGAAATAGTGTCAAAACGGCATTTTTTCATCTGTTTTATATGATTTTGATGCCATTCTGCAGATCTTTTTGCTGCTTCAAGGTAATGATTTATTCCTTTTGAATTCATGGTGTTTTTGTTTACATAATTTATTAATAGAACAGCTTATAATAATCTTTAATATTGATTTTGAGTAAATTATAATTTCTTAACTTAATGTTTAATCGGTTTTGTTATCTCTAATTTAAGTAATTGTTAATAATATTAAATCCATTTTCATGAAAACAAAAATAAAATAATTTAAATAACAAATTTAGAATATTATGCATTTTTTTAATTAATGATTGCATTTTTTTGCTATATCACCCATATTTTTTTAATATTATTACAAAAAAGTTATATTTTTGAATAAATTATAAATAAAATCATATTATGATGACAAAAAAATTTCATCTTGACAGTTTAGATAAAAAAATTTTACGGGAACTTACAACTGACGCTAGGATACCATTTATGGAAATTGCACGTAAATGCAGTGTTTCAGGAGCTGCTATTCATCAGAGAGTGCAAAAAATGATTGATGCCGGGATTATTTCAGGTGCCCAATTTAGCATATCACCACAAAAAGTTGGGTATAATACATGTGCATTTATTGGAATACAGGTAAATCTGACCTCCAATGTTACACATGAAGAAGTTTTTAAAAAAATTAAACAAATACCTGAAATTGTTGAATGTCATCATATTACAGGCAAATACTCACTGTTAGTCAAAATATATGCCAATAACAATGAACATTTGAAAATGATCATTGTTGAAAAAATTCAATCAGTAATTGAAATAGTAAACACAGAGACATTTATCTCACTGCAGGAAGGATTTGTAAGGCAGCTGCCTGTGATTGATTGAAAATAAATATGCAAAAACCAATTGAAAACTTTTGTAAAAAAAGAAAATGATCAAACTTCATAAAACAGGTATTCAAAAAAATTATAAGTTTGTATAATTTACTAGAAATTTAAAAGTTATACTTTAATTCTCGAAAGAATACTATATTTCAAAATGTTAATAGCAATCAAGATTTAGTTTTAAAGTACGAAATTATAAAAGGGTGTTTTTTTAATTAAGCAATAAAAATTAACCATACTTGTTTTGATTGAAAATAGAAGTTATTTTAATACATTTATCGTTTTTCAGGATAAAATATAAAATCAATTTTACTTTTACAGAATGAATCGTTTTATTATTTGGATGGCACAGATTCGTGCTAATTTTTTGATTTTGGCTGTTTTACTTGTTTTCACGGGTCTTTCAACTGTTTACAAGTATTATACGGGCCCGGTTGATTTCAATTGGTTTCATGCTGTACTTATTACTGCCGGTGTTGTTTTGGCACATATTTCGGTAAATTTATTCAATGAATATTCTGATTATTCAACAAGAATTGATTTTAATACTTCGCCTACTCCTTTCAGTGGTGGTAGCGGTATGTTAATTTCTCAAAAAACATCCCCCGGTTCAGTACTTATTGCTGCTGTTATGAGTTTAGTTATTGCTTTTGCAATAGGTTTATATTTTGCTATTGTGTCACACTGGTTTATACTGGCAATATCATTGTTTGGTTTATTAATAATAATTTTTTATACCACAGTACTTGTAAGATTTATGCTGGGTGAGTTGTTTTCGGGTATTGCCTTGGGCTCCCTCGTGGTTATTGGTGCATATATAGCCATGACTGCCACACCGGGGAAATCTATAACTGAACTTGTGCCGTTGTCTGTAATTTTAATCTCTATACCTCCCGGTATTCTTACATCTTTGTTACTTTTACTTAATGAATTTCCTGATGTAGAGGCTGACAAAAAAGGCGGACGCTATCATCTTGTTATACATTTTGGAAAGCAAACTGCCGCATGGATATATGCTGCCGGAATTTTTGTTGCTTTTTTGATTATTGCACTTATACCTATCCTGGGGTTTTCCGGCCCATGGTTTTTTATAGCCTTAATAACTCTCCCTTTGGCATTGAAAGCTGTAATAACTGCATTATTGCATCCCGAAGATCCCAAAAAGATCATTTCGGCTTTGTCTGCTAATATAATTACTGTGTTGGCTACCAACCTTTTAATTGCACTTGGAGTTTTATTTTAACATTTTAATCCTCTTTTAAATATAAATTGTAAAAGATTGGAATTTTGGATTAAAGTAATATTTTACTTTGTTTTAAGGTTATTCTTATTTTTAATGTAATATGACTATCATTAAAAAGATGTGTTACAATAAAATGTTTGGATTGGTTTTGTAATAATTTATTAACATTTTTGTAATTTATTGTCGAAAAATGATTTAATTTTTGAATAGATAATATTTAAACTATTAACTTCGCAAACGAAATCATTAATTATAAAGTACTATACTTATATAAATATAAAATTCTCATCAGTTTAAAATTTAATAAAAATGTCAAAAAATGCTAATGTTGTTGAATTAGAAGACGTAGTGGTAAAATTTGTAGGAGATTCCGGCGATGGTATGCAGCTGACTGGAACTTTATTTTCGGAACTGGCAGCTTTCGGCGGGAATGATCTTGCTACTTTTCCTGATTTTCCTGCTGAAATCCGAGCTCCCCATAATACTATCGCGGGAGTTAGTGGATTTCAGATACATGTAGGGAAAAGAAAAATTTATACACCGGGTGATATGTGCGATATTTTAGTTGTCATGAATCCTGCATCACTTAAAGCTAATCTTAAATGGGTTAAATATGGAGCAACTATTGTTCTCGATGAGAACAATTTTGAAGGCAAGGCTATTACTAAAGCCGGATACCAGGAAAATCCTTTAGAAGATGGTAGCTTAAGAGATTATAATGTTGTCAGTGCACCTATTACTGATCTGACCAAAGATAGTTTAAAAAATCAGGAGATCGACAAAAAGTTTGCTGTCAGGACAAAAAACATGTTTGCTCTTGGTATTGTTGTTTATCTATTTAATCAAGATGTAAAAAGAGCTGTAAAACTTGTTGAGAGGAAATTCGGCAAGAAACCTGAAATATTTGAAGCTAACAAAACAGTATTAACAGCGGGTTACAAATATGCCAAGTCGCTTGAAACAATTCAAACAATTTACAAGGTGGATGCTGCACCTATGGAAAAAGGCCGTTACAGGAATATTACCGGTAATGTTGCTACTGCCTGGGGGTTACTTGCTGCCAGTGAAAAGTCAGGAAGGCCTTTTTTTCTTGGCTCGTATCCTATTACTCCGGCAACCGAGATTTTGATGGAGCTTTCCATTCATAAATCACTTGGAGCTAAGGTTTTTCAGGCTGAAGACGAAATAGCCGGTATTTGTTCTGCTATTGGAGCAAGTTTTGCCGGTTCTTTTGCTGCTACTACAACTTCAGGGCCCGGCCTTTCACTAAAAAGTGAAGCTATAGGCCTGGCTGTTATGACAGAATTGCCCTTAGTCATTGTAAATGTGCAAAGAGGTGGCCCCTCAACAGGATTACCTACTAAAAGTGAACAGTCTGACTTGCTGCAATCTCTCTATGGAAGAAATGGCGAATGCCCTGTTATAGTTATTGCCGCATCAAGCCCTGCAAATTGCTTTTATTATGCATATTTGGCTTCGAAATTGTCAATGGAGCATATGACACCTGTGATTATGCTTACCGATGGCTACCTTGGCCTGGGTTCAGAATTACTTAAAATACCTAAAGTTAAAGACTTGCCAAAAATAAAACCACCATTGGCTAAACCAAATGAGCCTGATTATAAGCCCTACAAAAGAGATGAAAACACATTAGTCCGTAAATGGGCAATACCGGGCACCGATGGTTTAAGACATCGCGTAGGAGGGCTCGAAAAAACGAATATCGATGGTAATGTTTCAACTGATCCTCTTAATCATCAATTGATGGTTAAATTGAGAGAAGAAAAAGTGAAAAGGGTTCAGGATTTTATACCCGAACAAAATGTTGTTGGAGAAGAAAGCGGAGATCTGCTCGTTATTGGATGGGGAGGTACTGAAGGAGCTTTAATATCTACAGTAAAAAGAATGCAGGAAGAAAATTACAAAATAAGTCTTGCTCATTTTAATTATATTATGCCGTTGCCAAAAAATACAAAAAAAATATTATCTAATTTTAAAAAGATTCTGGTATGTGAGTTGAACATGGGGCAGTTTGTTAATTATTTAAAAATAAATTTCCCGGAGTTTCATTACCATCAATATAATAAAGTCCAGGGATTGCCTTTCCATGTTAATGAACTTACAGAAGTATTTAAAAATATTTTGGAGGAGGATAAAAATGCTTGAAAAGAAAAGAATAGACAAATCACCCGTTGAATTAACCAAAAAAGATTTTGTCAGTGACCAAATGGTTAAGTGGTGCCCTGCTTGCGGTAACCATGCCATTCTTACTGCTGTACAAAAAGTTTTTCCCGAGATTGGGTACAAAAAAGAAAACTTCTGTTTAGTCTCAGGCATAGGATGTTCATCACGCTTCCCTTATTATGTTGACACTTATGGGTTTCATGGGATACATGGACGTGCAGCCGCAATAGCAAGTGGTGTGAAAATAGCAAATACTGAACTCAGCCTTTGGGTAGCCACAGGCGACGGTGATTCAATGGCTATTGGAGGCAATCATTTTATACATCTTATAAGACGTAATATTGATATTAATATTTTGTTATTTAATAACCAGGTCTATGGTCTTACAAAGGGTCAGTATTCTCCGACTACACCCAGGGGAGGTATTACGAAAACATCACCACAGGGCACCATTGAACATCCTTTCAACCCTGCAGGATTGGTTATGGGATCACAAGGAACCTTCTTCGCCCGTGTACTCGACAATAATGTTAAAATGATGAGCGATGTGATGTATGAAGCAGCAAAACATGATGGAACATCAGTGGTTGAAATTTTGCAGAACTGTGTCATTTATTCTGACCAGGCTTTTGCTAATATCGCTTCGAAAGAAGTCAGGGATGAAGCTCAGTTAAGGCTTGAGCACGAGAAACCAATGATATTTGGAAAAAACATGGATAAAGGCATTGTTTTGAGCGGTAATAAATTAAGAGTAGTAACTATAGGCGAAAATGGCGTTAAAGAAGAAGATATACTAATTCATGATCAATACAAAAAAGACCCGGGTATCCATCGTATGCTGGGAAGGATGCACCCACCCAAATATCCCATTGCTCTGGGTGTTATCAGGTCTGCTCCTTTTAATACTTATGACAGGTTAATGTCTGAACAAATTGAAACCGCACAAAAATCCTCATCCATCAAGTGTGTTGATGATTTACTTAATAGTGGCGATACATGGGAAATAGAATAGCATAATAGGAAAATCAAAATAAAAAGCGACTTAAAAAATTATAGACGCTTTAGATATTCAAAAATTATGCTTATTTGTGCAGTTGAAGATTAATCATGAGATTGTAAATCGAAAATAGTAATTTGAATTGGTTTATGAAAATGATGTAAGGCTTTTTATATTCTCTATCATAATAATATATGAGGCATTTTAAAGACCTACATTGCATTGATGATTTCGAACTTCCGTTGACTATTTTAGCAAATGGCAATAAGCTTTTTGACAGAATTTGCTTTCTTAATTCAAATAATTTTTCCTGCTCTTCCTTTGACTGGATGATTGCATTAGGTGTTAACCAAGAGTTAAAAACATCGAGTGAAGGGGTCTTTCAATTATTCAAAGAATTTGCCGATTCTACCGACGACTGGCTTTTTGGTTTTTTGTGTTATGATCTGAAAAATCAAACAGAAAGACTAAAATCTTTGAATAATGATAATGTTAATATGGATCTTATTCATTTTTTTCAACCTTTGGTTCTCATAATTTGTAAAAACAAAAGATTGTCATTGGGCTTGCTTGAAAAAAAAGGAAAATGGAGTGATCATGATGCTGTTTGGCAAATACTTAGCAATACAACACTGCCTTTATCAAAAAAACCTCATAACATTATTATAAAACCAAGGGTTAAAAAATCAAACTATATTTCTAATGTAAAAAAAATAAAAAAGCATATCCAGAGAGGCGATATTTATGAAATGAATTATTGCGTTGAGTTTTATGGTGAAGATACTTCTATTGACCCGGTTTTTGTATACAATAAATTAAACAAAGCATCACCAACACCTTTTTCTGCCTTTTACAAGGTAGAAGATAAATACCTGTTGTGTTCGAGCCCGGAGAGGTTTATGAAAAAAAAAGATAATAAGATAATAAGTCAACCCATTAAAGGAACTATTAAAAGAGGCAGTACCCCTGAAAGTGATAGCCAGTACAGAACAAAGCTGTTTAATGATACAAAAGAACGTTCGGAAAACGTTATGATAGTTGATCTTGTGAGAAACGATCTTGCACGTACAGCATCCAGGGGAAGCGTTAATGTTGAAGAACTTTTTGGTGTTTACCCCTTTGCTTATGTAAATCACATGATTTCGACCATTACTTCACATTTGGATAAAAAATATCATTACCTTGATGCAATTCAGAAAGCCTTTCCGATGGGTTCAATGACAGGAGCACCCAAGGTACGTGCTATGCAGATAATTGAACAATATGAATCAACGCGCAGAGGCCTTTACTCCGGATGTGTCGGCTATATTAGCCCAAAAAAGGATTTTGATTTTAATGTTATAATCAGAAGTATTTTATACAACCAACCTGACAGCTACATCAGTTTTATGGTAGGTGGTGCTATTACAGCAGGTTCAATACCGGAACTTGAATACAGTGAATGCCTTTTAAAAGCTAAAGCGATGACAAAAGCACTTGGTAGCAAAATAGTATGATCTTTTTTTATTTTTATTTCCAAAAATTAAAAAAATCAGCTTAAATAATCAAAAATTTTTTTAATCCACCTTAAATATATGTATGTGTAAATTATTTATCTTTTTATCTTGTAAAATCGTGTAAATGGTTAATTAACAGCATTTAACTTTCCGAAAAAAACATAAAAAGAGTAATAATACTTAAAAATTTCTCTTGTTTTTTTATAATCTTCGTAGAGCCTGTATTTCAAATTAATGATATTATTAATTATTAATAAATCAGTATAATACAAAATGGCTTTGAAGGTTAAAGTAACCAATGATGATCTGTCAAAAATCATTTTCGAATTCAAACGATTATATGATTTTGATTTTAGCGGATATGCTGAACAGTCGTTTAAAAGACGTATTGAGCATATTTTGGTTACTTATAATTTATCAGATACTGATAAACTGTTATCTAAAGCCAGAAAAGACAAAGAGTTTTTTCAAAAATTGATTAATGCTATTACTGTGAATACTACCGAATTATTCAGAGATACCGATGTTTGGTTTAATATCAGGAGAAATGTTTTACCAAAGTTTAAGAACCGATCACATTTGAATATCTGGCATGCCGGTTGTTCAAGTGGTGAAGAGGTTTATTCTATGCTAATATTGCTTAATGAGTTTGATATGCTCGATAAAGCTAAAGTGTTTGCTACCGACATCAATACCGATATTTTACAGCGCGCCAAAACCGGTGTGTTTAATAACAGATTAAATCATGCCTATTTTGATAATTTTGATAAGGTTATTAAAGTAAATCCTCTTAACTTTGAAGAAAATATTGATGTACCCTATTCAAAATATTTTGAAACAGATACAAATAAAAAAATTTTTAAAGTAAAAAATTTTCTTCGTGATAAAGTAACTTTTAAATATCACAATTTAGTTAGTGATGATATGTTTTATAAATTTGATATTATTTTTTGCCGTAATGTAATTATTTACTTTAACAATGAATTACAAAACAAGGTAGTGTCACTTTTTCATGAAAGCCTTTTCAGTGATGGTATCTTATTGGTGGGAACTAATGAAAATATTACGTATTTGCCTGCTGGAAGTAGGTTTGAGTCAAAAATCATGAAGGGATTATATTTTAAAAAATAATTTTTGCCAATGTTGTTTTTTATATTAAACCTAAATTTCTAAATTGAATTTTTATTTCAAAAAAATTGAATTTGTTTACATGTTTAAAAAGAAAAAACTGAAATTTTTACCTGTTTTTCCTTACTAA
>SL_5KL_010_SEDDRAFT_10000142_pt1 | contig 42243 bp, 40 predicted proteins | sample SodLakKL_010_SED_FD_9118 | JGI IMG/M metagenome (IMG submission 9118)
CCCGGAACAGCACCTCAATGGGTCTACCCGGGGCACAAGTAGGTTCAAGCGCATCAGGGATGATCCTCTTGGGAAGTCCTTCAGGAATCCCCTCAGAAGTCCCACCATAGAGCGCGAGATGGCAACGGGTAAGCACTACGAATGCCTCGCCGTCCTGTAACTTGACGTCGGCAATATGAAGGTTGTGTTCCTCCATCAGCGCCTGCACGTGGGGGTCGTTTCGCGCGATTTCCCTCGCCTGCGCCATATGCAGCCCGGGCTGCACCAGGTGAAGGAACCCGACCACCACGATCAGCACGACTGCGGCGGCCACGGGCGCCACTATCCTGACCCAGCCGATGCCGGGCCTCTCACGAAAGCGCCCGGAGTTGAGCAGGGCTGCTTTCAATGCCTGTCGATGGCCCCGAAGCTCAATCTCCGGAGTCTCCAGGTTTTCCAGTTTCTTGATCAGGTCTTCTTGCTCCATCTCTTCAATCTCCCTCTATAGATATAATGCACAAGGTCGAAAAAGGTTGCATTATTCCGTCTTCCTCAATGCCTGGGTGCCGCGCTGGCAGTGTCACCGTTCGAGGCTACCCACGCTTATCGCAACCGGGAAATCCTCACCCATAGCTTCTTGTAGCTGTTCGACCGTCTCATATATAACGTCCCAGTTCTCCTCCCTTATCATCAGCCAATAGTAGTCGTCGATTCTGACGCCGGCAAAAACAATGAGACGTTCGTCGCCGGACGCATAGTCAAGATCGCAGACGTGGAACTCCTCGTGAAACTCCCTCACGAGGTCAAGGTTCGGAGTCCCTGTGCGGTAGACATCAGAGTATGCCCACTGGTCGTGCCCGAGGTTGTCATTCTCGCGGCCGTCTGCTTGGGTGCGGGCGATGACCTCAACCGCGGAATCCTCGCTCCCTTCCCTGATCAGCACAGTTAGCATCTCTTGATGTAGGTCGTCTGCTATTTCTTCGGGCAGCTCCAGGGCCACTGCGATGTCGATGCTGAAGGTGGATCTCAGGAATTGCCGTACGTAAGCCCGGGATAAGTCGTCTGCCGAGACCGTGTCGACCACGGCTTCTGTGCTGACTCCATGCCTGGAATCCGGCCGAAAGGTGTGAGTCCTATCGGATGTTCCCCGGGCCAGGGGCACGCCGCCAACGTCAACCCTGTACTCTATAGTGTGCAGCGCGAACTGGTAGGGATTCCGGTTGTGAATACTGGCCGAAAGGTCCATCCGGGCAGTCTGGCCTGTTACCGACCGCCAGCTTCCAGAGAGCGACTCTAAAGTGATCTGGAAGACTGGTTCGTCGCCCAGTGAGGGGATGGTGGCCTCCACTGAAATGGGTCCAATGCTCTCTAGAATTGCTCCCAGGTCAGGGTCGACGATTCCCTTGAGGCTGTATCGAAGGGAGAGGTCCATGAGCAGGGCCCCGGGCGGCAGGCCCGCCGTGCCGCACGTGTCTCTGCGTGCTCCTCCAGCGAGACTGTCCTGCTGAAACTGTGCCACCCCGGCCCTGCTGAACTCGATATCGGCTGTCTCAAGCCTCACGCCTCCCCCTCCGAATCCTATGATGACAAATGCCAGTGCCGACAAGCTCAGGATTACGGTGGTAAGTAAGACCTTCTTCTTCATGTCATCCTCCTCAAGACCACGGAAGCCAGAGGCTTTCTTCTCGTGATCGTCTCTGCTCTTACCTCAAATACTCGCTGCCGCATGGTTTCTCCAAAGCTTTTTTCGTTAGTCCGGCGCTCATCTCTTGCTTGTAATGCGCAACCGCTATTCTTCCACGCTGAAGTCAGTGCTGGCCATGAATTCGCCCTCGGCGTAGAACTCAAACGTGTACTCGCCGGGTTGAAGGACTCCCAGGTCATAAACCTCGGAGTAGCTAACCAGTACGTCCGGTTTTGTCAGTATCATCTCTCTGACCCCTGCGTCGGCGGACAAGATGCTCCCATCCTGGTCAACCGAGCCCCAATCAATAACGAGGCTCGCCGGACCACCTACCGTGACTTCGGCCTGATGCGGATTCCCCACATCCGTCGGGCGGATGATCTCGATATACACCAGATCCGGAGAAGGAGTATAAGGCTCCATGCATCCACCCACTGACAGGCTTACAAGAAGCAAAGCCAATGCCAGTAAGAATACTTTTCCTGCCTTTCTCATTAACGCCTCCTTCCAGATTCCTCGGTCATCCAAACCTGCTACCACGGATTCTCACCGGCCCCCTATATATATAATGCACAAGTTCGAAAAAGGTTGCATTTCTTCTGGAAAATAGGGACACGTCCATTTTTCTGGCAGGGACACTTCTAGGTCGATCCCCTGTCATCCAGAGAGAGTGACGACGTGCGGTGAGAAAATGGACGTGTCCCTATTTTGATTATTCGGCTTGTCTGAGCCTCTCGATGGCCCGGTGGAGGAGGGACTTTACGGTTCCCTCTTTTTTGCCCAGGATCTGGGCGATTTCCTTGAGTTGCTTGTGCTCAAAGAACCTGAGGGCTATGACCTCCTGGTACTGGGCGGGCAGCCGGGCGATCTTCTTCTGAATCTCCAGGTACTCCCTGTGCCGGTCCAGCCTTTCCTGTGCCTCGATCAGCTCGCCCTCCAGGTCGCAGGGCGCTATGGGATCATATCCTTCTGCCTGTAGTTCCTCCAGGGATACCGACTTGCGGTACTGTGCTGCTCTGAAGTAGCGGTTGGTCTCGTTGCCGGCGATCTTGTAGAGCCAGGAAGAAAAGGAGATGCTGCGCCAGCGAAATTGCCAGAACTTTCCCAAGGCGCAGGAGAAGGTCTCCGCAGTTATATCCTGGGCGGCTTCAACGTCTGCGGTCCGCCTGAGCACATAGCCGAATATCCTGGGATAATAGTGGTCGTAAAGCTGAGCAAAGGCAGCGGGGTCCTTCCGTGCTCGCGTGACCAGTTCCCTTTCTCTGTGTAGGTCCATGTCCGCCCATATGAAGAATCGAGTCTGCTCCGATAAATAAGTGTACTAGCAACAGGCCGGTTTCTCCAAACCCGGGGCGCGGTTCGGGTAGGCAGAACTCCTGCGGAGCCGTGGTCAGAGACTCCCGGAAAGCCTGCGGCCGAGCCGACCAGGCGTGGAATCTTGCTGTCGGGGTAGGTCAGAGACTGTCAGGCTGACGCTGGCCGATATGCCGACGGGGGAGGGAGCCGCTCAGTTGACAGGGCAAGGGTTGATGAGCCGCACAGAAGGTGCGGACCGGTGGCGCGATGGGTCGTCTCAGTCGAAGCCGAGCCAGGTAGTGACACTTTCCACGGGTGCTCTGTCAGCCCTGACCCTGTTGGCGGGAAACCCGGGGTCGGGATAGCCTATGGCGACGGCCATGATAATGCGCTTCGAGTCGGGTATGTCGGCGTACTGTCTCAGGACGTCGGGGTACATGACCCCCTGGTCTTCGATGCAGGTGCCGAGCCCGAACGGGAGCGCGGCGAGGCAGATAGTCTGTATAGCGGCGCCGATGTCGAGAAGCGGCCCGCTCTCGCTCAGGGCGCGGTCGGTACAGATGATGATCGCCGCCGGCGCATCGAAGTAGCGAAATCCCCGCTCCATCCACTGGGCCCTCTTCTCTTTGTCCTCTCTCTCTATGCCCATCGCCTGGAAAAGCTGCTTTGCCAGGTCTACCTGGCGCTGGCGATAGATGCTCTCCCGGGGCCAGTCCACGACCACGTGCTCCGGATTGGGCGATGCTCCTGATCTGATGCGCTCAACGTTATCCCGTCTGATCTTCTCGAGGACATCGCCGGTGATCACAATGAACTCCCACGGTTGAGTGTTCATGGCCGAAGGGGCACGGGTGGCCAGCTCCAGTATCCGCTCCATGACCTCCCTGGGGACGGGGTCGGGTCTGAAACCCCTGATACTCGTGCGCTGCTGGACAGCTTCGATGACATCCATAAGCCTCTTCCTTTCTCTTGCAGCTGAGACCTGCTCAGTGCAGCGTCATACTATAACACGCACCGCCCGGATGTCTTCAAGGGCGCATGTCTATGCTACAGACCGGCCGCCCATGTGCCGGCTTTCAGGATGGTGCTAGAGGCGCCAGTTCCTCGTCGTCCGCCGGTGGTGTGTCGGTGTGGGGATCGGCTGCTTCCTCGACATCGATGACGCCGTTCAGCGCCGATATGGCCGCCTCGATCTGGCTGTCGTCGGGTTCCCTCGTCGTCATAGACTGTAGCAGCAGGCCTGGAGCGAGCAGGATGCGGACTGCGGTGTTCTTGGCGTGGACGGCTCCGAACTTCATGATCTCATAGCTGACGGCACCGATGACCGGGATGAGGGCTATGCGGGACAACGTGCGCAGCCAGAGGGGTGGCCGGCCCAGCAAGACATCCATAAGCGCGAAGAGGAAGATGGCTATTACTAGCACGATAACCAGGAAGGAGGTGCCGCAGCGGACGTGCGCGGTGGGGTAGTTCCTGACCGATTCCACCTCCAGTGGCATGCCTGCTTCGTAGGCATTCACGGTCTTGTGCTCGGCTCCGTGATAGGCAAACACCCGCCGGATGTCCGGCATGAATGCTATCAACCTTAGGTAGGCGATGAAAATCCCGATACGGATGAATCCCTCAAGGACTACGCTCAGCAAGGAGGAGTTGATGTAAGGTTCGATGAGGTAGCGGGTGGCGACAAGAGGAACCACAAAGAAGAGCGCCACGGCAAAACCCAGGCTTACGGCTACGGTGCCTCCCAGCACAAAGGGCGATATCTTCTCCCCCTCCTCGGCTGCTGCGATCTGGGCGGAGTGCAGCAGTGCCCGCGTGCCCAGGATCAGGGTTTCGCCCAGCGTTATGAGTCCCCTTGCCACAGGCGTTTCCCTGAGGCGCCCTCTGGATACGCCGGCCAGAGGCTGGGTAATGATACTCAGTTTGCCGTCCGGCTGACGTACAGATATAGCCACCCTGTCCCTGCCGCGCATCATCACGCCCTCGATGACTGCCTGCCCGCCGTAGTGGAAAGGTTTCGACATCAGCGCCTCAATGCTCCTGTTGTGAAGTGACCGATCCTGTCTGAATCTGGAACATGCTTCCCCGTACGCCAATTATGACAGAAAGCGCAGAAAAGGCAAAGGTAGCTCGCGGGGGATGGTCATTGGGCATGAGTTGATCTATGCAGGCGCAACTTCGGATACTGCCCGAGGTCGGGCAGTCGGCTTCATTTCATCTTATACTTCTGCTTGAAGCGCTCGACCCGCCCCATGGAGTCGACTATCCTCTGCTCACCTGTATAGAAGGGGTGGCACTTGCTGCACACCTCTATTCTGATCTGAGGTCTGACCGAACCGGTGACGAAGCTATTGCCGCAGAGGCAGGTTACTTTGGCATCCTCATTGTACTTGGGATGAATCTTGTCTTTCATTCGTATATGCTGACCTTCTTCTTGTATCTGTTTGCCGGCTCATATGTCACGTGGCCGTCTATCAGGGCGAACAGGGTGAAGTCCCTGCCGAGGCCGACGTTGGTTCCCGGCAGTATGCGCGTGCCGCGCTGGCGGACCAGGATCGTGCCCGCGCGTACCTGCTCTCCTCCGTATCTCTTTACGCCCAATCGCTTGGACTGGCTATCCCTGCCGCATCTTGTGCTGCCGCCGCCTTTCTTATGCGCCATGCTTGCTCTCCTTGCCCTTGATGATCTCGTTAATCACTATTCTCGTATGCATCTGACGATGTCCCCTCTTGCTGCGGTAGCGCGTCTTGGGTTTGTACTTGAAGACGATAACCTTGTCCCCCTTTGCCTCGCCCAGACAGGTTGCCTTCACCCGTGCTCCCTCGATGGTCGGATTGCCGACCTGCCTGCGGTCGTCTCCGCCGATGAACAACACCTTGTCCAGCGCAACCGTGTCCCCTTCACGGACATCCATGCGCTCGACTTCGATCGTTTGCTCGGGCGCTACCTTGTACTGCTTGCCACCTACTTCAATGATCGCGTAAATCTGCCACCTCCGTACGGAACGGGAAAGTCTAGCACCCCCAGCTACCTGATGTCAAACCAGCCGCGTTCGGCGTGCGATACTGTACCTGTACAGGTTGAACACGGCCTTGATCGCATCGTTGAGAGCGGGATAGACAGGGAAACCCTCGTCTTCGAACGCCTTCTTAGCCATCAGGTGATATCTTCGGTCTTCTTCGTCTTCTGAATAGGCATCGAGTGCGACGCAGACCATTACAGTCTTGCCGACTTCATCGCGGGCGTACTTGCACCCCTGCACCATGACCTTGATCAGTTCCCTCAGGAGACCTTCGACTGCCTCTCCCAGGACGCGGCGCAGGTAGCTGACCTCGTCGAAGTGGAGCACTATCGAGTGGATGTTCGCGTCGTGGGCCAGGACACCGATAGCATCGGCGAGCGTTCCCGGCGTTCCCGGCAGGTTGTAGTATATCGGCCAGGCGTCCAGGGGATTGCTTATGCTTGTGCCAGCCAGGGGGATCATCTTGCTCAACTCGGCCTTCGTCGCCTCTGTGAACTGAGGGACCTCCAGTCCTGCTTTGACGCACAGGTCGGTCTCGAGCACGCTGAAACCGCCGGAGTTGGTGATGATGGCGGCGCCATCGCCTTCCGGGAGCGGCGCGCAGGACAGGGCCAGCGCGGCATCCCGCAGCTCGTCGAAGCTTTCCACCTGTACGACCCCAGTCTGTCGGAAGAGCGAACTCCAGATCTCGGGCGCGCCCGCCAGTGAGCCCGTGTGAGAAGAGGCTGCCCTCCGGCCGTGCTCGGTGATCCCTCCCTTGAGGGCTACTACCGGCTTTAGGCGGGATGCCTCGCTCATCGCCGCCTTGAGTCGCTCGCCGTTCCTCGTTCCCTCCATATAGAGAGCTATGACCCCGGTCCTGGAGTCATGCGCCAGGTATTCCAGGAAGTCGGGACAGTCGAGGTCTACGGCATTGCCATAGCTGACAACCTTGCTGAATCGTATGTTCCTTAGCTTGCCGGTGGAGAGGAATTGCTCCGCAAAGGTGCCGCTTTGCGAGATCACCCCCACGGGTCCTTCTTCGGTTGAGGCATCGGGGATGAAGGCCAGGCCGGATCCAGGGCATTGTATTCCCATGCAGTTGGGACCGATCAGGTCGATTCTGCCCCTGGCCGTCTCCTTGACCTCGTCCTCGAGAGCCTTTCTGTCCTCCAGTCCGGTCTCACTGAAACCGGCGGAGAAGACGTGGGCCGTCTTCACACCCTTGGCGATACACTCGGCCAGCACACCGGGCACGTTCAGAGCCGGCACTGCGATGACGACATAGTCGATCTCCTCTTCGATATCGAGGATTGTGGTGTAGCAGCGCCTGCCGTGAAGCTCGCTGCGCCTGGGGTTCACCAGGAATACGCTGTCGCTCAGCTTGGTGCTCAGCAAGGCCTGGGAGAAGCCGTCATCGTCGGAAGCTCCTATGACGGCTACGGTCCTGGGGTAGAAGACGTGGTCGAGTTGTCGTATCTGTTCGGCTTTCAATGTAGTCCTCCGGGTGTAATGAGAACTGAGAGTTGTCGGGCACGTGTCAAGGAACTGACATATCTCTGTGGTCGCGCCCCGCAGGAAATAACTCCCAGGCTGTATGGTAATTCGTCCCGGCGGGTTTGTCAACGCCGGCCACGAGAGGTCGTTGGAAGCGCCGGCAGCCGGGCCAGGCGGACGTGCCGAATAGCTCTTTGTCGTCTGTGGTGTCTATCCCGGGGTAGCGATGCTGTCGGTATCTGTCAGCCGAACCTAGATCTCGAACTCGTCCTTGGTCTCCACAGCTGCGAGGCTATCCCTTAACCCCTCGGCTGCTTGCAGGGCTTCCCTGAAGGCCAGGACGTTCTTCTCCACCTTGGACGGAGGGAGTCTTTTTCCCATGACTGCAACCAGCGAATCGGCAGTGGCGATGGGGCAGAGCGATGCCACCGCGCCAAGAGCTGCCATGTTGACGGCTCTTATCTCACCTGCGTTTCGGGCTATCTGCTCGAAAGACACCCGTGCCACCCTGTTCCAGGGCACCCATCCCACCCGGCTCGAGTCCACGATAACCAGCGCTCCTTCTTTCAGGGCCCGCAGGTTCTTGACGCACGCCTCCTGCGTCAGGGCCAAAAGGAGATCCAGCTGTACCGCCTGGGGATAATCGATCTCCGTATCGCTTACCACCACCTCCGAGACCGAATTGCCTCCCCGGGCTTCCGGACCGTAGTTCTGAGTCTGGGCCACGTACTTACCGTCAAGAATGGCGGCCTCCGCCAGTATTATCCCGGCCAGGATTATACCCTGGCCCCCGGACCCGGCTATCCTGACCTCATACCTTGAGTTTTTCTCTGGCGAGTTTCCCATATTCCTTATCGTAGATCGGTCTCTCCCGGTCGACGAGGACGCCGATGACCACCTTTCCGGCCAGTTCGGTCTCGTTCATCTCCGCGGCTTTTTCCACAGTTATGGCATTGTCCCGCTGCCATGCCATCATCTCGACGGGTGACGCCAGTCCCATCCAGCGTCCCGAGTAGGTCACACACTGAGCAAGCACTTCGACCATGGAGAACCCATCCTTCTTAAGAGACTTTTCTATCAGCCGCTCCAGTTGAGGCGTATGATAGACGGTGGTTCTGCCCACAAAGACTGCCCCGGCTGCTTCTACTAGCCGGGATATGTCAAAGGGAGCCTCGAGGTTTCCGTATGGGGCCGATGTGGTCTTAAGGCCATAGGGAGTGGTGGGGGAGGATTGGCCGCCGGTCATGCCGTAGACCTGATTGTTGATCACGAAACTAACGATCTCCACGTTGCGCCTGGCAGCATGGATGAGGTGATTGCCTCCGATGGACGCGGCATCGCCGTCACCCATTATGGTGATCACCTTCAGACGCGGGTTCGCCAGCTTCACTCCGGTGGCGAAGGTGAGCGCCCTGCCATGGGTGGCATGCAGCGTATTGAAATCGACATACACGGGAAGCCGGCTCGAACAGCCAATGCCGGATACCAGCACCACCTCGTCCTTGCTGTATCCGATCTTGTCGATGACCCTGATCAGCGCCTGCATGAAAATCCCTATGCCGCAGCCGGCGCACCAGATGTGTGGAAATCTCTTGCTGGAGCGAAGATACTTGTGGACGAAGTGGCTTGATTCCTTCACCGATAGACCTCCTCGATCTTGCTCAGGATCTCCCCGGGGGTTATGGCTGTTCCATCTATCTTGTTCAGGGTCGCTATCTCACAGCTGCCCTGGTTGACCCTCTTCACCTCACGGGAGATCTGCCCGACGTTCATCTCCGGCACCAGTATCACCCGGGAACTCTCTGTGATCCCGGTGATCGTTCGGCGCATGAACGGCCAGAGTATCTTGAGCTTCACAAGCCCGACCTTAAGACCCTTCTGGCGGGCCTCCTTCACGGCCTGCAGTCCGGCGCGGGCGACGCAACCGTAGGCGATCACCGTCATTTCCGCGTCCTCAGTGAAATAGGAATCGCACCACTGCAGGCGTTCGAAGTCGTTGGATATCTTGGAGAAAAGCCGCCGCATCAAGGCCTGGACTTCATCCGGCCGGGTAGTGGGATAGCCGCGGACATCGTGATGCAGGCCGGTCACGTGGTAGCGATACCCTTCTCCAAAGGCCGGCATTGGGGGCACACCGGTGCCGGGATCGCCATAGGGAACATGCCATTCAGGGGGTACGGTCGGCCGGGGCCTGTTCTCGATCTCAAGCTCTCCTTGAGGCGGGAGCGACACCCCTTCTCTCATGTGGCCTACTATCTCATCAGCGAGTAAGATGGTCGGGGTACGGTATCTTTCAGCAAGGTTAAAGGCCTGGATAGTCAGTTCGTAGAACTCGTAGACCGAAGATGGAGCGAGGACTATGATCGAATGGTCGCCGTGTGTTCCCCAGCGGGCCTGCATAACGTCGCCCTGGGCTGCCTGGGTGGGAAGACCTGTGCTTGGCCCGGCCCGCATGACATCGACGACAACGCAGGGGACTTCCGCCATGCAGGCATAGCCGATATGCTCCTGCATGAGCGAGAACCCCGGCCCGCTGGTCGCGGTCATGCTCTTCGAACCGGCCAGCGAGGCCCCGATGATGGCCCCCATGCTGGCGATCTCGTCTTCCATCTGGATACAGACTCCGCCGGCCTCCGGCAACTGCCGGGCCATGTATTCCATGATCTCAGTCGCTGGAGTGATGGGATAGCCGGCATAGAAACGGCAACCGGCGGCGATAGCGCCCCTTACGCAGGCTTCGTTACCCTGCAGCAGAACCTGACTTTGTTTTCTGCTTTTCATCCTTGGTGACAACTATGGCGAAATCCGGGCATCTCATCTCGCACAACCTGCAGCCCGTGCAACTCTCGAGGTCTGTTATGGTGGGGACTGAGTCTTTGTCGGCTACAAGGGTCTCCTTGGGGCAGAAGGCGATGCATATACCACATTTCTTGCACCAGCCTCGATAGATGTCAACCCTTGTCATGCGGCCCTATTATACACCATTCTGAACAATTTGGCCTGTCCGGAATCTCCGCGCACAGCATATAGGCCCGTGGCCGTTCCGGTATACCGCTTCACGGTACCCGGGGTTGTCCGGAAACCGTGAGATAGTTACCAGGGATTGTCCTCATGAAAAGTCATGTGATCAATGAAATACTGGTTGAAGTCAAAGCGCCACGATAGCTCGATGTGTTCGATGAACCCGGTGAGCTCGAACGCTGTCTGCCAGTAGTGCTTCGCCAGCAGGACCATAGCTGCTCCGGTACTCGCGGCGTTACCCAGGGATCTGACGATCTCCGAATCCACCCGCGGCATCAGTCCCGTGCGCATGGCGCTGTGATGGTCGATGTAGTTCCCCAGCGCCCCGGCCAGATATACACGGTCGATATCCGACACCCCGACGCCAAGGTGGTCCATCAAGGTCTTAATACCGGCGGCAATCGCTGCTTTGGCGAGCTGGAACTCTCGAACGTCTTTCTGAGTAAGATAGATCGGTCGTTCGCGTGCGCTCTCCTCGGCGGGGACGACCAGAAAGCTACTGAGTCCGGAGCGGGTAACCACTCTTGAGTTCAACTCGCGGCAGTCTGCTCGCGGTGAAGGACTAATCAAGCCGTTTTCATCGATGATGCCGCACTCCAGGAGCACGGCGACCAGGTCTACCAGCCCGCTTCCACAAATGCCTTCCGGTTTGACGTTGCCGATGACCCGGTAACGCAGGTTGCCGTCTTCCAGGGCTACACCCTCGATGGCTCCTGCGCGGCCGTTCATGCCGTGCGTGATCCTGGCCCCTTCCAGTGCCGGACCGGCCGCCGCCGAGCATGTCAGCAATCGTTTGCCATTGCCCAGGAAGATCTCCCCGTTGGTGCCCATGTCCAGTCCCAATATGGTCTCATCCTGCTGTTCGGCAACCCCGGAAGCGATGATAAAGCTGAGTAGGTCGCCCCCGATATAGCCTGACTTCATGGGCATGGTATACAGGATAGCGGCCGGATGCAGGTGTAGACCCACGTCGGCCGCATCGAGAACCAGCCCGTCGGTCACGACCGGAGAGAATGGCGCCTGCGCAATGCCGGTGGGGGACAGGCCGAGGAGAAGATGCTGCATGGTGGTGTTGCCCGCGGCAACGGCAACGAAGATATCCTCCGGATTGATGGTGGCCGTTTCCAGCAGGTTTGCCGTGATCTGGTTCAGGTCCTTGAGTATGAGTGACTGCATTGTTTTCAGGCCCCTCGGGTGTTCCTGGCAGTACTGGAGACGGCTGATCAGGTCTGAGCCGTATCTCTTCTGGCTGTTCAGGCACGAGCCGACCGCGACCTCACTTCCGTCCGCCAGGCTGAACAGCTTGCCGACCAGTGTGCTGGTTCCGAGGTCGAAGACCAGTCCGTATCTGCGGTCGATCTGCTCCTCATCCTGCCAGTCCAGGAGGCAATGGTCGTGTAGGACTGCCACGCCGCGGAAACTGCCTTCCTCGAGATCGTCACGTAAGGTGCGAAGGCAGTAGAGCGATGCCTGCAAGTCCCGGTACTCCGAGCCCAGTCCCAGCTTTATCATGTCCAGGTCTGAGAGACCCTCATGTTGAAGGCTGAACGGCAAAGTGACCAGCTGCTTGCTTATCAGGGGCTCAAGCTGGTCCTGCGGTATATACCTTTCGCTCAGAACGTGACTGGTGGTGAGGATGCTGAAGTATTCGGCGGCGGCCTCTTCTTCCTCGCTGATGGAGATCGCAAGGTCCCGGTTTATCCGGGTCCGACAGGCAAGGCGTATACCTTGCTCCAGTTCGTCCTCGTCCAGGAGTGCTCTTTCCGCGTCGGATGGCGCCTCTATTTCGGACAGCACCTTCACCTTGCACTTGCCACACCTCCCCAGTCCGTAGCAGTCGCCTTCTAGCTCTACGTCCGTGGACTGCAGTGTCTCCCAGATAGTCTCCCCGAGGGCCACATGGAACCACCTATCGTCCGGCAGGACGTGCAGCCAGACATCACTGGTGCGGCGCTTTCTCTTGCCCGGTCTTCTGGGGCGCCGACGGCTCATGCTCACGGGCGCAGCCGGGGGGCCATCCTGCTTTGAGGTACGAAGCATAGTCTAAATATACACCAAACTGCGTGTGTCGGGAATGTCTGACGGCGTCGGTCGTGCCCGCACACATCCTCTTCTACTGCCCTAGAGGAGAGCGGTCAGCATTCTCTCCAGGTACGAGTAATCGACGTCACCTACGTCAAGCGACAGCCCCAGGAACTCCGACACCTCGTCGGCCCGGGGCATCAGGTCGGGGTCTGATGGTTGTCGTAAGTAAAGCAATCTGCGGTACTGGCCGAAACAATATCTCTTCATCTCCTCATCCCTGAGTTCGAGGGGTTCAACACAGTATTCCTCGAAGTTGAGCAGGAAGTTTCTCTCAACGAAATAGGTACCGGCCATTTCCCTGATGAGTTCCTGGAACCGCCCTTCGCCGAGCAGCATCTCATAGCAGTAGTGCCCAGGTACCCTGTATACGCTGTGTCGCCGGCAGAATTCATCGATGTCGGGGAAACACTCTCCGTAGACGCATACTATCCGTTCACCCTTCCGCCTGGCGGCGGCAATCGCTTTCTTAAGGCGTTTCTTCAGCTCCTGCGGGTACAGATGAAGGTGCGACGGCAGGTACGTGAAACGCAGGTAGGGATACCTGTGCTCCAGTGCAAGGTCGTCGAAAGCGGGTTTGAAGACCGAACACGCGATGACACGCGTAATGCTTTGTGGCGGATCGGATATCGTCATTCAAATGCTGTATATGCCGGGGTTGGTTCTCGCTATCTCGGCAGTGAGGTCGAGGTCAAGAAGCCCTTCCGTGTTCTCCCTCAGGATGCTCCGCACCACGTCGCTGGCCCGGCTCAGCATGTTGGGACGGCCTCTTTCCTCCCAGACATCGAAATTGTGCCTTACACTCAATTCGGGATAGAAGAACTCCGTCATCATGTGCTCGATGGTATGGTCTTCGGCGATGTAGTTGCCGCCGGGGCCCACCTTCTCGATCACATCGAAGGCCAGGGTGTCCTCAGTCACCTTTATGCCTGCCAGCATCCTGTGAATTATGCCGATGATCTCGTTATCGATGACGAACTGCTCGTAGGAAATCGAGTTCCCCGAGTCGAGTATGCCGGCAGCCAGGCGGACGCAGTCGGCTCCCGCCATGGCGACTGTCAGACTGGATATGCTCTTCTCAACGCCTGCCTGGATGTCGGGCCTCTTCGCCTCCGTGATTCCCCCGGAGGCGTAAACAGGCAGTTTGTAGTGCTTGCCTAGCTGCACTGTGGCGGCATTCATAATGGCCATCTCCACTGAGCCGAGCGCCAGTTCCATTCTGCGCAGGTCCATGGTCATCGGGACGGCACTGTAGATTACCCTGGCGCCCGGGGACAGTATCTGGGCTATGGCGATCCCGGCCAGCGCTTCGGCATGCATCTGGGCGAGCGTCCCGGCCAGGGTAGCCGGCGCGGTGGCCCCCGAGATAGGAGCGGGCGCGCAGGTGACGGGAATACCGTGGGCGGCGCAGAACTCGAGCACGTTCAGCGTGTTCATCTCGATCGTGAGCGGGCTGACCGGGTTCGTGATCACCGAGACGAAGGGCTTCTCTCTAAGTTTCTCTTCTCCACCCGCGATCAGACTGGCCAGTCTGTGCATTTGCCTGGCGCCTTCTACGTCACCGCAACCTCCCATCACGTGTTTCGCGGTACGGTTGAAGGCATGGTAGAAATCGTTCAGATGGTAGTTCCGCGGGGGCATGTCGTGAACCTCGCAGGCGATAACGTAGAAACGGATGTGGTCCAGGCGCTCGACTAGTGTGGCGGTGTTCGCCACGTCCCTGAGCATGGTGAGACGGTAACCGCCTGTTTTCATATCGAGGATACGGAACACGCGTCCGCCGTTGGCGAAGTAGACGCCGCCCTCTCCCAGTTGCAGGTCGTTCTTGCCATCTCTGGAATAAAGGGTGAAACGGGAGGGGGCGCGAGTAAGGACCTTGTCGAGGAGGTCGCCGTCGAACCGCACTCTCTGTTCGTCGTAGTCCACCCGAGCCCCGGCCTTCCTCAGTATGTCGAGGTAAGTGCTGTCCAGGATTCTCACGCCGACGCATTCCAGTATACGGCGTCCGGTCCGGTCGATCTGGGCTATGTCGGAGCGTGTCGGCGGTCTGTAATGCGGCATACCTGATCCCATATCGGAACTCACCTTCACCCGGCCTTGACGATTCGGTCGATTTCTGCCAGCACTCCATCGGGCTTGGCCGCCACCTGATGCTCGGAGAGTATTCTCCTGGCTTCGGTGTTGCAGGCCCGGTAGAGGTCGGCGGCCCCGGCCTCGTTCCAGGAATCGTAGCGGGAGCGGTCCAGAAGCCGCGGCAGGAACTGCGCNTTCATGAAGTGCTCGAACGTATGGTCATCCAGGAGGAAGATCGAACCAGGTCCGCCGCCGGCTACCCTCTGTATTGCGTCGAGCGCCAGCGTTTCTTGGTTGACCGGGATCCCGCGGGTGAAGAAGCGGCTCATTGCCACCAGCTCGTCGGCCATCGTCACCATCTCAAGCGAAGAAGTGTTGCCGTATTCCAGAAAGCCTACGTCATGAATCAGGTTGGCCCTGGAGAGCAGGGCGGTGACTATGGAGAACATGGCCTCGGCACCTGCCTGTGCGTCCATGACCTTGGCGTCGGAGGCCCCGGCGAAGGCCCATATAGGGAGACCGTAGATTTCGTCACGCATATCGGCGAGCGCCGCCTGGGTGAGACTCCACTCGGGGCAGCCGTACGAAACGACGGTCGACTTCATATCCAGGACGCTGCAATTTGGTCCGAAAAGGAAAGGGGCCCCCTTTCCGGCCAACTGGTGTACAGTTAGTCCCACCAGGTTCTCGGCAATCCCTATCGCCATTGCTCCGGCAAGCGTGACGGGTGCGCCACCTCCGGCATTGGAACCGGAGGGAAGGCAAATGGGCACTCTATGCTCCGCACAGAAGATCAGTTTCTCCATTACGTTCTGGGGGAAGCGCAGCGGACTGATGGCCTCAGAGTAGTTGAGCAAGAACGGCTTGCGCTGCAGGTTTTCCTCTCCTGATGCCACCTGACAGGCGATGTCGTGTATCCTGGCGATGTCGTTGCCGCTGTCGGCGATGAATACGATCGGCTTACTGGAGTTTCTGACCATCTCGGCAAAGACGTAAACGTAGATGGATTCCACAGGGACGTCATCGGGGTTGGCCATGGACATGGCAAAGCTCATGTTCTCCAGTCCGTCGACCAGCCTGGCAAAATTTGCTACGTCCTTAAGGACGGTCCGACGACGCTCGCCACTCTCCAGGTCCAGTGTGAATGTGGCGTCGGATCCGGTTCCGTAGTAAGCGTTGCCGTTCGTGAGGCACATCGCTTCATTGCCCTGCTGGTCGTACAGGTCGATCTGCCGGGGGGCTGATTCGAGAGCCTTCTCCACCACGGAGGCGGGTAGCTTGACCCAGCCGCCCTCGCTGGATTCAGCCCCGGCGTCAAGCAGCATCTCCAGCGCCCCGCGATGCTCCATCCTGACGCCGGTCTTTCCCAGGATCTCCAGCGCCGCCTCGTGAATTGCCCACGCCTGGTCACGGTTCAGCACCTTCAGTCGAGGTTCGAATGTGTCTGCCTTCAATGCCTTCATGGTTACCTCCTTAGCCCCGGCGCCTACTCCTCTGAGCGGTCGATGCCGAGCAGTTCCTTGGCCCTGGTGACGGCGGATCCTGCGTCCGATCCGTAGGCGTCTGCGCCGATCTTCTGAGCATACCTCTCAGTGACCGGTGCTCCTCCGATCATGATCTTGACCTTCTTCCGGAGGCCCGCCTTCTGCAGGGCCTCGATGGTGTCGGCCATGGCAGGCATGGTCGTGGAAAGCAATGCCGACATACCCACGATATCCGGTTCGACCTCTCTCACCTTCTCAACGAATATCTCCGGCGCAACGTCTACGCCCAGGTCCGTGATCGTGAATCCGGCACCCTCCAGCATCATGGATACGAGGTTCTTGCCGATATCATGCAGGTCGCCCCTGACGGTGCCCATCAACACCTGTCCCTTGGAAACGACGTCTCCTTCCTGAAAGTACGGCTTGAGGAGCTTTGTGCATTCCTGCATCGTCTTGGCAGAACGCAACATCTGGGGCACAAAGATCAGGCCCTTGGAATACCGATCGCCCACCTCGTTCATAGTAGCGATCAGCCCCTGGTTGAGGATGTCCTGCGCACTGATGCCTGCCTCCAGGGCGCTCTTCGTCTCGGCCACCGCCTTGTTGATGTCTCCTTTGCTAATAGCTTCCGAAAGCGCTTTGAAATCGTTCATATCCAACCTCCTTCAGGCTTGATCCACTGTTCATCCGCCCCACGCATCGGGCCAGTGTTTTCTCAAGAGTGTCTTCAACAAAGTCCTGTTTGCCGGATTATTATCCGGCTATGCGACCACTCTGATAGGCATCTATGAAATTGCCGCAGTACTCGTCCCGTCCAAGAAGGAGCTCCACAGAGAGCAGAGTGGCCATGAGTTGTCTGTCCGTCGGGTCCAGGATGACCGCCGAAAGACCGTAGGCCATACAGAGAGCCAGGAAACTGCGGTTGATCAAACGCCGCTCGGGCAGACCGAAGGAGACGTTCGAAAGGCCGCAAATTGTTCACGCCCGGGAAATCCTCCATTATCCTTCTGATGGCGCCGAGGGCGGCGACCCCCATGTCAGTATTCACAGAAACGGGCTGTATCAGCGGGTCTACATAGATCTTCTCTCGAGGAACGCCTTCGGCAGTAAGCGTCTCGACCAGTTCCGACCCGACCTGGACCCTTTCTTCGGTGGTCACGGGCATCGACGTCCTCGCCATACAGAGGGCGACTACCGAACAGGGTTGAGAGGTGATCACGGGCAACAGTGAGTCGAGTCGCTCCTGCTCTAGCGAGATAGAGTTGACCATCGGTTCACCCCTGTGAAGCTTCATCGCCTCGGCCAGGGCTACGGGGTTGGGACTATCCAGACTCAAGGGCAGAGGCACCGCCTGTTGCACCGTCTCTGTAAGCCAGCACAGGCAGTCCACTTCCTCGTCGACGAAAGTGCCGGCGTTGATGTCGATGTAGTGGGCTCCGGCCTCCGCCTGCTCGCGAGCCATCGCGGCTATGGCCGCGGCATCCCGTCTCCTGACCGCGTCTTCCACGTTCTTCCGGCTCGTGTTAATCTTCTCACCGACTATGACCATAATAGACCTCTGCCCGATGGAACTGACGCCGCAGCTCGCTCTCGCCGGCCTCAGGGGATCCGCCGCGGGATGGGATACTGGCAGAACCCTGCAGTATGGCTAATTGTAGCAATCCGGAACCGGGATATGCAACGATAAGCAACGTCTAAGATGGATCTACTTATGCGGCGCACGTCGCTTCGGCTGGCGTGTCATCCGACTGCCTGTTGACTTGCCCTCTCGCCGCGGGTTAGAATTCTGCCGTCCGGGCATGAAAGTCGCTGTAAGTGGCAAAGGAGGCGTCGGCAAGACGATGCTAGTCTCCCTCCTTTCTACCCTATTCAGCGAGTCCGGATACTCCGTTCTCGCTATAGACGCCGATCCCAACGCGACTCTGGCCGGCGCGCTCGGCTTCACCGAACCCGAGAAGATAACCCCCATATCTGAGATGGGAGACCTGATTGAAGAGAGGACGGGTGCGCGTCCGGGGCAGGCCGCGCCCTACTTCAAGCTTAATCCGAAGGTGGATGATATACCGGAAAAGTACTGGGTCGATGCTAACGGGGTCAAGCTAATGGTGATGGGCGGGCTCAAGCGGGGCGGCAGCGGGTGCTACTGCCCGGAGAATGCCCTGGTTGAGGCCCTGGTCGCTCATCTACTACTGAACAGAGATGAGGTCGTGATCATGGATATGGAGGCGGGGGTGGAGCATTTCGGGCGGGCGACGGCGAAGGCGGTGGACCAGTTGGTGGTGGTGGTAGAGCCCGGCAGGGGAAGCATAGAGACGGCGCGGCGGATACGAGAACTGGCAAAGGATATCGGCCTAGAACGCATCGGGGTGGTGGGCAACAAGATTCGTAGCGAAGAGGACAGGCAGTTTCTGCTCGAAGCATTACCCGATTTTGAGTTCCTGGGCTTCATTCCCTACGACCAGACGATAATAGACGCCGGGCTGGGCAGGTTTCCTCTCAGTCAGGCCAGCGCAGCAGTGGTCGGTGTGGTTAAGGACATAGCGGCGCGGCTCGGTGCCGGCCGATAGATGGGTCCGGCTAGCCAAAGAAGCAATTGTCAAGAAAGGAGGTCTAGATGACGGCAAAAATCATATCGGGGACGGAGGTGGCGAAGGAGATCCGGGCTGAGCTCACAGAGCGGGTGTCAAAACTCAAGGATCGGGGCGTAACGCCCGGACTGGTCATGATCCGGGTGGGCGAAGACCCTGCGTCGGTTTCCTACGTGTCTGGCAAGGAGAAGGCGGCGGTGGAGATCGGCGTATGGTCGGAAACCATCGTTCTGCCCGAGAGCGCCTCGGAGCAGGAACTCATCTCCAGGGTGGAGGAGATGAACAGGGCCGGGCATGTCGACGGCATACTCGTTCAGCTGCCGTTGCCCAAACAGATCGACGGGAACAAGGTACTGAATCTCATCGATCCCGCCAAGGATGTGGATGGATTCCATCCCGTCAATGTGGGCAAGATGCTGATCGGCGATCCGTTCTTCATGCCCTGCACGCCGCACGGAGCGTTAGAACTGATGATCCGCAGCGGCAATCCCCCCGAAGGCAAGCACGTGGTCATATGCGGCCGCAGCAACATTGTAGGTAAGCCTCTCATGGCTATGCTGGTGCAGAAGAGCAAACGTGCCAATGCAACTGTGACGGTTGTCCACACAGGGACTAAGAACATGGCTGAGATCACCAGACAGGGCGATATTCTGGTCGCCGCGATGGGCGCTCCGGAAGTGATCAAACCGGACATGGTGAAGGAGGGGGCGGTGGTTATCGACGTAGGTGTAAACCGCGTGGGCTGGAAGCAGAGCAAGAAGGACCCCAGCAAGCAGGTCGCCGACCTGCGGGGCGATGTGGAGTTCGAGACGGTCAAGGAGAAAGCCAGCGCCATTACCCCGGTGCCGGGAGGAGTTGGCCCCATGACTATCACTATGCTCATGGTCAACACCGTAGTAGCGGCCGAGCGCAGGGCCGATCGTACGGGAAAATAGCGAACGAATAAGGAGGTTATGATGGCTTATGACGCAACAAAACTGAAGGACTGGCAGATCTCGGAAGCTGCCGAACAGAACATGCCGATGCCGGATGAGTGGCGGGAGAAGCTCAACCTGCAGAAGGATGAGGTCATTCCCTATGGCAGGCTGTGCAAAGTCGACTTCATGAAGGTGGTCGACCGTCTCAAGGACAGGCCGGACGGCAAGTATATCGAGGTGACGGCCATTACTCCCACACCCCTGGGAGAGGGCAAGACGACGACCAGTATGGGCCTCCTGGAAGGCATGGGCAAGCGTGGCTGGAATGTGGGTGGCTGTATCCGGCAGCCGTCGGGTGGCCCGACCATGAACATCAAGGGAACCGCTGCCGGGGGCGGCAACGCGTTGCTTATCCCCATGACAGAGTTCTCCATGGGTCTTACCGGAGACATAAATGACATAATGAACGCCCACAACCTGGCCATGGTTGCGCTTACATCGAGGATGCAGCACGAGCGCAACTACAACGATGAGGAGTTGACCAAGCGCACCAGGATGCGCCGGCTGAACGTGGACCCGACAAAAGTAGAGATGGGCTGGATCATAGACTTCTGTGCGCAAAGTCTGAGGAACATCGTCATCGGCCTGGGGGGCCGCATGGACGGCTACACGATGCAGTCCAGGTTCGGTATTGCCGTCAGTTCTGAGTTGATGGCAATGCTATCCATCGTCACGGACCTCGCCGACCTGCGCAAGAGGATGGATAACATCACTGTGGCTTTCGATAGAGACGGCAAGGCTGTCACCACCGGTGATCTGGAGGTGGGAGGCGCCATGACCGCCTGGATGGTCAACACCATCAATCCCACGCTAATGTGCACGGTAGAGTATCAGCCCTGTCTGGTACACGCCGGGCCCTTTGCCAACATCGCCGTGGGGCAGTCTTCGATCATCGGCGACCGTATAGGGCTGAAGATGTTTGACTATCACGTTACCGAGAGCGGATTTGCCGCCGACATAGGGTTTGAGAAGTTCTGGAACGTGAAGAGCCGGCTGAGCGGTCTCAAGCCGCATGTGTCGGTATTGACGACCACTATTCGGGCCTTGAAGATGCACGGCGGCGGGCCGACGGTGGTGGCCGGCCGACCCCTGCCTGAGTCCTACACCAAGGAAGATTTGGGACTGCTTGAGAAGGGTCTTCCCAATATGCTGCATCATATCAACACGATTAGAGCATCGGGCATCAACCCCGTGGTGTGCATAAACGGCTTCCACACGGATACCAAGGACGAGATCGCTATGGTGCGGAAGGCGGCTGAGGCTGCCGGGGCACGCTGTGCACTCAGTGAACACTGGCTCAAGGGTGGTGACGGTGCGCTCGAACTCGCCGACACGGTTAAGGAAGCCTGTGAGGAAAAGAGTGAATTCAAGTTCCTCTATCCCATGGACATGAAACTGCGAGAGCGGGTCGAGAACATCGCCAGGGTCGTCTACGGGGCCGATGGAGTGTCATGGACCGCCGATGCCGAGGCCAAGGCCAAGATGCTCGAGTCCGACCCCAAGTATGACGATTACGCTACTATGATGGTTAAGACCCATCTGAGCCTGTCGCACGATCCGAGCCTGAAGGGCGTTCCCAAGGGATGGACCCTGCCTATCCGTGATGTGTTGATCTACTCGGGGGCGAAATTCCTCTGTCCCTGCGCCGGGACGATCAGCCTGATGCCCGGGACGAGCTCGGACCCGGCCTTCAGAAGGGTGGATGTGGACACCAAGACCGGCAAGGTGGAGGGCCTTTTCTAGGCCGCCGACGGCTCGGAACTGGAATATGAGTATGTGCGGGGATCGTCCCTCCCGGATGGGAGGAAACAGAGGTGAGGGTACTGGCAAAGACCAAGAGCGTTTGGCTGATAGTTGACGATAGGGAAATCAGGGCTGCCCCTGGTGAGATGATCCTGTGGGCAGCCCTGGACAATGACATCTACATCCCCAACCTGTGCGCCATTCGGGAGAACAGCGAGCCTTTTGCCTCCTGCCGTCTCTGTTTCGTGGAGGTCGAAGGTACGGATGCCCCTGTCATCGCCTGCGCCACACCCGTGACGGAGGGCATGGTGGTCAGTACCACGGGGGCAAGGGCCCGGACGCTGGCCTGGACCGCCCTGGAACTGCTTCTGGCAAGCCATTCCGTAGATTGTGCCAACTGTCTGAAGAGCGGCTCTTGCGAGCTCCAGAACGTAGCCAAACACCTCGGCGTCAAGCTTACCACGAAGAGGTTCAGAAAGATCCTGCGGGAGCTTCCGGTAGACGATAGCAATCCTGTGTTCATCTACGATCCGGACAAGTGTGTGCTCTGTGGTCGGTGCATATGGGTGTGCGGGGAGAAGCTGGGCAAAGGGAGCATAGGCTTTGCTTACCGGGGCTTTCGGAAGATGGTGACCACCTTTGGTGATGAGCCGATGGGCAGGGGCGCCTGTCTGGACTGCAGTGAATGCGTTGTGGTGTGTCCCGTCGGTGCCCTGGTTTTGCGGAAGATGACATAAAGCTTGGCCAGGGGCATGGCTTGCCATGCCTTGACAGGGCATTGGGGGTGATGTATATAGGCCGTAGGAGCAGTTGTTTGCTATATGGTTGTGGGTGGTGAGTGTGCGCCGGTATTCTTGCCGGTACAGGTTGAACGGTGGTTATAAGGAGGAGACATGATTGTCGGTGTTCCCAGGGAGATTAAGAACCATGAATACAGAGTGGCCCTGGTGCCTGCCGGGGCGAGAGTGCTGGCTGATAACGGCCACAGGGTGCTGGTAGAGAGGTCTGCCGGTGAGGGGAGCGGCATATCGGACGACGAATACCTGGAGGCAGGGGCTGTGATTGGCGACGGTGCGGAAGAGGTCTACCGGGAGAGCGACCTGATAGTGAAAGTGAAGGAACCTTTGCCTCCGGAATACGATCTGCTTCGGGAGGGACAGATACTGTTTACTTTTCTGCACCTGGCGGCGGCGGCGGACCTTACCAGGGCGTTGCTGGAACGGAAGGTTACCGGAATCGCCTATGAGACGGTGCAGCTGAAGGACGGTTCTCTGCCGTTGTTGACCATCATGAGCGAGATTGCCGGGAAGATGTCCGTGCAGATCGGGTGCCACTATCTGGAGAGACAGAACGGGGGGAGCGGAATCCTGCTGGGCGGTGTTCCGGGCACCGGTCCCGGACGTGTTGCTATCATCGGTGGAGGTAGCGTGGGCATGAACGCGGCTAAGGTGGCCTTAGGGATTGGCGCTAATGTAATCATCCTGGATGTAGACCTGGAGAGAATCAGATATTTGTCCGATGTCCTCCAGGGCAGAGCCGTTACCCTGGTGTCGAACAACAGCAACATACAAGACGCGGTAGTCAACGCCGATCTGGTCATAGGGGCAGTGTTGATCCCCGGGGCAAGGGCGCCACGACTGGTCACGAGGGCCATGATTGCCGGGATGAGAAAGGGTTCGGTAGTTGTAGATGTCTGTATCGACCAGGGGGGATGCGTCGAAGGCGCTGTGCCCACTACGTTCGACAATCCGACCTATGTTCTGGACGGCGTGATTATCTGCGGTCTGGCCAATATGCCCGGTGCCGTCGCGCGAACCTCGACCTTCGCTCTGAGCGATGCCACCTTCCCCTATACTCTGAAGCTGGCGAACCTGGGCTATGAACAGGCGCTGTCATCCGACAGTGCATTGAGGAAAGGAGTCAACACATTTTTGGGGAGACTGACCAACAAGGCTGTCGCTGAATCGTTGGGCCTGGACTGTGCGCCGCTGCCGTAGGTCCGGACACGTGTGCCCCAGGGCACCAGGAAGGCCGCAACGCGTTGATAGCCTGTGTCGCATGGGCCGGGATCGGACGATGCGCTGTCCCTGGTCGGTGAGCCTGTCGTGGTCTGGTTACGTTTCAGGTGAAGACAACACGGGGTTGTGACCAGCGATCGTATGTGTTGAGTTGAGAATATGAACGAGAACATGAAAGAAAGAGAGTTTCAAATTATCCCGCCGCCGTACCGAATCAAGGTAGTGGAACTCTTATCAAGTGAACAAATCGATATCGCCGACAACAGAGAGAGGAGAGAGAAGGCGATCAAGCAGGCCGGCTATAACACCTTTCTGCTAAAGGAGAACCAGGTCTACATCGATTTTCTCACCGATAGCGGGACCAATGCCATGTCGGACAATCAGTGGGCAGGCATGATGCTGGGCGATGAAGCCTACGCCGGAAGCAAGAACTTCTATCACCTGGAGAAGGCTATGCGGGACGTCTACGGGTATAGGTACCTTGTCCCTACCCATCAGGGCAGGGCGGCCGAACACATGATGTCGGAACTCCTCATACAGCCCGGCGATTTTGTGCCCAACAATATGTACTTCACTACCCGCAGGGTGCATCAGGAGCTTGCCGGCGCTACGTGGGTCGATGTCAGCATCGACGAAGCCCATGAGCCGGGGACGTGGCACCCTTTCAAGGGCAATGTCGATATAACGAAACTGGATGCCCTGATTCGCGAAGTCGGTGCCGGGAAGATCCCCTATATGTCCCTCGAGGCGAACGTGAATATGGCCGGCGGCCAGCCTTTCTCCATGGAAAACCTGCGTGCGCTGAAGGCCCTCTGTGACAGGCACAGAATCCCTATCATGCTCGATGGGACAAGGCTGGTGGAGAATGCCTACTTCATCCAGCAGCGAGAAGACGGCTACCAGAACAGGTCGGTAAGGCAGATCGCCAGGGAGATCTGCTCCTGCACCGGCGGCGTGACTGTCTCGGGCAAGAAGGACACCCTGGTGAATATCGGGGGGTTCCTGGCCTGCAACGATAAGAAGCTCTTTCTCGAAGCCAGGGCCATGGTCGTCGTTTACGAAGGGCTGCACACTTATGGAGGCATGTCCGGCCGCGATATGGAGGCAATGGCGCGCGGCATCTATGAGATGGTTCAGGACAGGCATGTGGCGGCGAGGGTCAACCAGGTGGAGTACCTGGGGCATCAGCTTATCCAGGCCGGTGTTCCGGTCGTTGTGCCCATCGGCGGCCATGCCGTGTTTCTCGATGCCAGTAGGTTCTTGCCTCATATTCCGCAGGAGCAATACCCGGCTCAGGCGCTGAGCGCTGCGCTGTATGTTGAGTCAGGCATCAGGGGCATGGAGAGAGGGCTCGTTTCTTCGGGTAGAGACCCGATAACCGGCCAGGAGAGGAAGCCGAAACTGGAACTGGTTAGACTGGCAATTCCGCGCCGGGGCTACACCCATACGGACATGGACTTCGTGGCTCAGGCCATCGTGAGGCTCTACAGGGCGCGAGATAAGATCTCCGGTCTGCAGATGGGATACGAACCGAAGCGGCTCAGGTTCTTCCAGGCCAGGTTCAAGCCTGTTGGCGCGAAGCTGATGGGATAATAGGGATCCAGCAGATCCTATTGACATCTCGGCAGCAGATGGTATCATGTATCTAAGGGGTCGAGGTCGGCACCGTTACGACCCGGGAGACGAAACTGCGCCGACATACGATGGTGCCGCCAGCCTGGCAAGGCCCTTGATTACTACAAGGCAGGAGGTGAGAGCGAGCGTATATAACGCATTTTTTCACATTACAAAGCCAGTCCAGTATCCTACTTATCACTGTGAAAGGAGTGAACCATGAGAATCAGGAGTGTTTTTGCTGTTGGTCTTACGCTAGCGCTTGTGGTCTGTCTGCTGGCATCGGCAGGCCTGGCCGCCGCGCAGCCGGAGAAGGCTGATTTCCTGGTCGGATTTCACGTGACTCCCGGTCCTGCGGAACAGGCCCTGGTACGTGGTGTTGGTGGTGACATCTTCTGGCAATTCAGCACAGTCAATGTTATTGCTGCACATATGACCCCTCGGGCCGCGGATGCTCTGGCTCGAAGTCCCAGTGTAGCCTACGTCGAGCCGGATGGTCGTGTGTATGCCCTGGAACAGACGGTTCCCTGGGGAGTTGACCGCGTGTTCGGCGACGAGGAGTATTCATTCCCCACCTGGGGGACATCTGAAGGGCTGGGTATCGGCGTAGCCGTGCTTGATACCGGCATAAGCACCACTCATCCGGACCTTGAAGTAGTTGGGGGCCGAAGATTCTACACCGTTACTACTGGCCCGCCCCAGAGTAGATTGCGCGAGGATGGCAACTACGAGGATGATCACGGGCACGGCACCCATGTTGCGGGTAGTGTTGCCGCCCTGGACAATGAGTTTGGCGTGGTAGGTGTTGCTCCTAAGGCTGCGCTCTATGCCGTGAAGGTCCTCAGCGCTGACGGCAGCGGCAGTGTTTCCGCTATAGCAGCCGGTATCGATTGGGCTGTGGATAACGGCATACCGATCATAAACATGAGCCTGGGGAGCCCCCAGCACTCGCAGACGCTTAAGGACGCCTGCGACAACGCCTATGCTGCCGGGCATCTTGTGGTATCTTCGGCCGGCAATGAGGGCGAGGGCTCGGATACCGTCGGCTACCCGGCCAAGTACGACTCGGTGATTGCCGTGGCGGCCTCGAATATCAATGATGCGCGGGCCGGCTTCTCCAGCACGGGGCCAGCGGTGGAGCTGATAGCACCCGGCGATGGCATACTGAGCACGATCCCCTGGACGGACGAGAACAGCCTGACGGTAGGCGGGGTATCCTACCAGGCCCATTACATCGAGAATGCGGCCAGGACTGATAAATCCGGGGTGACCGCCGAATTGGTCGATGGGGGCTTCGCCACTTCTACGGATACCGCCTGGTCCGGCAAGGTGGTACTGGTCGAGAGAGGTGAAATCAGCTTCTACGATAAGGTCATGAATGTTCAGGACAGCGGCGGGGTGGCAGCGGTCATCTACAACAACGAACCCGGCGAATTCTTCGGGACCCTGGGAGACGGCTCCAGCACCATCCCTGCTATCAGTCTGAGCCAGGAGGACGGGCAGTATCTGGTTGAGAACAAACTGGGGTCCGACGGCACTGTGGTAAGCCTGTACGATCCGGATACGCCGGGATATGCGTCCTGGGGCGGCACCTCCATGGCCTCGCCGCACGTGGCTGGTGTTGCTGCCCTGGTCTGGGCGGCCGATCCTGCTCTTACCAATGTCGAGATAAGGGCTATCCTTCAGGGTACAGCGGAAAACCTGGGGCTGTCTTCGGATCATCAAGGCTATGGACTCGTTCGTGCTGACCTTGCGGTAAGCGAGGTGGGCGAGGTTGAGCCACCGGTGACTTATACAATCACAGCCACCGCAGGTGAGGGTGGTTCGATCGATCCTTCGGGTGATGTAGTGGTTGATGAAGGTGACAGCCAGACCTTCACCATCGCACCTGATGCGGGCTACCAGATAGACGACGTTCTGGTTGATGGCAGCTCGGTGGGAGTGGTCTCAAGCTACACCTTCGAGAACGTGACCGCCGACCACACGATCAATGCCGCTTTCAGTTCGGTGCCCACCTATACCATCACGGCCACCGCAGGTGAGGGTGGTTCAATCGATCCTTCGGGTGATGTAGTGGTGAATGAAGGTGACAGCCAGAGCTTCACCATCGCACCTGATGCGGGCTACCAGATAGACGACGTTCTGGTTGATGGCAGCTCGGTGGGGGCGGTATCGAGCTACACCTTCGAGAACGTGACTGATGACCACAGCATCCATGCCACCTTCGCAGAGGCCGTTGCAGAAGGGGTGGTCAGGGTTGAGTCGATCACCTATTCCACCAGCGGTGGACGCCTTCAGGACAGGCATCTGAGTGTTACGCTGCTCTTGCGAGACGACCAGGACAACGTGGTGGCGGGGGCCTCGGTTTCGGCCACGTTGTACCGCAATGGAACCTCCTGGAGCTTCCAGGGTACAACCGGCTCCAATGGCACCATTAGCTTTACCCTCAACAACCACGGGAGCGGCTCGTACTACACGGAGGTGACCGCCGTTGTAGCGGAAGGCCTTGAGTGGGACGGTATCACTCCTGAAAACGGATACACCAAGTAAGGGCAGAAACCTGTGATACAAGAGGGGCCGGGTCGAAACCCCGGCCCCTTTCTCAATCCTCCCTTGTGACTGCACCTCCGGGAGTGTTTGCGCTTGTTATCGATCTGTGTGATGGCGCCTGCCACGTTAGGATTGGAGGCTGCGCTATACTCCGGTAAATGGGTGGTGTGTAGAGACTGAGGCCACGTGGAGCGCGGGTGAAGGTCAGTACGCCGATATCGGCTCTTGGTCGGTGATGACTCGGCCATCGGCAGCTAACTGCCGGCGTATGTGCCTGGGGACGCCGAACAGAGTCCGATGAGTGAGTCCGTCGTAGGATTTCAGTTCTCGCGACACTCTGGCCGCGATCCTGGTATCGACTTCCTCGGGAGCTAACTCGAGAGGGTCAAGGGTCTGAGAGGCAGAGACAAAGCCCCACAAGCCCAGAAAGGCGGGCACGTGGACCTGATAGGGACGGGCTATGGAGAAAACACTTCTCAGTGTGCTGGCGATTGCTGTGTGATTGCCCAGGTTGGTCCACTCGGCCGATTCAGCCTGCACCGATATAATGCCGCCGGTCCCCAGCTTCTCTTCAACTGTCCGGTAGAACTCCCTCGTGTAAAGCAGGCGCGCCGGCCCTTCCTCTAGAGGGTCCACCAGATCGATGATGATCACATCGAACGTGTCGGTGGTCTGCTCCAGGTATTGTCTGGCATCGGCAAAATGAAGCTCGGTTCTGGGGTCATCGAAGGCGCCGCGATGCCAGGAGGGCAAGTAGCGGCGACATACATCTACCACTTCCTGATCGATATCCACCATGACGGCCCTTTTCACCGTCTTGTGCGCCACGACCTCTCTTAGCGTGGCGCCTTCACCCCCTCCGACTACCAGCACCTGCTCGGGCTGGGGATGGGTAAGCATGGCCGGATGTACCAGGGCCTCGTGGTAGATGAACTCGTCGACCTCGCTGGACTGGATCTTGCCATCCAATACCAGACAAACGCCGAAGCCATCGGTGTCGATTATCTCCACCGACTGGAACGGGGTTGTCCCTGAATATATCTTCGCCCGAACCCTGTGCAATGCAGTGAGGTTGGGGGTTATCCGGTCACGAAACCACTCGTGGGTATTATCAGGGTCGCTATCCTTCATGTTGAGCACCCGGCCTGGCTATCTTGCATGATTCCCCTGCGAAGCTCGATCAGGGAGTGACTCTGTGCCCCCAGGCGTTCGGTTATCAAGCCGGCGGCCTTTTCAGGGTCCACATCGTCCCCGCATGTGAAGACGTCCACGGCAGCATATTGAAATTCCGGCCAGGTGTGAATGGCAATATGCGATTCAGCGATATTGACCACTCCGCTCACCCCGTAGGGGGAGAAATGATAGAACGACTCGCCCACTACGGTTGCGCCACTCTGGACGGCGGCTTCGGTAAGACAAATTCTGATAAAATCTAGGTCATCGAGCACCTCCTCATTACATATTTTCAGTTCTAGTAGCAGATGTCTTCCAAGCGCATTCAAATCACCTTCCCTCCTTAAGACTTTAGATTTGCTATAGAGCCCGTCAGGCGCCACGGCAAATTTTATAGGATGTGTGCCCTTTTATCAACACTAGAAGGTTTCTGCTAGAATAGGCCAGAACAGCGACCATGTCGGTAGAAGAAGATCTGGTTACCGTGTATACTGCGGCGCAGATGGAGGCACACATAAGTAAGAGGCGGCTGGAGAGCGAGGGCATACCGGTTGCCCTGGGCTCTGAAGGCACAGGCATTGTCGAGTGGTTATCCGGTCCCGGGCTCGCGCGTGTAGCCGTTATGGTGCCCAGACGTATGGCAGAGGAGGCCCGGCGGATCCTTGAGGAGCCGGCGTGAAGGCAACGGACTCGAACCGGGGATTGCTCTTATAGCAGGTCAAGTACTATGTCTGGAGAAGAACGATTGGTCACCGTGTGTACAGCCATGCAAATGGAGGCACAGATAATCAAGGGGCGGCTGGAGACCGAGGGCATACCGGTGCTCCTGAGCTATGAGAGCGCCGGCCTGGTATACGGTATCACAGTGGACGGAATTGGCGAGGTAAGGATAATGGTCCCCCGGCAGCTAGCCGGGCAGGCGCGAGAGATTCTTGGTCTTGGTGGAGAGGACCATGAGCGTTCCGAAGCGGGGGAGGGTTAGGGATAGGCTGATGGGTTGTGTCCGGAGTGCCCGCCGGCCGGTCCGGTAGGAGGATTGGTTCTTGGCTTTGTCGGCGACTATCTGAGGCATCGGCGAGAAGGGGCTAGATGATACGGTGGCAACGGCAGGACTAGCTCTTGATTTGTATGAGTTCAAGACTGGAACGCATAACTGAACAGCGCCTCGAGAGCCTGAACAGGCTTCGAACCCGGGGTATGGACCCGTATCCCCACTCATATCGGGTCACCCATACGGTTCGAGAGGCGATGGCCGTTTTCGAGCAACAGGGAGAAGGGGCGGAGGGGATTGCGCTGGCCGGTCGCGTCATGGCCAGGCGGTCGATGGGCAAGATGTCGTTTCTTGATATTCGCGATGCGTCGGGGAAGATACAGCTTTCGCTGCGTCGTGACCTGCTGGGTAGCGAGAAGTACGGCCTGCTCGAGGAGATCGATATCGGCGACATCGTTGGAGCTGGGGGCACGCTGTTTCGGACGAGGTCGGGAGAGATCACGGTGGAGGTCTCCGATGTCACGATGCTGTGTAAGGCGCTCAGGCCGCTGCCGGAGAAGTGGCACGGGCTGGCCGACGTCGAGAAGCGCTATCGTCACCGACATCTGGACCTCATCTCCAACGAAGAGAGCAGGCGGATTTTCGCACTGCGCAGCAGGATCATCACGGCAATTCGGAGCGTTTTGGATAGCCAGGGGTTTCTGGAGGTAGAGACGCCGGTGCTTCAGCCTCAGGCCGGGGGGGCTCTTGCACGCCCCTTTGTCACCCATCATCATTCGCTTGGTCAAGACCTCTATCTCCGGATAGCCCTGGAACTGTATTTGAAGAGATTGGTCATAGGAGGGTTCGACAGGGTCTATGAGATAGGGCGCGTCTTTCGTAACGAGGGCCTTTCTGTGCAGCACAATCCGGAATTCACGTTGCTTGAGTGCTATCAGGCTTATACCGATTACACCGACATGATGAGATTGGTGGAGGAGGTGTACGTTCGGACGGCTCAGGAGGTCTTGGGTACGACGAGTGTTATCTGGCGGGGGCAGGCCGTCGACTTCGGTGTGCCATGGCAGAGGACCGCCTTGCGGCAGGCGATAGAGGACCATTGCGGAATCGATTTCGAGGACTACCTCGATGCCGCCTCTCTCCGGCAGCGGATGACGGAACTGGGGATGGACGTAGACCCAAAGAAGGGAAGGGGCCGGTTGATCGATGAACTGCTCTCAACCTTTGTCGAGCCAAGGCTTATCCAGCCGACTTTCCTTCTGGACTACCCGGTGGAGATGTCGCCTCTGGCTAAGAAGAAGCTGGGCAATGATCGGTTGGTGGAGCGATTCGAGGGCTTTGCGGGGGGGATGGAGGTTGCCAATGCCTTCACCGAGCTCAACGATCCCGTGGATCAGAGGGAAAGGTTCCTCGAACAGCTAAGAGAACAGGCCGGTGACGATGAGGCAGAGGTCGCCGATGAAGGCTTTCTCCAGGCTCTCGAGCATGGCATGCCGCCCACAGGCGGCCTCGGAATGGGCATCGACCGCCTCGTTATGCTGCTTACGGATCAGCATTCTATCCGGGAGGTCATTCTATTCCCGCAGCTGAAGACGAGGTCGGACTCCTGAACAGGAGGAGAGAAGCGATGATCGATATCAGGCTAATCCGCGAGAATCCCGACCTGGTGCGCCGGGAACTGGAGAAGAGAGGCGATACCTTTGCCCTGGACGAAATCCTGGAGCTGGACGTCCGCTATCGCGGCTTTCTGCGACACTCGGAGGAGTTGCGTGCCCAGCACAACGAGACAAGCAAGCAACTGGGCATGAAGAAGGAGAAGCCACCCGGGCTGATCGCCGAGATGCGCCTGGTGGGTGAGCAGATATCCGCACTGCAGCAGCAGACCAGGGAGGCAAGGGCGGCTTTGGACGCTCTGTTGCTGGAGCTACCCAATATGCCTCACAGCGGCGTTCCTGTAGGTCGAAGTGAGAGCGACAACGTCGTGGTTCGTACCTGGGGCACGCCGAAGGAATTCGCATTCGAACCCTTGCCTCATTGGGAACTGGGTGAGAAGCTGGGGATAATCGATTTCCAGCAGGGCGTGAAACTATCGGGTAGCAGGTTCTATGTTCTGAAAGGGCTGGGGGCGCAGTTACAGCGGGCCCTTATCTCGTTTATGGTCGACGTGCATGTGCGCGAACATGGCTATCGGGAAGTGTACGTTCCGGCCATGGTGAGGCGAGAATGTATGGTCAGCTCTGGCAATCTGCCCAAGTTTGGGGACAATCTGTATCATGACGAGCAGGACGATTTCTGGTTCATACCCACGGCCGAGGTGCCGTTAACCAATCTGCACCGTGAGGAGATCCTGAAACTTGAGGACTTGCCTCTCAACTACGTGGCCTACACGCCCTGTTTTCGTAGAGAGCAGTTGGCTGCCGGGTCAGATACCAGGGGTATTAAGCGTGGACATCAGTTCGAGAAGGTGGAGCTCTACAAAGTCACCGACCCACAAAGCTCCGATAGCGAACTCGAGAATCTGGTCGCCGACGCCGAAGCTATCTGTCGGAAGCTGGCCATACCTTACCGCGTGGCGCAGTTGTGCACCGGGGAGCTTGGGTTTGCCGCGTACAAGACGTACGATATTGAGATGTGGGCGCCCGGCTGTGGCGAGTGGCTAGAGGTCAGCTCTTGCAGCAATTGCAGCGATTTCCAGGCGCGACGGGCGGGCATCCGCTATCGACCCGGGCGCGGTGCTGGAACGCAGTTTGTTCACACGCTGAACGGCTCGGGGCTTGCTCTACCGCGGGTTGTGATCGCCGTGCTGGAGAACTACCAGCAGGTCGACGGCACAGTGCTGGTGCCTGAGGTGTTGAAACCCTATTTGCAAGTCCAGTCCGGATGCTGAAGGACGCTGCTTTGACAGGTGCTTTGACAGGTGTTATCATATCACCCATAGGATACATTGGATTCAGACTCGATTGTGGCAGCATGCTCAGTTCGGTTGAGGCGGGGGCGTAGGGCACGGTAAGAAGTGGATGCCGGCGATAGTTGGCTTCTGGCCGTTTTTCTAGCGTGCCTGGCACTTTCAGCCTTCTTCTCCAGTGCGGAGTCGGCCCTGGTTGCAATGCCCAAGCTCCGTCTGCGCTATCTCGTGGAGAGCGGGGTAAAAGGTGCCGACAAGCTAGCCAAAATCGCTGAGAAGCCCGAGCGATTCCTTGCTACGGTGCTGCTCGGCAACAATCTGGTTAACGTAGCTGTGGCCACACTGGGCACTATCATGGCGGTGGCCTCTTTCGGTCCCGAGAGGGGCCCCATCATCAGCATTTTCGGCGTCACGGTGCTGATTCTGATATTCGGAGAGGTCATCCCCAAGACACTGGCTGTTCATCATTCTCAGCGGCTTGCTCTGGCGTACGTAAACCCACTGAGAATAATAGAACTGTCTCTGTATCCTTTCGTGCTGGCGCTGGACCGGATCGGGTTTGGTTTCAGCAGGCTGATAGGCGTGTCGGACGAGGATAAGAAGCTGGTCAGCGAGGGCGAGATACTGTCTGCGATAAGTGCCGGGGAGAGTGAAGGTGTAGTGGAGGAAGGTGAAGCGAAGATACTGCAGAAGGTGTTCGAGTTCACCGATCGTCCGGTAAGCAAGGTGATGGTGCCCAGGACAGAGATCACGTGGGTGGAGCAGGGGACGACGCTGAGTAGCTTCCTGGAACTCTACTCCAGGATGCGGTACAGTCGATTCCCTGTATACAGGGAGAACACCGATAATGTGGTAGGGATGCTGCACGCCAAGGATGTGCTGATGAAGCTGACCGAGGATGCTGCGGGTATAGAGAGCATCATCGATGATCTGGTACGGCCCACCTATTTCGTCCCCGAGAGCAAGCACTTGGGAGAACTCCTGGCCGAGATGCGAGATGGCGGACACCATGCAGCGATAGTTGTGGATGAGTTTGGCGGCGTGGCCGGAATGGTTACCCTCGGACTGCTAACCGAGGAGATCGTCGGCGATATCCACGACGAGTTGACAGGCCATGAAAGGGACTTCATAGTAACCGGTGATAGTACTTACCAGCTTGACGGCGGATTCAGAGTTGATGATGCGAATGAGGAGCTGGATCTGGAGCTGCCGAGCGGAGACTACGAAACGGTAGCCGGGTTTATCCTCAGTCACCTTGGCCGAATACCCAAGCAGGGCGAACAATTCAGGTATCAGAACCTCAAATTCGTGGTCACCGAAATGCGCGGCCTGAAGATATCGAAAGTCATACTGACCAGGGAAAAGGGGGACACTCCGTGCTGAGGCCTGTAGGCATACACCGGGTGAGACGCTGATGCAGGGTCAGGACCACGTTCGTTTTCTCCGGGAATGGGGGTGCTACCGTTGAAGCTGATTCTGGTGAGACACGGTGAGACCGACTGGAACAAGGACAAGCGTGTCCAGGGATGGGACAGCGATATTGAGTTGAACGAGACCGGACTTGAACAGGCCAGGGAGGTGGCCGCCTTTCTCAAGGATGAGAAGATCGTTGCCGTACTCGCCAGTCCCATGCGGCGAGCGCGAGCTACCGCAGAACCGATAGCGAGATGTCACGGACTGCAGGTAGAGGTTGATGAAATGCTCAAGGAGATTAGAGTCGGAGAACTGGAGGGCATGTCCGTTGCCAACCTGGGGACCACGTTCAGCCAGTTTCTGGTGCGGCGATGGCGGGAGGGACAGCCGGCGGCGACAACCGGCGGAGAGTCGCTGCTGGAACTGCAGGAGAGGGCCTGGGAAGCGGTTGAACGTGTGCTGGAAAGGCACATAGGCAATCCGGGGCATGACGATGAGAAGGCAGTTGTCATAGTCAGCCACTTCTTTGTCACGTTGGCCATCATAATGAGGGCCCTAAACCTACCCCCGGACTGCTTTGCGAGGTTCAAGGTGGATCTCGGGGGAGTGAGCGTGCTGGAGTTTGCGCACTACGGGACTCGCCTGTTGACGTTCAACGACACCTCCTATTAGTATCGACGGCGGAGAGCGATTCCACGTAGGAGTCCCTATGACCGAAAGTGGGATTGAGGCACGAGTCCTGGCCTTCATTTCGCGACATCGGCTCGTCGCCGGCGATGAGACCGTGGTGGTGGGTGTATCAGGCGGTGCCGATTCGGTCTGCCTGCTTCACATACTGGCGGGATGCCGGGGCCGATTAGGGATAGGGCTGCACGTGGCTCATCTCAACCATGAGCTCCGGGAGGCTGAGGCTGAGGCTGATGCTGAATATGTGTCTGCGCTTGCCGGTTCGCTAGGGATTCCAGTTACGATCGGTAGGGAGGGCGTAGCTGCTTACAGGGCTGAAAGGGCCTGCTCTCTTGAGGAGGCGGCCCGCGAACTGCGGTATCGTTTTCTGATCAGGGTGGCTGCGGAGATAGGGGCCAATCGGATAGCCGTCGGTCATACCAGGGACGATCACGTCGAGACGATCCTCATGCATATCCTGCGCGGTACAGGCACGAGTGGTCTGCGGGGACTCCTGCCCTGCAGGTCGCTGCCCGGGTGGGGGCAGGATTGGGTGCCACAGTCCGGTGATGCCCTGGTGATCAGGCCTCTTCTTGAGACTGCTAGAGAGGAGACTGTGCGGTACTGCCAGGAACAGCGACTGTACCCGCGTGTCGATGCTTCCAATGTGTCGCTGTCGTTCTTCCGTAATCGCCTACGCATCCACCTTCTGCCGGCGCTGAGGGAGTACAACCCGGCCATTGATCGGGCTCTGCTTCGTCTGGCTGATGTGTCCCGAGAGGATAGCGCCTTCATTGAACTACAGGCGGCACGGCTCTGGGATGAAGCGGCCGGGCAGGAGGAACACGGTGCTGTTCAGCTGGATGTAGAGAAGACTGCGAACTCGCCGATAGCGCTGCAGAGGCAGTTATTGCGGATGGCCCTGGGCACGGTGGCAGGGAATACAAGAGACATAGAGATCAATCATGTCGAAGCCGTCAGAAGACTGCTGGAGAGACCCGTGGGAAAGTGGCTGTTGCTGCCTCACGGGGTTGTCTGCTGGCGTGAGTACGGCCGGCTGGTGGTCGGCAGACTGACGCCGCCAGACGATGAGGCCGCAAGAGAGCGACCATGGCTTGCGCCGGTGCCTTTCGCCCGGCTGGAAGGACAGTTTTCTCTCAATGTGCCTGGAGAGACAGCCCTGCCGGGATGGAGGGTGCGGGCCAGCATACTCCGCGAGCAACAGGTTTCTTCGTTATCCACGAGTATTCCTCCCGCGGATGAGGATGATGGCCCGTGCGGCTTTGTTGCCGATTTCGATCTGCAGAAGACAGGTAGCAACCTTTTCGTCCGTACCCGTCGGCCGGGGGACCGGTTTTACCCCCTGGGCATGGATTCCCCCAAGAAGCTTCAGGATTTCATGGTCGATTCCAAGATACCTCGTTCATGGCGGGATTATGTCCCGATAGTGTCTTCCGAAAGGCACATTGCCTGGGTCGTGGGATGGCGTATCGATGATAGGGTCAAGGTGACAGCGGACACCAGGCATGTGCTTCGTCTGGAGTTCATTGGATGACCGGGAAGGCAGTGGACACAGAGTTGCTTTTGCGTCATCTCACCGTCGATGAAGCGCTAAGCCGCCTTGACCAGTATCTCTACGATGCGTATATGGCGGGCCTGTCATGCGTGCGGATTGTGCACGGCAAGGGAGAGGGGAGGTTACGCGGTGCGGTGCATCGCGCGCTTGCCAGGCACCCTCTGGTGAAATCGTATCGCCTCGGCGACTACGGAGAGGGAGGCTACGGTGTCACTATGGTGGAGTTGAGGGAGCGTTGAGTTCGTATCGGTAATGGCGGGGTTTGGACCAGGCGCCATTGCTTATCTGCGGCGGAAGGTATTATAATGAGTGAGTTGGCCATGGGGGTGAAAGCATGGATACGGTAAAAGAAGCAGTGCTGGGAGAGCGGGTTGTTGCCGGGAGAGAAGATCTGACGGGCAAGGTCGGGGAAGCGCAAAGCGAGGTAGCATTCCTGAGGAGGCGGCTTGACAGGCTGTCAAAGCTGCAATCGCTGCTCAAGGAGAAGTACTACAGCAGACTCGATAGCCTATCGAGTGAGCTGGATAGCCTGGAGAAGCAGCAATGGGAGCTAAAGAGCCTGGAGAAACAAACCAAAACTAACAAAGTAAGGCGCTCGATTATCAAGAGACAAATAGAAAGTCTTGAGAGGCGCAAGAAGACCATTAGTGAGGCCATAAAGCAGGTGGCCGGGTACGAGAAGGCGAGTAACTCGCAGGCTGCACTGATTGAAGATGAACGGGAGGTCCTGGCCCAACGGATTCACGACCTGGAGCAGGTGTTGGAGCTTGCGGGTCAGGCGGATCTCAACAAGAAGGAACTGGACATCGTTAGTCGGCGGGTAGATGCTACACAGGCATTGCTGAAAGAGCAGGAAATGGACCTGAGTAAGAGGACCATAGACCTGCTCTTCGAATTCTACATACCACCTAAGAACAATAGGCGTATCAAGTTCTAGATCGTTCGCCGGTGTCAAACGGTGGTTTCGCTGCTTCTATCTCAGCTTTCCGATCGTCACCGGCCGGGGGCTTATCAGTTTCGGTTGGCGGCAGGGTGGATTGGACAGGTGCCGGCACGAGACATGGCAGTTGGCAGTGCAGCCCGGCACAGGTCTGAAACGGCCATCGAGTTGCTTACGGGTAAAGGGTACGGGTAGCCCTTCACAGTGAGGAATACTCCCTGAGTCGCTCTCGGCGGCGGATAGCTCCTGGCAGGAGGCATAGGTCAACCCCCGGGCTTCAGCCAGGTCCTTCACCGCGCGGTGAAAGCGGAGCCTCAAATCCCTTCGCAGGCGGTAGCCTCTTCCCGACCAATCCGCCTCGTATACGTAATCCTGTTCGAATGCCCTGGCCGCCAGGGGCGATAGATGTCGGATTGTGTTGTGCATGCGCTGCCAGGTGCCGGCGCCTCCGTCGCCCGTCGATCCTGAGCGCCTGCCGAATAGCCTGCCCGTGCCGGCAGTGACATGCCTGGTGCCGGCCGAAGCGAACAGGTCAAGCAATCCAGCTATATTGGTAAGCCATGAATCGCCGTACAGGGCATAGAGTAGATGGACAAAGACAGGGTCAAGGCGAACCACTGTGTCAATGCCGTTTGTCGAGAGTCTGCGAAGTGCGCCTGCTCTGACCTCCAGCGAAGGTGCCCCCCCCCCCCCCAGTGCCTTCGATGGTGAGCGCCACAAACTTGGGTCTGTATTGGGCGAACCGGGGCAACTCCAGGAGAAACGAGGCATCGTTCTTTGTCGTGACGAAGAAGGAAACACCGTAGTCCATCAGAAGCTGTATCAGCCTCTTCACCTCTCTCCTCAGTTCCGGTATCGCCTGGCAGGGATCGGAGACATTAGACACCGAAACGGGAGGGCACAGATCGAGTTTGCTGAGGTCCCTGTCCACCAGCTCCGGCAGGTTGCTGTAGACGAGGGTATCCCGGGAGTGGTTGGAGTATATCGCTTTGCTGGCGTAGCAGTAGATACAGCTGTGGAGGCATTGGTTCGGTCCTGGAGGCGTGACATTGATGATCCAGCAATGGAGGCACTTGCGCTCGGGCGATGAGTAGGGGAAGTCATGGAAGGTCGAGCTCTTTTTGGGTACTAGCCTGACCGGCATGCCGTAATTCTAGCAGCTAACGCGATTTCTGATCTTCATCTCGCTCCCAGACTAGCTTAGCGAAAGAAGACTTCGTCCCCGTATGATTACCGTGGCGCATGGCGGTCATTGCCTGTACGCAGCCAGAGATTCTATAATGCAGCTATCAGCGATCGACAGCCGGAGTAGAGATGCGGTATTCTTCAGGCGTTTCCTCCGGGCCAGAGTGATGAATGGATGCTTGTGTCGGTAGAGCCTATGAGATTGAGGTGTACCTATGGAGACTGATCAGCTGAAAGCGTTTCTAGACTCGAGGTTTCGGGTACCTGTGATCGAGGGTGAGGACAAGGTCTGCTCCCTGGATGAGGCTGTGGGAAGGCACGTTAAGAAGGGGATGTCGATCAGCTTTGGTGGACGTGGGGGAGCCCTGTTCTACCAGCTCGTGAGGGAGTTCTGGGGCAAAGATCCGCAGTTTACCATCATCAACAACGGTATCTCGGCAACCATGATATCGCTCATTCATGGCAGGCTGGCCAGGAAGATTATCGCCAGTTTCATCGGTGACGTATACCCGTCGCCCGGGCCCAATCCGCTGGTGCAGAGTGCCTACCTCTCGGGTGCAGTAGAGTTCGAGAACTGGACGATGCTGACGATTCCACAGAGGCTGCTGGCGGGAGCCATGGGATGGAGCGTGATTCCCACCCGGTCGATTATGGGCAGTTCGATGGAGGTGGAAAACAAGGACTCCTTTGCGATCATTGATGACCCGTTTGTGCCCGGGGAAAGGATAGGGTTGATGAGAGCCCTCAGACCGGATGTGACTATGGTACACGGGGTATGTGCGGATCGTTGTGGGAATACGATTCTCACCTACCCGCTGGGGGCCGACGTATTCGGTGCCTGGGCAGCGCAACACGGAGTCATTGTCAGCGTGGAGAAGATCGTGCCCACTGAATATATCCGCGCCCACTCGCATCTTGTGCGGATCCCGTCGTATATGGTGAAGGCCGTGTGCGAGGTGCCTTATGGCGCCCACCCTGTTGGTATGACCAACTTCGGATTGCCCGGGTTTGAGCATTATTTCGAGGACTACGAGTTCATCATTGAGGTCACGGAGGCATCGAGGGACGAGCAAAGATTCTCACAGTGGATAGAGCGCTGGATTCTTGGTTGGAAATACCACGATGAGTATCTGTCAAAGCTGGGGAGCGAGAGGTTGCTCTACCTCAAAGGAAAGGCTCAGGTGGGTTCGTGGAGGGACAGAGCACTTGGCGAGTTAGCGAACCTGGACATGGAACGAGGACCCAATTCGCTGGAGAGGTTGATAGCCTGTGCTGCGCAGGTTGTCAGAGCCAGGTTTGTGGCTGGAGGATACCGGACGATTCTCGCCGGCGTCGGCCTTTCCAACCTGGCGGCATGGCTCGCTGCCTACAGTCTGAGGGAGCAAGGTTATGACGTGGACCTTATGGCTGAAATCGGGATGTACGGCTACCTGCCGAGAGCTTCGGACCCTTTCATATTCAGTCAGCACAATATGCCCACGTGCAAAATACTCAATAATATCGAGACCCTGCTTGGGGTCTTTGTGGGTGGCTCAGCGAATCAATGCATGGGCGTTCTGGCAGGCGGCCAGATAGACAGATACGGAAACGTGAACTCCACCAAAGTTCCGGGAATAGCGTATCTGGTGGGCTCTGGGGGCTCCAATGATATAGCCAGCGGCAACAGGGAGACTGTGGTGGTGATGAACTCGGGAAAGCAGAGATTGGTGGAGAGGATACCCTATGTGACGTTTCCCGGCGAGAAAGTGACGACGGTGGTAACGGACGTCGGAGTCTTTGAGAAGCTCGGCGGTGATGATACCTTCGCGCTGACCGCGTATATCCCGGGCCACCCGGACCAGATGGCGGAGGAGGCGCTGGCAGGGATAAAAAAGAACGGGTCGGCTGGGAGCTGGAAATCGGTGGGGATTTGAGAAGGATTGAGCCGGTTGGTACAGACGAGTTGGCGCTGCTAAGGCTGTTCGATCCGGACGGGTTCTACATCGGACGCTAGAGATGACACGGGGGGCTGCCCGGTAACAGACTATGGGACGCTGCTCCTGCCAGGACATCAGCACTGCGGAGTTCTAAGCCTGTTCATTCGTGGGGTCCAGGACGGGTTTGGCTCTGGGTGAGATGTAGATGAGCAGGATGGCCAGCAAAGTGATAGCCGTGGCGCTTATGAAGGCGGCAAAGTAGCGTCCGGTGCTGTCATATATCCATCCACCATAGAATGGGCCCACCATCACACCCACGGCCAGCACCACGTATGAGGCTCCGTATATAGAGCTGAAGTGTTTTCTTCCGAAGTGGTCAGAGAGGATGCCGGGCAAAATCGGCGTTAGCCCGCCGATGCCAAAACCGAGGAGGCCCGAATAAAGGTACAGCACGGGCAGACTAATGGTCTGCAGGAGAAGGGCGAAGGCCGTCACCTGCAGGCTGGCTGCCACCATCATCACGTACCTCTTGTCGATGACGTCACCGAGCCTGCCGAACGTGAGGCGGCCCGGAATGCTGAAGGCACTGAGCAGACCCACCGCGCCGGCGGCTGTCAACGGAGGTATTCCTTCATCGACGGCGAATGCCACTTGATGTGTCAACCCCAGCGTGAAGCCCCAATACCACAGCATAGCGGCGATGGCTATCAACCAGAATGCCTTGCCCTTCAGCGCCTGCCTCAGCGTAATGGCTCTTGCCGGAGCGGTCTCCTGTTGCGCCGGACCAGGCGCGGTCTTCCGTTCTTGTGGTGTGCGCATTATGAGCGCGCTTATGGGAATGCCAACCAGCACTACGATTCCGGCCATGAAGGCAAAGGCGGTCTGCCAGTCGTAGCGCGCGATCAGCCATCCGGCCAGAGGGGCCATGACCACTCCCCCCATCCCCATCCCGGTTGTCGCTATACCCAGAGCCGTGCTTTTCCTGCGGTCAAACCAGCTTTCGACAGCCGTCAGATTGGGTATCTCATAGATACCCGCCACGCCTGCGGCGAGGACAAGGCCGTAGTAGACGTAGAAGTGCCAGAGCTCCGTCACGGTCGTGAGCAAGAGGAAGCCCAGCCCGGCTATGATCGTGCCGCCCACCATCACCGACCGGAGTCCGATCCTGCGCATCAAGACTCCGATGAGCAGGCCGGTGATGGCGATGACAAGGCTTCCCAGCGTCATGGCCAGGGCAGTCTCTGCGCGGGTCCATTCCATGTCCTCAAGCATTGCGGCAAAGAACACGGGAAAGGCGTAGAACTGTGCTCCCGTTGCACAGAACAGCAGAAGAAAGGACCCAGCCACTACCCACCAACCGTAGAATACGCTCTTCATACTACTGGCTATTAGACCAGTCTGCTAGCGACCCCGACCGCCGCGTGTGCCTATTCGCGGCGGGATGTCGGTGGTCAAACCGGTATCTCCTGAGTGCGGGCATGGGCCTGTCTCCGCATTCTCACCTGCGTGGTGGTCTCTCCGGATGCAACCGGGTGCCGGCGCCGGATGCGATAACCGGCCGTGGCCATGAGAGGCCGCCCTTAGCGGGCGAGGGCTGCGCTGATCTCATCCCGTACGTACTCTGAGGATTCTCGTGCAAGGCTCGATTCCAGGATTGTCCGCGCCGTCGCTCCGCCTATCTTGCCCAACGCCCAGGCCGCGTGGCCGCGGAGCGCTTCGTCCGGGGACTCCATCGCTCGGGTGAGCGCAGGCACAGCTTCGCCATTGCCCCTGTTGCCCAGGGCTACGGCGGCGTTTCTCTGCAGGTAGCGCTTGTTGTCGACATAGTTCAGCAACCCATACAGCCTGCCGAAATACTCATCCGACATGTC
>SL_5KL_010_SEDDRAFT_10000143_pt1 | contig 42243 bp, 47 predicted proteins | sample SodLakKL_010_SED_FD_9118 | JGI IMG/M metagenome (IMG submission 9118)
AAAACCCTCCACTTTTTTGTTTCAGCTTTTCCATCCTTGGGAATTTAAAAAGTAGCAATTTGCCCGTTGGGCTTTTTTCTTAAATCTTAGATTGGTTTTTTGGATGGCTGCTTTGGAAAACATTCATCCATTCCTGCAAGGAAAAAAATATTTTTAACTCTCAAGGCTTTCTTCTCCAAATGTTTTTTCCTCATCTTCTTTTTCTTCAAAAAGGAATTTTTTCCGAACAAGCACCAGTGTAAGAAGCCAGGAAATAACAATTGCTAAAATCCCTATAATTAACCCGGGAGTCAGNGGNCGAACAAGNGCTTCNCCAATCATGGTAAAGAATAAAAGTTTTGGAAGTAAACCCAATAAAGAGGCTAATAAATATCTACCAAATCTATTGCCGCTTGCTCCCAGGGTCAGGCTAACAGATTCCAGATTCACAGGGATTAAACGCAGAAAAAAGGCTATAGCTTCTTCTTTATCAGTATTAAAATCTATTACCTTCTTAATCAATGGAAATCGACTGGTAAGTTTTTCTACAAAATCCCTTCCTAAAAAATAGCCCAAAACATAGGTCAGGGTCATTGCAAGGGCTACTCCAACTAAATTTACTCCTATTGCAAGGTAAAGAGGCAATACCATTCCCGAAGCAATATAAATAAATTTAACAGGAATAATGAAAACAAGGGATTTTAAAAGGAAAATTCCCCATATTATCATAATGGCTTTGTTTATATTATCTCTTTCTACAATGATTCTTTCTACATCCAGTCCAAGGATTTGATCCCGAAGAATAAAAAGGATAATAAAAAACCCAAAAATTCCAATGGCCCGGAAAATATTCTTTTTTTTCATAGCGCTCACTGTCCCGTTTTTATTAAAATTAGATTAGGGGAGAAAAAAAACTAAAAAAACCTTCCTCAAAACGGGCCCAAGCTCCTCTCTTTTTGAATTTTTCATAATCCATTTCCCGGCAGGACTTAAGGTCCTCTTGAAAAATATCCCCATATTTTTCACTAAATCCAGGGTCATGGAAATAAACATAGATTTCATCATTTATTTCCAGGCTCCGAACATCAAGGTTAACCGAACCTATACAGGTTATTTTTTCATCTACAACCATGGTTTTGGCATGAATATAACCCTGATAGAAAAATATTTTTACACCAAATTCAAGCAACCGGCTAATATTATGATTGGTGGATTGCATTAAAAACCTGTTTCCGGGGATTGAGGGCAGCATTATCCGAACATCAATACCCGAGGCAGCCGCAACCAGAAGTCCATTAAAAACGGTTTCATCAGGAACAAGGTAGGGGGTTTGCAACCAGATTTTTTCCCTGGCTGATGCAATCATCCTTAAATAACCCATTTTTATGTTTTGATCATCGTCGGCTCCACTGGCAACAACCTGTATTCCCAAATCTCCCCCATTATTTACCCTGGGAAAGAAACTTTCAAGCTGGGAAAATATCTCTTGATCAACCCTTCTTTTTGCCACAACCCAATCGTTTAAAAAAATAAATTGCAGGCTGTGAACAACCTCCCCCTCCAATCGGAGATGGGTATCACGCCAGGGTTTCTGGCGCCGATGCTTACCTAAATATTTTTTCCCGATATTCATGCCCCCGGTAAAACCCACCAGGCCATCAATTACTACAATTTTCCTATGGTTACGGTAATTAATATCAAAAAGAAATGGCCTGATGCTAATAACCTTTCCTCCTGCTGAAATCAGTTCTTGAAAAAAACCTTTAGGTGTAAATAAGCTACCCAAACGATCATACAAAACCCTAATTTCTACGCCTTCTCTGGCTTTTTGAGCAAGAAGTTTTACCAGTTCCCGACCAACTTCATCATTTTTTATCCCGAAATAAAGCAGGTGAACATGGTTTTTTGCTTCTCTAATATTTTGAAAAAGGGAATTAAATTTTTCCTCCCCCCAGGTAAAAACCTGGCAGGAATTATTTCGAGTAAAACTGCTCCCACTGTAATTTTTGTGGAACTGCAAAACCTCCAGGTACGGTTCTGAAGAACCTTTAATATCCCCCTGGGGATAAAACTCCTGAAGTTTTTCATATTCCTCAAAGTGACGATGTTTAAAACGAAGGCGCCTTAATTTAAAGCGCAGGGTGCTTCCGAAAATCAAATAAATAATCAAGCCACCAATTGGGAAGATGATAAAAATTAAAATCCAGGCAAGAGCCTCTCCAGGTTTTTTCCGCTCGATATAAAGGATGGAAAGAATGGCCAGTAATGTAATTGTGTAAATAATAATAACCATCAAAAAAGCCTCCCAGGAGAAACCCCTTCTCGCCTTTTAATTCAGGTTTCCTTAGAATTAGAACTCCTTTTTTTCAATCGCTGAATTAAATCACTGACCCTCTCTTCAGCTTTTTTTGTAGCCTCCTCATCAACCTCAATTTCAACATTTATAATTTGCCCTTCCTTTATACCTTCGGGTAACTGGTCCTGGGGCCAGTAAATTTCTCTCTTTTCATCGGGACGAACAAGCAAAACAGCCTTATTTTCTTCAATACGGTCAATAACCAGTTGCAGCCGAATTGTTTCCACCTCCTGAACCCAGTAGGAAATGTCAGGTTTTTCGAGATAAACTGTTGCTTATATTTATTTCGCCAAAAAAAAGAAAAATCATTCTGGTTTTTATTTATTGTTCTCTTTTTCAGCTTTTTCAACCCAATCACTGTGATAAAAAGCAATCCTGATTTTAGCTTTCCTTTTTTTCCGAATATAATTCTCCCGGAGAATGTCCTGGCCTTTTAAAAGCAATAATTCTCCCTCCCTATCAACAATCACAGTTAGGGGTTTATCTTCTGGAAAAGTTATTTTTTTTATCCCCTCAGGGTTTTTCTTTAAGTTTTCGGCCTCAAAAGGAACTTTCCCTTGATCCCAATTACCACTCCAGATTATTCCNCCTCGACCTCCCAGCAACCAATCAAAAAAGTTTAACCACTTNACCGATCCGGGTGGGGCAAGGTATTTTATCTTCTCTATATCAATTTCCTTTACTTCTCTTTCCTCCCCCGCAAGTTCCAGGAAGGGAAAAGCAGAAACACTTTTAACCCAGGCATTATTTAAGGCTTTTAATAAATTAATCACCTTAACTCCTCCCAAATTTTTACTATTTTTCTGAGTTCAATTTTATACTTTCATTAAGGTTTGTGCAACAATTAAATTAAAAAACCCCGGGACAACCGGGGTTTTTTTACTAAAGATTTTTTATAACTTTAGTTTGAACTACTTGGCAAACCATTCAATAACGTCTTCTGTAATTTCTTTTATCCACTCAATTTCCTCAAATTCCTCAATATCCTCGATATCAGTATGCTCTTCTACTTCTTCCAACCTTGTAACTATTTCAATTACTTCCTCTGTAACGTTCTCTTCTTTCAGGTCAGAAATCTCTGAAAGAACCCCATCAAGGAATAGTTCCAGGCTACCTTTTTCGACAATTAGTTCATAACCCTTTTCGGTTGCCTTCTCATGAACCTCGGAATAGGTTATTCCTTCGAGCCTTTCAATACTGATTTCCCTTTCTGCATGCCAATAATCAACAATTGCCAGTTCAATATCTTCGGGTGATGCTTCATTGTTGTTTTCCTCATTTGCAATAGCAGCGCCCCCGAGGATTAATAAACCCGCGATAATTAGAATTAAAATTTTCCTTTTCATTTTAACCCCCCTAAATTTGTTTCCTTTTTATCTTAATGTTAAAGGAAAAATGTGAAAAGTCTGTGATTGTTCGGTAAATTAATTTAAAAGAAAAAGTTATGGGAAAAACAAAGTTAAAGAAGGATTAAAAGAGTTTAGAGCTAATTACTTTACTATTGTGCTGCAGTGTTAAAGGGGGGTTTTTATGCCAGAACCAAAAAAAGATTTTTCCAGTGGAGTTTATACAGGTTTACCTATTTTTCTCAGTTATATTCCAATAGCCATAACTTTTGGCCTGCTGGCCAGAAATGCAGGTTTCGATATTACCCAGACAGTATCTTTTTCCGCCTTTGTTTATGCCGGAGCAAGTCAATTTGTTGCCTTGAATCTTTTTACCCTTGGAGCAGGGCTATGGGAAATAGTTTTCACCACATTTCTTGTTAATCTCAGGCACCTTTTAATGAGTGCCTCCCTTTTTACAAAAATTAAAAACCCTCGCTTAACCCCGATCCTGGGTTTCGGGGTAACAGATGAAAGTTTTGCAGTTGCCAGCATGAAAGAAGGACATATTACCGTCCCCTTTCTTCTGGGTTTACAGCTTCCAGGATACCTGGGATTATTGGGAGGAACCTCCCTGGGATACATGGCTGGAAATTTTCTCCCGGGGGTAATTCGAGATGCCATGGGATTTGCTCTTTATGCTCTTTTTATTGCTCTAATTACTCCTCCTGCCAGCAGATCAAAACACATATTATTTATTTTTCTTACTGCAGGGACAATTAATTGGGGGCTTTCCCTGCTGGGACTGGAACAGGCCGGGATCCGGATTGTAGTGGCCATTATTGGAGGGGCATTAACAGGAACTATTTTTGATCCAGAGGGGAGGGGCTTAAAATGAATATTTACCTATTAATAATTGGCATGGCCCTGGTAACATATTTACCCCGTCTCCTTCCTTTTCTTGCCCTTGACCTGGAAAAGCTTCCTCCTTTTATAAAAACTTTTTTAGCCTACACTCCATACGCGGCAATGGGTGCCTTGATTTTTCCAGGAATCTGGCAATCAATTCCCGGAAACCCTTCAGCTATTATCGCAGGGGCAATAACGTCCACGTTGGTTTCAGTGCTATTTAAAAACCTTGTTATCTCTATGGCCTCTGGAGTAATCATAGTTACAATTATCCTATTTTTGGGAAATCTTTAAAATTTGTTTAATCATTTATCAAACTCCTTTCACATTTTTCCTTTATTATTACCCTGAGAAAAAAAAATAAATGGGAGGGTTTGAAAGTGAAAAATAACAGTTTTATTTTTCTATTGGTTTTAATTCTGACCTTCAGCATTGGTGCAGTTGCAACGGCTAATGAGGATAATGAGGAGATTTCTCTGGCAATAGTAAGCTTCACCGATGTTGCCGGTGAGGTCCTTGAAGAAGGCGGCGAAATCGAAATGCTATCTCAGGCTGAAGTCGGAGAGATTACCCAGGAAATGGGATACGAACTTGCAGTTGATGCCACCACCGTCGATCTTTACCTGGGGGGAATTATTGGAACCATCACCTGCCTAAACAATGAAGAAGTTACCGAAGAAGTTGAAGAAATAATTGAAGGTAAGGAAGAAGTTGAAGAGGTTAAAGAACTTGATGAAGTTAAGGACCTGACCGAAGAAGTAATTGAAGAATTGCAAAGCTAAATAAAAACAAGGGCCCCGGTTATCCGGGGCCCTTATTAATTTACTCCTAAAACCAGCCTGATCCAGAAAAAAGCATAAACTCCGATAATAACAGCAATTCCAACTCCAAAAAAAACCGGGAGAAGGTCCCTTTTTCCCAGGAGGGAAAAATCTATTCCCGCACCCAGGCCAACAAAACAAAAAACAAAAAGCCATTGGGATAGGTTAGAAAAGGCCTTTAGGGTCCCCGGGGAAAAAACCCCCAGAGTGGAAAAAACTGACGCCAGTAAAAAGCCAAGAACAAACTTGGGAAATCTTTCCCACAAAAGTTTAATGGAAATACATTCCCCCGTGGGAAGCCCGCGTTTTGTGTAAATATATCCCAGGGTTAAAATTGCTGCTGGCATCAGGGCATTTCGGGCAGATTTTGTTATTGTTGCAACTGTTCCTGCTGCAAGGCTATGGGCATGACCCACGGCAACGGCCTGGGCTGTATTGGCAGTTACAGTCCCGGCAAAATACCCGGTAAAAACCTCTCCCCAACCCCAAAAAGCTGCAACAATTGGGAGGCCAAAAAGAACCAAAAAATCGGTCAAAATAACCGCTCCAAGAGCCACAATTATTTCTTTTTCCCGGGATTTTAAAATAGGGGCCGAAGCCATAATTGCCGAAACCCCACAAATTCCAATCCCTATCCCCAGCAAATGGCCTCCACGCTTACCGAGAGTTTTACTTCCAATAATTCCCCCCAGAATGATCCCCAGGGTGATGGAAATGCCTACCATAACCAAGGCATTACCCCCTACCGAGGTAACCTCCCGAAAATCCATTCTTGTTCCCAATATTACTACTCCCACCATGAGGAAAACCCTGGTACAAAAATCAATTCCCGGTTGAAAAACGGGGGTTGTTTTTAACCTTTTAAGGACAAGGTTTTTGCCAGCAACTCCCAGAAGAATTGCAATAATTACGTAGTTAATCATAAAAAAGTGAGGTTGAATTATTTTTTCCATTCTCCAGGCAGTTATTCCTAAAAGAATGCAGAAAAAAAGACCGGGAAGGATTTTCTTTAAATAATCTCCCCAGGAATTAAAACAATCAGGGGGAAGTTTGGCCATTAAAACTCCTCCTCTTTACCAGGGAAATACTGGAACCAGATCTAAAATCCCGAGCAAAACAATAAAAAGGCCAATAAAGAAGGCCAACCAGTCATCTGCTATTCTAATTTTATTACCCATAAATAATTCTCCTTTTCGGGGAAAAATCATCTCCCTATTCTTCATCTTCTTCCATTAATTTTATAAATTCATCAACAACCCTGGGGGCAAATTGAGTCCCTCTGCAACGTTTTATTTCTTCTAAAGCCTGGGGAATGGTTTTTGCCGACTGATAGGGGCGTTCAGATGTCATAGCATCAAAAGCATCCAAAAGGGAGAGAATCTGGGCTTCGAGAAGGATTTCCTCTCCTTTCAAGCCCTGGGGATAACCGTTTCCGTTGTAATTTTCGTGATGTTGATATACAATTTCCCCCACCCTTTTATCGGTATAATTTAGTTTTAAATTTTCCAAAATTAACTCTTTTCCCCACTCTGGGTGTTTTTTGACAATTTTCCATTCATCCTCATTCAAAGGGCCATTTTTCTGGAGGATTTCTCCGGGGACCTTTGTTTTTCCAACATCATGAAGAAAAGCGGCATAAATTAAGGAAAATAGTTTTTCTCCTTCAAGGCCCATTGCCTGCCCCATTTTATTGGCCATGGTTTCAATTCGGCTACTGTGGGAGGCAATTCTTTTGTCTTTTTCTTTAACTCTATCAACCATTACTTTCCAATGGGCCAGGTGTTTGCTCTGTTCGGCAAAAATACTGTTGCTGGTAATATAAAGGATCTCAACTGGTGTTATAGTCTCAAAAAATTTTCGGTCTTTAGTTGTTCCGGTTGTGATATAGGAGCCGGCATTAAAAACTTTTTCCTGATCAATACTTTTTATTTTCCCTTCTAGGATATAGAAAAACTCAAAACCGGATTGATCTCCGGGGTTATCAACTGAAAATGGTTTGCCTTCAACTATGTGTTGTCTTACAATTTCAATCTCTTTATCCTTATACAAAAGATACAGTTGAGTAGAAGTTTTGGAAATACTGTCAAGGAAAGAATCTCGGTTAAAAACACTAATGCTCTCAGGAAAATCAAGGGAGAAAGCATTCTTCCGGGAAATAGTAAAGTTCCCTCCTAATTTTTTTGCCTGCTGCAGGTATTTTGAAGCTTCTTTCTGCAGTTTTTCTCTTGATCCCCCATTCCCGGGATATAGGGCTAAGCCGCAACTTGCCTGCAGGTTGATTTCTCTACCGCCTATGAAAAAGGGAGTTTGAGCAATTTTTTCCCGGAGAAAAGAAACCTCTTTTTCTGCCTGGGAAAGGCCCCTGGGAATAATAAAAGCAAACCGGTCCCCCCAAAACCGGCTAATTGTAACATCATTTTCAAAATTTTCTCTGAGAAAATCTCCTGTCTTTTCTAATAAATCCTCTCTTCCATTAGGGGAAAGGGACTCGTTCCACCGCTTAAAACCATCCAGATCAAAATAACCCAGGGTTAAATTTGTCTTTTCTTTCTTCGCAACTTCCAGTTGTTCATTAAGGATCTCTTCAAAGCCAGCCCTTGTGGGAAAACCCGTTAATGGATCTCTTAAGGCACTTTTTTCGCTTTTTGAAGATAAATCCTGTTTTTCTTTGATTTTGAAAAAGAAAAAAACCCCAGAACCAATCCCGTAAAAGAGGACAACTCCGGAAAAAATCATAAAAATTTGGATGCCTGAGCTGGAAAAAACCAGAGAAAAATATAAAAGAATAAATATGACAAAAATAGCTATGTTAAGACGAAAAAAGTTTTTTTGCTCCTGCGGCATTAAAGAAGCTCCCTTCAGAAAGTGTGTGGTTAAAGAATTTTATTTCTTCAGGTTCTGGTTTACCTCCATTTCTTTTATGGGATCCCTCTCACCACAATCATCGGCAATTTTGCGAAGATATTTAACCTGTTCTTCTTTTCCCAGGACAATCATGGCATCCCCTATCTCCAATTTTTGCTCAAATCCTGGGTTCAAAAGAAGGTCTTTTTCTCCTTTTTTTCGCATAGCCAGAACCACCAGGCCAGTCCTTTCAGGAATTTTTGCCTCCTTTAGGATTTTTCCTGCAAGCTCTGAATTTTTTCCAATTACCACATCCTCCAGGTCTAAAACCACATCTCCAGCCCGGGTAATAATATCAAGAAAAGAGATTACAGTTGGCCTTAACATTACCGCTGCCATCCTTGTCCCACCAATTTCATTGGGAGAAATAGTATTATTGGCCCCGGCTTTTTTAAGTTTTCCACGGGTACTGCTTTCAATTGCCCGGGAAACAATATAAAGGTTCTCGTTCATCTGTCTTGCAGTAAGAACAGTAAAAACATTGGCAGCATCCTCTGGAAGACTGGAAATAAAACCCTTTGCAGTCTCAATGTGAGCTTTCCGCAAAATTTCTTCCTGGGTGGCGTCTCCATGAATTGCGGGGATCCCTCTTTCAATAAGTTCCTCATACCGGTCTTCTCTTTCCTCTATCACCACAAAAGGAACATCGCTTTTTAAAAAATACTGAATTACGCTTTGCCCGGTTTCTCCAGCTCCACAGAGAATGTAATGGTTTTTCATGGCTTCAATTTTATTGTTCATTTTGTTTTTCCTCCATTTTTCTCTAAAGGTCCCTTCGAAAAAAATCCCAACGGCACTTGTAACCCCATAACCCACTGTTCCAAGTCCCAGAAAAATAATTACTATGGAAAAAAGTTGAGCCGAAGGAGTCATTTCTCCAACTTCGGTATAACCAACTGTGCTGATGGTAATAACTGTCATATACAGGGCATCAATTACCGGTACATTCAAAAGATACATGTAACCTATCGTCCCCATTACAATTACTCCAATTAAAAGGACTATTACTAAAAAAACTTTTCGATCTTCTGTTAACCCCAACCCAACCACCTCATTGACGGAAAAACCTGATTAATATCCTATTTTTTTATTTTCTTGTCGAATAGAGAAAAACCTTCTTTTAATAATTGATATTACAGTTAATTAAATTGGTTTAAAAAGAAGGAATTATTTGGCAAATAGTTAATATTAAGATAATACAGCCTTTTACTATCAAGTTTTAGGGGGTATCAATGTGAAAAGGTTCATTTGCCTGATTTTGGTTGCAGCTTTGGTCTTGGTTTTTTCCTTTTCCACTCTGGTCTTGGCCGGGGCGGAAAAAGAAGATGTTATTCTTGGAAATGGAAAAACTAAATCTGTTTCAGTTAATTCCAACCATGTTAGCAGTTGCGATAATTTTGAAACAAATTCGCGGACCTGTCCAATTGAAGTTCCCGGGTCTTAATTAAAAATAACTTTTCCAGTATCTACATAAACTCACAATTACTCCTGTAATCAGGAGTAATTTCTTTTCCTGGTTCTTTTTTTTATTCTTCATACAATGGTAGGAATTTTTTAGATAATTTAACTGTTTCCATTTTTTGGTATTTTTTTATAAGGTAAAATTAATCTTTTTTTCCTCCTATTCTTTTTTTCAAGCTCCTTTAAGGGTGTTTTTTTATTCCTTGACTTTCCAATTTCTGGAAATTATAATTAGTTAAACAAAAAGGGAGGGAATTATATGATTGGCCTTTTTATCCCTATGTTAGGCGAAAACACACTGGAACTTGGTTTGGGGNAAGAAAAAACAAATGTAAAAACCTGTTCTGGCTGGGTACCCTTTTCTGATTTGGAAATAAAAGAAGATGATGTTGTAACCCTTTATTATCAGGACAAAGAAATTCTTTACGTTCATCCTTCCTCTCTTCAGAAAACCTACGATGAAACTCCTCAACCCAAGGTTACAACATGCCGAAATTCCTCAATTGATGAAAAAGGTTCCCTTTATCCCATCCATAAAACAAATGTTTTCCCTCCGGATGGGATTTTCTGCATTCATTTAGGTTTTTTGGAGCTAAAAAACAATTATCCTCTGAACATCTCCCTACTAAACAGTAAGGAAAAACTAATTTATAGCCGCCTGGAAATTATCCCCCCTTCTCAAATATCTGCAGGAACAAAAACGGCCTGTCATCAAATCAACCTTTCTCATTACAATTTTTCCGGGGATAATTATTTCTGGGTAAAAATTGAACTTCTTAACGGGGAGCTCGTTTTTGAAGAAAAGATCTTTCTCAAACAAAAGGAAACCAATATATATCCCCATTCCGGGTGGGATGCTAATAAAGGTAATTTTGTAAATAGATCAAGATAAACCCCCTGTTAGCCCAGGGAAAAAGGAGGGACTTGAAGTGCTGTCTTCGATTGGGAGCGCATTAAGGAGTGGAATTTCATCAATTCGCAGTGGCCTGGAAAGGGCTGGAGAAGGTCATCTTGCAAGAAGCAGGATGCAAACAGAAGTTATTGCTCCCAGTGTAGGCCAAGGAATAAGAACAGGAGCACGTGATGTTGTTCGAGGCTATACAAACGACCCAACCGTTTCGGCAGGAAGTAAAGCAGCGGTTGCTTTGCATGGAGCTTCACGTGGGGCTGCTCAGGCGGGGGTAGGAAGTGCAATCAGAGGCGCAGGTCAGGCTCTCGTAAGGAGCAAAATGGGCGGGGTAGGCTGGGCCCCGGATGCTATTAGATTCGGAAGGGGGTTTTATCAGGGCTTTACCTCAGGGTTATCCAGGTTCGGTGAATAAAGGGAAGAGGTATTAAAGGAAAAACAACATCTCTGGGCTAACAGGGGAAAAAATTTCTCTGTTTTAAAAATTCGGTATTTGACTTTTGAGGTGATAGAAGTGTTTGGTTATTTTTTCCTTATTGGCTTGATCGTTTTTCTTTCCACTCTGGAAAAAAACAAAGGAACTTTATTATTAATAATTTCTTTTGTTCTCCCTTATTTTTTTCTGGTAGAAATTTACCCAGCAACTTTTCAGGGCTTAGAGCGCTTATTAATTATATTTCTGATTTTTTTATTTAACTTTAGCTGGATAGTTTTAAAAAAACAATTCCCTTTAAAAGCTTAAAAAGTTAACTTCTAAATTATTCTCCAGGATTTGAATTTTCTCTGAAAAATCAAAAACATCCCCCTTTTCCCCAAAATTTTTCCTGATTTTGGTGAAAAGCCTAAAAAGAAAAGCCGCCCGAAAGCGGCTTTTCTTTTAAAGATCTCGCCTTTGAATAAAAAATGAAGCAGCAGTAAAAAAAACGAGGGTAAGAATTAAAAATAACAGAGTTTCAAACCACAAAGCATTCCCAGCCAGAGCTTCAGGAACCTGATAATGATAAAAAACGGTAAAGGGGTGGATGGCTTCAATTTGGGGTTGCATTCCAGCTAGAAAATCCCCCAGATAAAGGACAGAAATAATTCCAATGCTCCAGGCCGTTGCTTTCCGGGCGCTTTTTACAATGCAAACAATAAACAGGGAAAAAGCTGAGAACATTATATGCAAAAAAAAGCTGATTATAAAAACCCAAAAAAATCCGTAAAAACCGGGGATGTCCTGTATTGAAAGAACCCGGGACCAAAAATAAACCCCCAAAACCAGGGACAGGTTTATTATTAAAAGACCCACAGAGGTTGTAATAAATTCGGCAAGGATTATTTTTGATCTTCTTAAAGGAAGGGAAAATAATAAGTCTCCGGTTCCAGAATCAATTTCCCGGCTGATTCCCAAACTTCTACTAACGCCAAATCCCATTAAAATAAAAAGGATTAAAGGGTGTCGCCAGGTCATACCCAGATAGCTTGCAGTTAATTCATCAAGGGAAAACCCAACACCAATAAAACCCCGGAAAAGGTCTTCAAACTGTGAAAACATCTGGACCATAAAACCCGTTTCTTCCATAAAAGCTTCATAACTCCAAACAATTAAACCGGCTACACCCAGATGACCTAAAATAATTACCAAAATGGTTCCCAACTGCTCCCTGAATCTTAGCTGGAATATCCCTTTCATTTCTCATCACCCACTTCCGGGCGATAATACTCGAGGAAAATATCTTCCAGCCTTCCCCGCTCCCATTTCAAATCATGAATCTCACCCCGGTCCAGAATCCTGCGAAGGAAAGCGTCGGGAGAGCCAGGAATTTTCCCTTTAACCAGGTTCTCTACAATAACGGGTTCTTTCAGACCAATTTCTTCAAGTTCTTTTCGGGAAATTTGCGGGTTCAGAGAAAACTCCACATTATAAACCTTCCTTCTCGAAAGTTCTCCTACTTCTTCCAGGGCAATAATTTTTCCTTCTCTGATAATCGCAACTCTGTCACAAACCCTTTCTACTTCGCTAAGGTTGTGAGACGACATAAAAACCGTTCCGCCAGGGGAAACAAAGTCTTTTAATAACTTATAAACTTCGAGCTGAATAAGAGGGTCAAGGCCAGTTGTTGGCTCATCCATAAAAACAACCCGTGGTTGATGCTGAAGGGCAATAATTAATCCCAGTTTTTGCTTCATCCCACGGGAGTACTCTCCAACTTTTCTTTTTAAATCCCTGGAATTAAAAGAAAGTGCATCCATTACTTCTTTCCTGTTTGAGTTTTGATAACCAAAGATCCCAGAAAAAAAATCTAAAATAGTACCACCGGTATGTTGTTCGTATAGGGCGAGCTCTCCAGGGAGATACCCAATTTCTTTTCTTTTTTCAATACCTTCCTTTTCCAGGGGGTTTGTCCCAAGGACTTCTACTTTTCCGGAGGTCGGATGTAAAAGACCCAAAAGGACTCGAATTGTTGTGGTCTTTCCTGCCCCATTTGAACCAAGGAACCCAAAAATTTCCCCTTCTTTCACTTCCAGATCTATGTCCCAAACCCCATCTCCAGAGGGATAAACCTTGGTCATTTTTTCTGTCTTTAAAACAGTCAATTCTTTCCCCCTCCTTTATTAAACCTCGACCTTCTGCAACCACTCCCAATTATCAATGGTCCATTTTACGGTTTCTTCAATGCCACTTTCCAGGGGAACTTCAGGTTTCCATCCAAGCAGCTTATCCGCCTTTCCAATATCGGCCCAGGTAGCCATCATATCAGCTTTATGAAATTCTTTATACTTAAGCTCTGCCTTTTTACCGGTAAATCTTTCAATTAATTCTATGGCATAGTTTAATTCATTGGGTTTGTTGTTCCCAAGATTAATTACCTCATAACCGGTTTTTTTCAGTCCTGCGATGGTCCCTTCTGCTACATCATCTACAAAGGTAAAATCTCTTTTTTGTGTCCCATCTCCGAATATTTCCAAAGATTTCCCTTCGAGGCACCACTTAATAAAACGGAAGATGCTCATATCCGGCCTTCCAGCAGGCCCGTAAACTGTGAAATAACGGAAAATTGTAATATCAAGGTCATAAAGGTTGTGATAAGAGTAAGCCATCATTTCCGCAGCCTTTTTGGATGCGGCATATGGGGAAATGGGAGTGTTAACGGGCAATTCTTCTTTAAATGGCATCTTTTGTCCAGCATATAAAGATGAGGTGGAAGCCAGAACAAATTTTTCAATGTCGTTTCTCCGGCAAAGTTCCAGCAGGTTTAAGGTCCCATCTGCATTGGTTGTCATGTAAACAAAAGGATTAACCATACTATAGCGAACTCCAGCCCTTGCAGCTTCATTTATAACTGCAGAAAATTGGTGTTCTGAAAAAATCTTTTCCAGATCCGAAAAATTTTCAATGTCAATGGGATAAAAGCTAAAACCTTTTTGTTGTTTTAATTTTTCAATTCGCCATTTCTTTAAGGAAACATCATAGTACGAATTCATGTTATCTATCCCTACTACTTTTTTCCCCTGTTTTAAAAGCTTTTCACAGACTTTGCTCCCGATAAAACCAGCAGCCCCCGTCACAAGAATCTTTTCCATCTTTACAACCTCCAGTATTTAAACCCTTGTTTTTCCACTTCTTCCCGGGTAAAAAGTGATTTAACATCAATAAAAACTGGATTTTTATTAACCAGGGAACGGAAGTCTTCTAAGTTCATTTCTAAGAATTGACGGTGTTTTACGGCAAGAACAATTCCATCATAAGGGCTTTTATCATCAATTTTTTCCACCAATTGCAGACCATATTCCTCTTTAACTTCTTCAGGGTCAGCCCAGGGATCATAAATAAAAGGTTCAACTCCAAATTCTTCTAATTCCCTGTATATATCAACAACCTTGGTATTCCTTATGTCATGAATGTTTTCCTTAAAAGTCAATCCCATGATTAAAACCCTAGTTCCCTTTACTGATTTGGAAGCCTCAATCAATTTTTTTACAGTTTGTTCTCCAACATACTTCCCCATTCGGTCATTGATCCTTCTTCCTGCAAGGATTACCTCTGGATTATAACCTACAGCTCCAGCTTTGTAAGTCAGGTAATAGGGATCCACCCCAATACAATGTCCACCAACAAGCCCGGGTTCATACCGGTGAAAATTCCATTTTGTAGCCGCAGCATTTATTACTTCAAGGGTATTTATCCCCAGGCGGTTAAAAATTAAGGCAAGTTCATTTACCAGGGCAATATTCAAGTCCCGTTGAATATTCTCTATTACCTTTGCCGCTTCAGCAGTTTTTATATCAGAAACCAGATGAACTCCAGCCGTAATGATTGAATCATAAATTTTCCCTAAAGTTTGGGTGGTTTCTTCATCCTGGCCTCCTACAACCTTGACAATTTTTGTAAGGTCATGTTCAGTATCCCCGGGATTCACCCTTTCGGGAGAATAACCCACCTTAAAATCAAGACCTGATTTTAATCCTGATTTTTCTTCCAGTACAGGAACGCAAACCTCTTCAGTGGCACCTGGATAAACGGTAGATTCAAAAACAACAATCGCCCCCCTGGGCATGTGCTTACCAACGGTTTCAGCGGCCTTTTTTACCGGGGTTAAATCAGGTATATTATGGGAATCTACAGGGGTTGGAGCGGTAATAATAAAGATTTTGGCTTCTTTCAGTTTTTCTGGATTAGTCGCGTACTCAATACTCCCTTTTTCCAATTGTTTTTTTGATAATTCCCCTGTTCGGTCCAAATTATTTTTCAACTCTTCAACTCTTTTTTCGTTGATTTCAAAACCGATTACTGAAAAATTGGAAGAAAGGTAATAGGCAAGGGGTAGGCCAACATAACCCAGTCCAATTACCGCAATTTTTTCTTCTCGATTTTCCAGGTCAGAAAAGGTAACTGTCATTCACAAACACTCCTCTTTTTCAAGGTTTTTTCGTTTCTCTATGTAGGACACAAATTAAAAAAAGAAATCCTGCCACAGGCAGATAAAATTTATTTCTCCAAAACCCTTTCTCTTACCTTCTTATCAGCAAAAAGAAAACTTTGGTAATAAGAAAAAAAGGCCAAAATGGCCATTAGGGGTTTTCTATTTTTTTCTTCTCTCTTTTAATTCAGGGGGTATGGTAAAAAGCCCGTCCGGACCAGGATTAAATTCGAAAACCCCTTCCACCGCATCAATATTCAAGGCTCCATATATGTGGGGGTAAAGTTTTCCCGATCCATAAAGATCTTCAAACCTAACTTCCGGCTCAACTTTTTCTTCATTTATTGCCAAAACCAACAATCCCTTTTGCCCCTTAAAAAGGTAGTTTGCAACATCCACAAGTTGCTCAATGGTTGAACAATGAATAAATCCTTCGGTAGTGAGAGATTTTGATTTATAAATCCCTTCTTTACGAGCTTTTTGCCAGGTTCTTTCACTGGTAATATGGGTTATCATAACTTTCATCTCCTTTAAGGAGTTACTCCTGTTCCCAGGGAAAAGGAAGAAGTTCTTCTAATAAAACAACTTTTCCCGGAGCTATTAAAACCTCAGTCTTCAAATTTTCATTATGTAATTGCCGAATGAATTCCCGACATCTCCCACAGGGTGGGAGAACCTTTCCGTCTTCCCCTACCGCCACCATTTTTAAAACCCTGTTTTCTCCCCTTGTTATCATTGAAGCGGCAGCCGAGTGTTCAGCACAAAAACCCATTGAACAGGCAGTATCAATACAAACCCCTGTGAAAATTGTTCCCTTCTCAGTAAATAAAGCTGCTCCTACGGCTCCCGCTTCAGCATATAAGGATAGTTTTCTATTCCCTGTTACTTTTCTGGCTTCCCGGTAAAGATCATCAAAGGTCATGGGAAACCCCCTTTATACGAGTTTTTCCTTTATCTGTTTAATATTATATCATAAAAACAATTGCCTTTCTTAAAATTCAAAGGTTAAACATTCCTATGAATTTAGCCTTTGCTTTTTTCCCTTGCAAAAAGGGGGTAGGGTGTTTTTTCTTCCTGCAATAAGGGATGTTTTTTCATGTTTTCCACAATTTCTTCTCCGCTTATATGGGTATAAATTTCCGTTGTAGAAATGCTGGTATGTCCGGCAATTTCTTTTAAAGCTTTAATATTTACCCCGCTTTTTAAGAGCAGAGTTAAGCAGGTATGCCTTAACTTATGAACACTCAATCCGGGTCGTTCCAAACCCGCTTTTTTCAAAAATCTCTTAAGATTGGTTTGAATACCTCTTTTCCCAAGGGGATCCCCATATCTGTTCAAAAAAACTCTTCGGGTGCTTTTTCCCGGCTCTCTTTTTTTTAACCATTTTTCCAGGGCTTCTTTAGTAGATTCCGCAAGGGGAACTGCTCTTTCCTTGGCCCCTTTCCCCCGGAATCGGATATAACCTTCTTTAAGTCGAATTTGTTCTATTTCAAGTTCTGCTAATTCAGATAACCTGCACCCCGTTTGTAAGAACAAGGCAAAAATTGCATAATCTCTCTCGGGAAATCTGCTGGTTTTCTTTATTGTTTGTAATAGCTTATCCGCCTCCTCAAGGGTAAGGTACTGGGGCAATTTTTTTTCTTCCTTTCGCCTGGTAAGAGATTGAGCTGGATTTTCTTCAATGGAATATTCCGGTTCATTACATAGAAATTTAAAAAACCCTGAAATTGCCGCTATTTTTCGGTTTAAAGCCGCGGTTCCATTTTTTCTTTCACCATAGACATACCTTAAAAAAGCCCTTAAGTGGGACCCTTTTATATTTGTTACCGACCAGTTTTCTCCCTGGAAAATCTCATTGGAAAGAAACTTTTCCAAAAGTTTCAAATCCTGCCGGTAGCCTTCTACAGTTCCCGGGCTTAACCCCCTTTCTATTTCCAGGTAAGCAAGGTAGTTTTCCAAAGCTTCCAAATATCCTTTCTGCAAAGCTCAACCCTCCTTTGCCAATTTACTCATACTAGAATTATACCAGAATTTTCCATTTTCTTCAATCATTTAGTAATTAATGTTTCTCTTTCTTGAACACTAACTCTTTTCTCCAGGGTTAAGCTTAAAAAATTCACTTATCTTTTTGTATTTTTTTGGAAAAGCTTTTTTACCCCCTAAAAAACCCCTTCTCTCACGGATGACGAAATTTTTCCTGTAAGAAACTCCTTATTCCTTTTTTTTAAAAGTGGGAGCAGGAGAACCCCTATTTCTTTTACTCGGGTTTTCAGTAATTACCCACAATGAGGTAGAGCAATTCCCAACCTTGCCAAAAAAGTTCCGTTTATGGCATCGATTTTGTCGGTGCCGGTGATTCCTCAAAACCCATTCTTTAAGTATAACTCTAAGTAATTGAATGATTGGCCTCTGGTATGAGAAAATGGAATCAAAAGATAAAAGGAGGTCCTTGAATTTTTATCTTTTAATACCGAAAGTAATTCCCCCGTTGCCTGGGCAAAGCTAAGCCAGGAGAACCAGAATAGTCGGGATTTTTCTGAAGAAGCCAAAAATATCAAGGTCTCCATTCACTACCTTTATGGTGAAACATCTGATTTTAGAAAACTGGTAGAAAAAACATTCCTTTTTTCCAAGAATTCCTTCCCCAAACCAGGATTGTTGGATTCCCTGACGGGATTCACGACCTTCAAATTCAAAAACCTGAAGAGATTTCTAAGTTCCTGATCGAGCTTTTTGAACCAAAAAACCCCTGATTTTTTCACTAAATCAGGGGTTATTTTATGAAAGCTAACTGTTTCTTTCTTTTTCCAGGTTAGAAAGCCTGAAAGCAATCTCTTTTTGGAATTCCTCGTCTCCAAGGGAAGGGTCTCTTGTGGAAAACCAAAGCCTACAGGGAAGACGGGAACAATGCCCACAGTTTTTCAGTTCTCTTTCCTGAACACACTCATAAATAGGGCAAATATCCGATCCATAATGTTTTGCCCAGAAAACCTTTCCTTTAATTTCATGACAACCCGAACATCCATTATTAAAAAAACTGCACTCTTTGGAACAGTAAACTCCGCAGGGTGTTATCATTTTGCCTTTTCTTCCCCTTTTCTCTTTTCTCCTAAATCTTAAATAAAATCCTTTCTCCAGGGTGTTTTTTCCTTTCAAAAGGTTTTTTATCCTCGTTCCTTTTCTTTATCTCGCAGAATCTCTTTAAATTGTTCCTTTTCCCTTACCCGGGCTTTTGAATAAAAAGACCACGTAATAAAAAAACCTCCCCCGAGCATAAGTAGAAAACCCAGATAATAGGCGGGTCCTATTCCTGCTCCTCCTGTCATTCCAAGCCATAAAAGCAAAAACCCAACTACTATAATTACTACCCCAATAAGGATATTTTTCACCTTTATTCCCCCCGGTTAAGTGTTTTCACCCTGAAGAAAGGGAGAAATTATCCCTATATTTTCTCTTGTTGGTTGCTTCTTTTTCTCCTGCAAATTTGTTAAAAATTTTTTTGATTTTTCCCCAAAGAAATTATCCTGATATCTGCGTGTAATAACCTATTAAGGTATTTCTTTTCCGGTTATTAAACTTTATCCCTCTCTTCAGCCATAATAATCTCCTTGTTATCCTCAAGGTGATCAGTGGCAAGAATTCCTTCAAGGTGGTCAAATTCGTGTTGAAACAATTCAGCAAGGTCATCTTTAAAAATAAGGACTTGTTCCTCCCCAATCTCGTCATAAAACCTGACTTTAATTTTTCTATGCCTTAAAACCCTGACATAAAAAGCCATTTTAAAACTAAAACAGCTATCCCAGACCTGGAACTTATCCAGGCTATCTTCCACTATTTCCGGGTTAACCATTATTAATTCTTTCCCCTTTTCATGGTAATATATTACCCTTACAGGATACCCTATCTGCGGGGCGGCCAGGGCCCTTCCAGTTCCATATTCCTTTTGTAGAGCAAACAAGGTATCCTTCAGGTCTTCTATTACCTTTTCCAAATCCCCTGACCACTTTTCAACCGGAAGAGCTTTTTCCCTTAGCCGGGGGTCTCCCAACAATAGCAATTCTTTTTGTGCCATTTTTCACCCTCCCCTTTTCTTTTGCAGCGCGCTTTTCTTATAAAATTATTAGTAGAGTTTTTTTATCCCTTACCCCGCAGAATTATTTAATCTGGATTTTCGGGCAATTTCTTCAGGGTCAGCAGCAAGATGTTTTCTTCCCTGTCTAAGCAGGAGAAACCCCAGCCCATATACTAACGCCCCGGCGATGAACATCCCCTCGTTACCTATTAAGTCCATGGAAAAACCAAGAACGCTGGGCCCTATCATTTGCCCTGTCATTGTAAAAACATAATAAAGTCCTATGTAAAAACCTACCCGATCACGCCCTCCAAGGTCTGCAATTAAGGGCATGGCCTGGACATTAATTAAAGCCCAACCAAACCCGGCTATAATAAAAATTCCACCAATAACCATAGGTTCTCGAACTGGAATGGCTGCCAGGAAAAGAACGGGGACGATTATAAGACCAAGGAGCATTGCGGGAACCTTCCCTATCCTGGTTCCAATATAGCCTGCCAAAAGGGCAAATACAAGAAAAGAAGCGGCAAAGGTGGTCAGAATAAAGGCCGCCCTTCCTTCAGTCAGTCCAAGAGTTTCAACACCATAAATAGGGAACATGGCATCAAGACCTGCAAAACCAATGAAATAGGTTAGCATAGCAGCAAGGGTGAGAAATTCCCCTCGCTTTTCCGGTTTTAACAAAACTCCAATTCCCCGGTAGGCTTCCCTTATTGGATTTTTCGAAGAAACCGGGGAGTTATCTATGTAGGGTGGGTGGCGGTCGGCTTTTTCCCAAACTATAAAAAGGGTAATGAAAAGAATCAAAGCCCCAATCCCAAAAGTAAGTCGTGGATCAATATCATAAATTAAAGAAAGACCTCCAAAAGCAATCAGGGTCCCTATCCCACCCATCAGGTTGATAATTCCATTAGCAGTTGATCGTTTTTCTGGAGGAGTGTGGTCAGGCATAAGGGAAATGATTGGACCTCGGTAAGAGTGCATTGCCGCAGTAAAGGCAATTTCGGAAATTATAAGGGTCCAGAGCAAAGCAGCAGCAAAAGGAATCGCAAAAAAGGTTAAAGCCGCAACGGGAAGGGCAACAATAACGAAGGGTAAACGCCTCCCCAGAGGGGAATTTACTCTATCCGACCAGGCCCCCACTACCGGGATTAATAGAAGACCTATTAGGTTGTCAGTTCCCATTAAAAGTCCAATTAAGCCTCGAGAATCAATAAAGTTCCTGTACATTAAGGGAAGAAAAGCGTTATAGGTGGTAAAGGCAACCTGCACACCAAGAAAGCCAAAACCTATCCACCAAATTTTGGCATATGAAAACCCATTTTCTTTGGCACTTTTTTCATCTCCCCTGCCCCGAGAAAGGGTTTTAAAAAATTTTTTGGCCCCCATTTTATCAACTCTTTTCTGTTTAATTTCTGGTTTCTTTTTAAACTTAAGGATTTTTCGGAATTAAAATAAATCCTTTATCCTGTTCCTTCCTTTTTATCCAAAGAACCAGACAATCACACCAACCAGAACAAGGATTAGGCCTATTCCCCTTATTAGTTTTACCGTTTGAGCCGAATAGTTAAACTCAGCATCCATTGCTTTATAAAGCTCTTTTTGCACCTTTAAAACTTCTTCGGGGAAAATAAAAAAAATAATTGCTAAAACCCAAACGATAACAGCACCAAATATTGATTCCACAGTTCAGCCCCCTTTGTTTTTTGGGTTTACTCTTTAACCTTTTTTTCTGTACCCATTTTTGCAATAAATGTTTCAATTTCTCTGGTAACTAGTTCGGGATTTTTTACCGGGAAAAAATGATCGGCCCCTTTAATAATTTTTTGCTCGCTATTTTTGGAAAAAGAAAGAAGTTCTTTCTGAGACTTTTGAAAACTTTCATCCAGATGATTGCTTTTTTCTGCAGTTAAAATTAAAAGGGGAACATTTCCCAGATCATTATTCAACTCCTTAATTTTGGGAAGGGCTTTTACCTGCTGAAAACTATTCCAATGGGCAGATTTATTATAAATCATCATATTTTCAATCCGTTCCACTTCCCCGGGATTTATTCCTTCCAGTGGTTTAATTTTAAAAAGCAACCTAAAAATTCCCGTTGTCCTCAAAAACCCCAACCCAAGGTAAGAAAAAATACTTTTCCAAACAATACTCCTGTTACCCCGGTAAAAAGCCGAAGAACCGCCATCAAGCAAGATTACTCCTGCTACAAGCTTGGTATTCCTTTGAGCAAACTGAAAAAGCTCTGTAGCTCCAAAAGAATGCCCAACAAGAACAAATGGTGGCTTCTCTCCTGCTTTTTCCAAAAGTATTAGTAAATCATTATTAATCTGTTCTATGGTTCGAGGTCTTGAGGTCCTTTCACTCCACCCGTAGCCAAAACGATCATAAAGAACTACTCTGTAGTCTTTGGAAAGCTCAGAAAATGGCCTGAAGAAATTCCCGTAGGAAAACATCCCATTTCCACAACTAAAAACAATTGTTGGGGAACCAATTCCCCTGCCTAATAGGTGCATTTTTTCTCCCCCAACCTCTATCAACTTTCCCGGAGGAGGGAATTTTTTTCTCTCAATCCTGCGACTTATCTGGTGAAAAAGGGTGCTAAAAACAAAAATAGAAATAAAAACCAAAAAAATTGTTTTTATGATTTTCCCCCCTCAACAAAAAACTATTCCAAGGGTTTTTGTTTCCTTGAACTATTTCACCCTTACCTGGGGATAACCAGTAATCGGGTAGGAAAAATGGATGTGCCTTATCTTCCACTCATCTTCTTTTTTTTCTAAAATAAAGGTTAGCCTTATGGGCCAGAAATAATTTTCTCCCTTTTGGGTTTCTTCCAGCGCGGTTGAAGCTCCTTTAATTATTTCCAGTAATTTTTCCTGGTGGCTTATTTTTCCCTCTTCAATAATTGTTTTAATAAAACCCATTGTTTTATCAAAGTATTCCTCTTTTTTTATCCTTTCTTTAATAAAGCCCATTAAACCTATGTAAGCTTTCCCTTCATCTACATGAAAAATTCCTTCCTCCAGATTTAAGACCAGGTCACCCCAGTATTTCCAATCATATTCAATTATTTTTATTACTTTTTCTCTGTTTGAACACCACTCCACATCCTCTGTTGACGTGGCAGAAGTGCCAATAATGGAAACTTCTTCCCCGGGAAGAAACAATCTTTCAACAAATTCCTTTGCCTTATCAGGTTCCCTTTTATCATATCCTTTTTGAAATTCCTGTAAAATTTGTAAAACTTCTTCTTTTGGGTCCATTAAATCCTCTCCTTTCCTTTTCCTGGGCAAACAATAATTATTAAAAATTAAGCTTTCTTTGCTTCAGGTTAATATTAAAAGGAGCCCAAAACCAATCCCCTTCAATTTTATTCCTTTTTCCCTTGAAAAAGCCTTTTTTTTGTCCGAAAAAAATAATCCCCGGGAAGAAAATTCTGCAAATTAAACTACAGAGATTTTACCTATCCCGGGTTAATTTCCCGCCTCTATCTTTTTCTTAATCTGGGATCCAGTACATCTCTCAAGCCATCTCCAATGAAGTTAAACCCCAGAACAGTTAACATTATTGCCACCCCTGGAAAAGTAGCAATCCAGTGGGCATTCCGCAAATAGGCTCTTCCATCAGCAAGAATAGCACCCCAGCAGGGAGTTGGGGGCTGGGCACCCATTCCAAGAAAACTCAGTGCCGATGCAGCTATTAAAGCTGATGGAAAATGCAAGGTCGCTACAACAATTACCGGACCAATTACATTGGGAAGGACATGGAAAACAATCATCCTTCCATTACTTGCCCCGAGAGCGCGGGCAGCCATAACATAATCCGTTTCCCGAACAGAAAGAACCTGGCCTCTAACAAGCCGAGCATAGGTGCTCCACCCCACAATGCCCAAAACAACCATTACATTATATAAACCGGGGCCCAAAGCGCTAACTATGGCAAGAGCAAGAACAAGGACGGGGAAAGAAAGGGTAATATCAACAAGTCTCATAATTACGGAATCAATATACCCTCCAAAAAATCCGGCCATCAAACCAAGGGTAATTCCCGCTGCAGCAGAAATTGAAACAATTACAATCCCGTACATCAAGGCAATTCGGGACCCATAAATAATCCTACTTAAAACACATCGCCCCAGAGCGTCAGTTCCAAGAGGGTAATCACTGCTGGGGGGAGATAATCTGGCCCTTAAATTTTGCTGTCTATAACTATTAGGGGCAAGTTGTGGGGCAAAAATTGCGGTAATAATAATAATAAAAACAATAATAATGCCCACAATTGCCAGTTTATTTCTGCTCAGATCCCTTATAAATTTAGGCATTCTTTTATAACCCTCCTATTTTTGCTTTTCCCATAAATTATAAGGAATTAATCGAAACGGATCCGGGGATCAACAATAGCATAAACAATATCTGCTAAAAGATTGGCAAACATTACAATTATTGCAATGATTAAAACCGTCCCCTGAATTACGGGAAAATCCCTTTCAAAAAGAGAGCCAACAAGCATTCGTCCCATCCCCGGCCAGGAAAAAATTGTTTCAGTAATTACTGCCCCCCCAAAAAGAAATGGTAACTGCAGGGCAACCATTGTTACTACAGGAATCATCGCATTCTTCAAGGCATGTTTATAAATAACAATTCTTTCAGCAAGACCCTTGGATCGAGCGGTGAGAATATAATCCTGCCTTATTACTTCCAGCATGCTGGAACGAACCAGGCGGGCAATTATTGCCATCTGGGCCGTGCTTAAAACAATAGCAGGCATAACAAGTTGATTTAAATCACCCCTCCCCGAAATTGGAAGCCATCCCAGGCGAACACCAAATATTAACATCATCATAAGACCAAGCCAGAAGGGCGGCATGGAAACACCGAAAAGGGCAAAAGTCATAGAAGAATAGTCAAGCCAGGAATATTGTTTTACAGCAGAAATAATCCCCGCTGTAATCCCAACTAACAGAGCAATAATCATAGCTGTTACCGTTAATTCCAGGGTTGCGGGCAATCTATCTCTTATCATTTCAATTACAGGCCTTCGAGACTGAATGGATCTCCCAAAATCACCGGTAATAATCCTTCCCAGCCATCGGAAATACTGAATATGCAGGGGTAAATCAAGCCCATGAACCTGTCTGATATGAGCTATCGCTTCTTCAGAAGCCATCAGGCCAAGCATAATCCTTGCAGGGTCACCCTCAGAAAGATGCATAATGGAAAAAGTAATAAGGGTTACCCCAATTAGAATAGGAATCATGGTAAAAAAACGCCTTATTATGAAAGTTAACATCGATTACCCTCCCGGTTAATTGTGGCCGCGGAACCTGAGTTCCGCGGCCTACTAATAACCCTTATTTCCAATATACTCTCCAGAGGTCGTTTAAGGGGCCTCCGTAACGCCGTGGGGCATGAATAAAGCCTTCCAGGTCAGCATTGTAAGCAAAAGTGGTAATTTCGGTGTTGATAAAAATATGGGGCAATTCGTCAGCAAGAATTCTCTGAACCCGGTCATAAATTTCTTTCCGGGTATCCATGTCCACGGTAAATCGGCCATAATCCAGAAGGAAATCAATTTCCGGATTAGAGTAGTTATTGAAATTGTAACCTGCTCCTGTTGTGAACAGGGAATAGGTTCCATAGTCCGGATCAACAATTCCCGTCCAGCCAATATTAATCAACTCATATTCAAAGCTGAAAAGACGATCCAAAAGCATTCCAAATTCAATTATTTCCAGTTCCATATTAATTCCTACATCTGCAAATTGCTCCTGGACTGCTGTCATGGCTAATACCCCAACTTCTCCTGGAGCCCGGTGAAGTTTAATGTTAAAGCCATCGGGATAACCTGCTTCGGCCAGGAGTTCTCTTGCTCTATCGGGATCGTACGGATATGGGGCCACATCTGCGTTATAAGCCCAGGCAAGGCTCTGAGGAATAGGTCCAGATGCGGGAACTGCCAGGCCAGCATATATAGTTTCGTTAATTTCTTCCCTGTCAATAGCATAAGCCATGGCCTGACGGACTAATTTGTTGGAAAGAATTTCATGGTCCAGGTTGGGAATTATAAATCCATAGGCCAGGGCCATATATTCTCCAAGAATCAGGTTAGGAGCTTCCCTGATCCACTCTACATCGTCCGGGGGCACGGTATAAGCAAAATCGATTCCCCCGGTTTCAAGTTCCATCATTTGAACAGAAGCTTCTTCAATAACACGAATGGTTAATTCGTCAATATAAGGGCGTCCCCTCCAGTGATCTTCAAAAGCCCTTAGTTCAACCCTATCCCCTGGGATCCAGCGAACAAATTCAAAAGGTCCAGTCCCAACGGGGTCAAAAGCAAAATCTTCTCCCATTTCTTCTGCGAGGTGTTTGGGAACAATCTGCATCATGGGAATAACCTGGGTAATGAAAGGTGCCATTGGTTCAGAAAGAAATAATTGAATGGTATAGTCATCAATAATTTCAATATCAGTAACTGGCAGAAAATAGGTCCTATTGGGGGAAGCAAAATCCTCATCCAAAATGGTTTCAAAAGTGTATTTGACATCCTCTGCAGTAAACTCTGTACCGTCGTGGAACATTACTCCCTGGCGGAGATGGAAAATATAGGTTAAAGGATCAGGGGTTTCCCAACTTTCGGCAAGAGCGGGTGTGGGTTCAAGCCTTTCATTCAACTCAACCAGGGTATCCCCTATTTGAGTAGAAACCAATTCAGAATACACATCAGTAATCATTCGGGCGTCGAGTGTTTTAATGTCAGCAGGCAGGGCAACAGTTAACCTGCCTCCGTATTGGGGGTCTGCGTTAATTATAGAAAGATTTAAACCCGAAATCAGAAAGACACCAATAATAACCAGCACGAGGGCCTTAGAAAAACCCTTTTTCACAAAAACACCTCCCGTTTAAATTTTTTTCCCACGAAGCCAATAAAAAGTCCGGAAAAACCACCTCCTTTGTCAAAATTTTTATTTTGTTCTGAATTTTCATTTTGCTTTAGTGCGGTAATTAATTTTACCATAACTCTTTCCCAGGAAAAAGAGGGTAATAAAATTTTTTCTTTTCGTTACCGTTGTAATTACTGCTTTTCTCTCAAACAATTCTTTTTAATTTTACTCCTTAATAATTAACTCTCCCGGCCATTCCGGAATTTTTTCCCTTATTTAATTTTTTTAACCTTTAAACCAGGAGCATGGCTTCCCGGGAAAGGTTTAATCACACCAAAAAATCAAAGGACCTTTTCTCCCTTAATTTTTTGAATATTTCTACAAATTGTTATAAATTTCCTCTAAAGCCAAATAATTTCCTGCAATAGGGTTTTTAAAAAACAAAAAAAAGCCAATAGCAAAGCTATGGCTCAGATAATTTTATAAAATATGATAATTTCCATATGTTTCATTCGACTCTCAATCTATCTATTACAAGTTTACCAAAGGAATTCCCTTAAACACCCAGAAATTTAAAAAGTTCATAAACCAAAAAAACGGGCCATACAATGGCTTTCAAAAAACCCAGGACACCCATCCAAAAACCTGTGGCCTGAGAAATAAAATAAATTGCTGCCCCAATAAAACCCAGTCCGTAAAAAGCACTGGAGGTTCCGCTACCATGGTTTTCTGGACTCACTTTCTCTTTCCTCCTTTCTATTCAAAAGTTTGTTTTCAATAAAGGTTTTTCTGTTAAGGTTAATCCGGGAAAAAATAAAGCTAAAACTTCCCCTCTTTTTTAAATTTGAACAGTACCTCTTTGTTATATCTAAAATCTTCCTCTGTATCCATAAAAATTTCTATAACTTTTGATTTTGGCCAGCTCCAGAAACCCTTTTCAAGATCTTTTTCCAATTCTGCTTCAACATCATAAATATGTTTTTTCAAATCTTTAGGAAAGGGGAAAATGTAGTTAAACTTTTTCCTCTTTAACCGTTCCAGATTCACCTTTATATCACGAGTTTTACAAACAATAATTAACACTTTTTTACCCGATATTTCTAAAGCTCTTTTTAAGGAGTTTTTATGGTCCCCCGATCCTGTGCATTCAAGAATAACTCTCTCTGGGTTTTCTGCTTTTTGCATAAAGTAATAAAGTGCCAGGTAATTTAAAGAGACTCTCCCATCAAGCTTTACATCTTCTCTTATTTTATCAAGTTCATAAAAAGGAAAGCCAATAATTTCCCTGGCAGCCTTACCAAGAGTAGTTTTCCCTGAACCGATATTGCCCAGAATAAGGACTTTCATCCAATTCGGCTCCTTTAAGATATTTTAAAAATTGAATAGGAAGAAATCCTTGCTATTATACTCTGAAACCTTTCCTGGCTTTAAGTAAAAAAAGAACCCTTTAATCAACTTTTTCATAGATTATTTTTACTAAAAAGGTATCAACAATTAATTGGTCGTCCTGAAATTCATACCTTACTTCATCGCCCCGTTCAGAGGTGAAAATAATAGTATCTTCTTCTACAATATAATTTCCCTGACCCATGTATGTAGTTGCTGTTCCATCTTCCTTAAATTCAATAGTCATTCCTTCCAACTCTTGAGATCTCTCTCCTCCTACATGATGCTCTACAGAAACCCAGGTTCCTACAAAAGCCTCCTCTGGGTTTCCACCACAGCCAATAACAAAAAACATTACCAACCCAACCAAAAACAAAAATCCAATTACCGACTTATTCATTTAAAAATCTTCCCCTCTCAGTTTTTTATTAAATGTCTTTTTGAAACCAAACAACAAAAAACCAATAGGAATGTTTTTGAATTTTTCTTTTTTATGTCCTGACTATATTATACCTTTCATCATAAAAAAAACCTGCAAAAAAATAAAACCCTTGAAGGGAAAGGAAAGAAAAAGGAAAATCCAAACCCTTTAGTTTTGAAATTCCTTATTTTATTTATTCTTTTTTGGTAGTTTCTTTATTTTTTCCTAAAGTTCTCCAGTATTGAAATGACCCCCTGGAATTTTACTTCTTTCCTATCTTAAAAACATAAATAAAATAATTGCAGCAAACATTACTGCCCCGTTAGGGATAAGGAAAACCTGATACAACTTCCCAAGCTCACATTGAAAATAGTCTTTTGTTAAGATCATGCATAGATGCACCGGGGAAACAAGGTAGCCAACCACTCCACTTAAGTAAGCAAAACCAACATAAATAACATAATTGTCTGCTGGAAACATCGGCAAAAGCAAAGGAAAAGAAATTCCAATATTAGCAGTATTTGACCCGGTAAAAAAACCCCCAATGAAAGGGACAAAAATCATTAGAAAAGGCAGGGGAATTCCCTGATCTTGGAAGAAAAAAGCTACCTGTTCCACCGCTCCCCCTACTTCAAGAACATCCTTAAAATAAATTATCGGAAAAATAGCCAGGAAAATATTCCAGTTAACAGACTTAAAAAGGAAAACAAGGTATTTTAAAAAGGATAGCTTTTCTCCCATCCAGAGATATACGTAAACAAGCAAAATTCCTGCCCCTAAAGCAAGAGGGAAATAAATGTCCAAAACCAAGCCAAGAATAATTGCTAGCAACATTGGACCCAGAGCCTTGATCAAATTCAAAACCGCTCCAATGCCAAAACCTTCATAATCTTCGTTCTTACCCATACCCCTTCCCCGAAAAAGAATAGCAAAAGTAACAAAAAAAGCAACCAGGGCCAGGGGGAGATTAAAGGCAACAATCCCCAGTGGATTAACCCGGGCAAGTTGAGAAGCAAGGATCATGCTTGGAATTAAGGGAAAAATCAAATGCCACAGGTGGCGAAACATTAAATTGGCAAAAGTTTTTTCTGCTGAATTCATTTTTTGCAAGTTGCCTAATTCTCCAACCATTGGGGCAGATAAAATTGCCCCTCCAGGAAACATTAACATCCCAATTAAAGAAGGCAGGGCAACCAAAATTATCCGGGTGTCCCGAATAATTTTTCGCAGGTTTTCAATTAACAAAGTTAGCAATCCCGCCTTTTCCATTATCTTTCCCAGGGCAGAAACAAAACCGATAGTAAGGGCAAGTTCCCAGGTGGTTGGACTGGAAAGGGTAAGGATAGTAACTTCAAGCATTGGCCTTCCAAAAAGCCCCCCACCAATGGCACTTATAATAGCTCCGGCTAACATTGCCAGGCCAATTGGGACCTTCCATCGGATTAGCCCAAGTATTACAAAAAAGCTAAGAACAACGCTTACCACCGGTAACATCCAACGGCACCTCACAATAACTAAGCTCGGATTAGTAATATGCTTTTTGAGAAAAGAATTAAACAAAATCAAAAATTGAAGAAAATGTTTGGAAGCTTTTTAAAAGCAATTTTGGGGAAGGGAGGAAAGGATTAAAAAGTTTTATATTTGCAAATCATTTTTTAACTGCCAGTAGATTTCTGTCCCTCGAAAATTACAATTTTTTTGAATGTGATCAAAAGCAGTATTCCCTTTTCTATCCTTTGCTTTTTTATCTACCCCTGCTGCAAGAAGAGTCTGGATTACTACCTGTTTGGTATTATTGTTTGCTGCCCATAAAAAAGCGTTCATTCCGTTTAAATCCCGGGCATTCACATCAGAACCTGCTTCAACAAGAAGTTTAATTATCTCCGGGTTTTCATTTCCCATTGCTGCAAACATTAATGGGGTTATTCCGTTTTGATCTTTTACATTAACTTTTGCTCCAGCATCAAGGAATGTTTTAATAATTTCTGTGTTTTGATTTCGAGAGGCAAACATTAGCGGCGTTCTTCCTACTTCATCTTTATCATTTATTTTTCCACCAAGTTCGATTAAAGTTTTAATAACTTTGGGGTTAGTATTTGTCCCTGCTGCCATAAGTGGAGTGATTCCATAATTTCCGCGGCCGTTAACATCTGCTCCCGCTTCTTCCAAAATTTTAATTACCCGGGGATCTTCGTTTTTCATTGCTGCATAAATTAAGGCAGTCATTCCGCTTTCATCTTTTTCATTTACATCCAAACCCTGAGCGATAACTTTTTCTACTTCACCTGGAACTGCCTTTTTCATTGTTTTTAACAGGGGTAGTTTTTCCATTCCCTCTCCTCCCCCAAAAATTGTTTTCTGGACATTTTGAGGTTAATCAACTTTTTCCCAAAACAAAAGCTTTAAATATTACACTCCTAAAGATGGTGATTGTTGAATAAAACTAACCTTTTTCTCTTATCCTAAGAAAAAATTACGCATTCTTTTCCTTTTTGGACTCCCTGATCATTGAGTAAACTGTAAACCCTATGCTTAAACAAGTGGCTACAATGAAGAATATAGAAATTGGGCTTCTCAAGAAAATACTAAAATCCCCACCACTTATGAGAAGGCTTCTTCTAAAACCTTCCTCGAATATTGGCACAAGGTAAAAGGCTATTACCGTGGGAAGAACCGGGAAGCCAGTTCTTTTCATAAAAAATCCGAGGATTGCAAAAACAAATACAAGCCCAACATTAAACATGCTTCTTTGGATACTGTAAACTGCAACCGTGGAAATAACCAAAATACAAGGGAAAAGGACGGCTGGAGGAACCTTAAGGGCCTGTTTTGCTACTTTTACAAAGTAAGGCCCTATTAAGAAAAGGATTATATTTGCAAGAATTAAAGTAATCAACAGGGCAAAAATCATTCCCGGTTGTTCCCGCATAATAAAAGGCCCGGGGGTAATTCCCTGCATCATAAAAGCAGCATATAAAACTGCCGCCGTTGCACTTCCTGGAATACCAAGAGCCAGCAACGGAATCAAGTTGGCTCCATTAACGGCACTGTTTCCTGATTCGGAAGATACCATCCCCTGCATTAGATCTTCCCTACTACCCTCTTTATATTTGGAAATTCGCTTGGCCTGGGTATAGGCAACAAATCCTCCAACTGTACTTCCCAGTCCGGGCACAGCACCAATGAATAGTCCAATAATCCCTCCCCTTAAAACTGAAGGGGCAATAATTTTTGCATCAGACCAGGTTAACTTATCCTCCCTGGGCTTTTCTCCCTGTTCTAAAGCTTCTGGTTTAACTTCCTTGCTTTTCGCCGTTACCTTTCCCAGGCTAAATTTACAGTAAATTTCCGAAATAACAAGTAACCCCACCAGGAAAGGAACCAATCTTATTCCGTCCTGCAAACGAAGCACTCCAAAAGTAAATCTCTCGGTAAAAAGAAACGGATCCCTACCAACAGAACCCAAAATTATACCCAAAGAAACAGATACCATTCCTTTGGCCGGGTCATCAAGAACTACCATCCCCACAATAGTCAGGGCAAAAAGGATTATCATGGAATTTTCTGCAGGCCCTACTCGCAAAGCCAACATGGCCAGGGGAGCAGCAGAAACTAATAAAACTACATCACTAAGCAAATCTCCCCCTACCGACCCATAAAGAGAGCCCTGTAAAGCAGAGCCCGGATAACCTTTTTTGGTAAGGGCATGCCCGTCAATACTTGTTATAGCTGCTGAAGCCGAACCAGGCATATTAAATAATATTCCGGGAATACAATCTCCATAGTAACTTCCTTTGGAAAGGGCCATAAGGGCAACCAGGGCTACCAGAGGAGAAACATGGTAGGTAAAAGGAAGCAAAATTGTCATCCCAGTTAGTGCCCCCATCCCTGGAAGCGATCCCACAAAAAGCCCTAAAATCAAACCAAAAAGGACTGCTAAGAGATTAACCAGGGTAAAAACCATATCCAAAGAACCAATAAATTCCTGAAACATTTTCTACCCACCTCCTTAAAAACGACAATTGGCAAATCTTTATTTTTGTATTTTTTTGATTAGAATAAAAATCCCCTGGGAAGGCGGATATTCAATCCATAATCAAAAACCAGGTAAATGAAAAGAAGAAAAATTGGAATTACTAATAAATGCTGTCTTTTTACCCCAAGATATAACATTAAGGTTCCCAGCATAAAAAAAGCAGAAACAAAAAAGCCTATTGTTTCCAAAAGGAAGATAAACGCTCCATGGACCCCTATAAGAACAATTGGTATTTCATTTAGAGCCAGGCTAACCTTCTTTTTTACCTTCCCGAAGGAAAGAATAAAAAAATGAGCCAAACTTGAAACAAATAGAATACCCGCACCAATTCTAGGGACCAACCCTTCTTGAGACCCAGGAGCAAAGGTTGGAATAAAATAAAACCACAAAAAGATAGCAAGGCCCATCAAACCTATTGAAACTATTTTTTCCAGATGGTATTTTCTTTGTTCTTCCACGTTTTGTCCCCCCTTTTCCACCAATGTTCAAAACCATTAAATCGGACAGGAGCCACCCCCAAAGAAAATGGGGGTGGCCTGTCCTTTTAATCAAAGGTTACTACTTAATCTTAGTCCTCATATTGTTCCATATAGTTTGTGACTATATCGCTGACCATTCTTGCTCTTTCTTCAAATTCTTCTCCGGTCATGAAAGTAACTTCGTATCCTGCATTGGCATACCTTTCCTGAACTTCTTCAGTTCCCAGGGCATATTCGATGGCATCCTGCAGTTTCTGCCTTCTTTCTTCGGGGATACCCTTAAGAGCGATCATACCCATCTGAGAACCAGGAGTAAATACCTCTGCACCAAGGTCTACCATGCTTGGAATTTCATATCCATCGTGTTCAACGTTTACATCACTAAGGACAAACAATGGATTCAGATCCCCTTCTTCCATGGCATCCCAGGCAGCAGAACCTATGGTAGCTTCACCCAGGGGAACGTGTCCTCCAATAAGAGCGGCAGATAGTTCAGGGGCGCCACCGAACATTACTACGTTAATATCCAGACCCTGCTCATCCAAAAATGACTGGACAACCATCTGGTTGAAAGCTCCACCAGCGATTCCAAAGGAAAGGGTTCCGGGATTTTCTTCAGCATACTCCCTTACTTCGTCCCAGTTTTCAAAATCTTGGGAGTAAGCTAACCTGTGGGTGCTCATATATAATGCAACAAATTCGTAGTTATCAATATGAGGTTCCTGCCCATGGATATGGGGGTTGGCACCCGAAGCAATGGTTCCTGCACCCATTACCGTATATCCATCTGGTTCTTGTTCCACGAAATATTCCTGGGCAACCAGGGAGGCAACACCAGGCATGTTTTCAAATACAAGGGGTACGCCCAGGTATTCTTCTAGTTTATCCTGCAAAAACCTGATTGCCAGGTCAGTTGATCCACCCGGGTTGTAAGGAACTATTACAGTTATTTCTCTTGTTGGCCAATCATCAGCAGAAACCGTTCCATTTGAAAGCATACCTGAAAACACCAGCATGAAAGTCAGTACCCCAACAAAAAGACCTAGGGATATTTTTTTCATTAATAAACTACCTCCTAATTTTTTTTGCTTAAATTAATGCAGAAACCTTTTTCACTTCCTCCTTTCTTTGGATAACACCCCCTCAAAATAATGTTTATCAATCATCCTTTTTCTTTTTAAAACCCTTTTGCCCAAAAAGTCCCGGGTCATAGCCCAAAAGTCGAAGGACCCAGGCTATCCCAAAACCAACAAGCAAAGGTCGCCAATCCATTAGATAAAAAGATAAAACCGAAGTACTTCCATATACTGCCGCTAAATATAAAGCCCCGATTTTTCTATAGTATATAAAGTTTACAATCAAACCGACAGTTAAGAAGTAGAATAAAAACTGGATTATATACATAAGGTAAACCACTATCCTGTCCCCCTGTTTTACAGACAGCTTTTTTCATTTTCCCCTATCTTATATGCAAGGACCGTGCCAGATTTTTATATTTCCTTAAAAAACCAAATATATCAAAGGGTAAACCTTTTTTAGGTCTTTATACCAACAACAAAAAAACAAAAAAAGGTTCGCGATTGCGAACCACCTGTTCTCCAAATCGAACAGACCATGATTTTCCATATTTCAAAACATTGCTGTCCAATTTTTTTTACACATTACCAAAAACACTTTTTATTTTTGTCCCTTTTTCCCGGCGTTAATTAATCCCGTACTTTTTTAGCTTTTTATAAAAGGCGGTTTTCCCTATTTTAAGAAGTTCCATGGCCTGGCTTCGTGAGCCCCCCGTTTTTGCCAGAGCCTCTTCAATAGCTTTTTTTTCAACTTCCTCCACCAGGGAGGATAATGGTTTTAGATTTTGGATTTGAATACAGTTTTCTTGCCCTGCAATCCCTTTTATGGAACTTCCCTGAGGATTATAAATTTCTTCGGGGAGATGTTCGGGGTAAATATTTTCACCTGGAGCCATATTAATTGCTCTTTCCAGGACATTTTCTAATTCCCTGATATTACCGTTCCAGTGATGGTACAAAAGACTTTGCATTGCCTTTCCTGAAACTTTTTTTACAGGTTTGTTCAAATCCTTGCATTTTTGCTCTACCAGGAAACCTACCAAGGGGAAAATATCCTCTAAGCGTTCCCTAAGAGGAGGTAGATAAATGGGGATAATATTTATCCGGTAAAAAAGGTCTTCCCTGAAGCTTCCTTCTTTGATTTCTTTTTCCAGATCTTTATTTGTTGCAGTAACAACCCTTGCGTTGAGTGTTACAGGTTCCAATCCCCCAAGTCGGAAAAAAATTTTCTCCTGTAAAACCTGGAGGAGTTTTGCCTGGAGAAAAACAGGTAATTCTCCTATCTCATCTAAAAACAAAGTTCCCCCCTGAGCCATTTCAAAGCGCCCCAGTTTTCCCTGTACGGAGGCTCCAGTAAAAGCTCCTTCTTCGTAACCGAATAATTCACTTTCCAGCAAGGTTTCTGGAATTGAAGCACACTCCACCTGAATAAACGGGCCATTTTTTCTTGGGCTGGCCTCATGGAGCGCCTTTGCAATTAAGCTCTTTCCGGTTCCGCTTTCTCCTAGAATTAAAACCGTAGAATCACTTTCCGAGGCTCTCAGGATGGTTTTTTTTACCTCTTTCATCTGGGGACTATAGCTAATGATACCCCCAAAAGGATCTTCACTATTCCCGGATTTTTTAGCTTTTCCCTCTACTCCCTTATATGCTTCCCGGGCAAAATCCAGATCCTTTTCAGTTTCTCTCAATCTGGTTACATCCCAAACCTGTAAAACCGCCCCGACTATTTTTTCCCCTTCTTCTACTGGCTTAATAGAACAATGAACGGGGATATTATTAATTTCCCCTTCGATATTTGAGGCCCCTGGGGAATCTCCTTTTGCGGTTTCCTGTAAAACTCGAATTAAGTCAGAATCCTTATGAAATTCATTAATATGTTTTTTTATTTGTTTGTTTTGAGGGGCAAAAACACCTTTTCCTATAAAAGGGGATCCATCCAGAAGGGCTTTTGTTTCTTCCCCACGACCTGTATAACCCCGGGCCTGGTAAAATTTAATTTTCCCAGTTTGGGGTGATAAGACAACCATGTGAGAAGCACATCGGGAAAAAATAAAATCAAAAGTTTCTTTCCCCACCTGAATTCTATTCAGGCTTTCTTTTTTATTAACGCTTGACCTCAGGCGGATATTATTGAATTTTTGAATAATCTCAAGAGTATTTTTGTTCTTTCCAGAATCTTTTTTTAATATCCCTGTCCCAGGTTCAGATCCTAATACTCCAATGGCAACAAACATATCTCCTCTTTTTAAGTTTCCGGGATTAACCCCAATTTTTTTCAAATCTATAGGCTTTAACCCTCCATCATCACAGTCAAGAGAATTATTGGCCAGGATAACAAGATCACCCTTTTCTAGTTTTCCCTTAAGATGACCGGGCTGGTAAGAAGGGTTTAATCCAAATAGTTCAACAGCTTTTTTGTTGTATAGTTGAATAAATCCCTGATGGTCAATAACAATAATCCCCTGCTCAAGAAAATCAGGGATTGCTTTTAAGGTTTTATTTTCCATTTCCTCTTCTCCAATCCTGAAAGCTTTGTTAAATAACCTTTCCTATATTTTTCGACAGAATTAGGGGGGTTTCCTTTAAAAAAAGGAGGTTACCCAGGATTAACCTCCGTTATTTTTCTTTCTTGAAGAAAGTTTTTCTGAAGAAAGATACCAGGACGCGATTTATTTTCCTGTTTTAAAGAGATAAATTTAAAAACCCTTTAACTAAAAAGAAAAACTGGATTCTTTTTAGATCTCCAGTTTTATCAAGTTACTAGCAATCTTCTTCTCCCTCCTCAATTAATCCTGAGGACAAATACCTTTCTCCATTGTCCGGGAGGAGGGTTACAATTGTTTTTCCTTTACCCAATTCTTTGGCCATTGCGCAGGCCCCAACTAAATTGGTTCCCGAGGAAACACCTACAAAAAGGCCTTCTTTTTTTGCAAGGATTCTGGATGCTTTTAAAGCTTCTTCATCGGAAACCAGGATTATCCTGTCAATTATATCACAATTTAAAACATCGGGAATCAACCCATCCCCAATTCCTTGCTGAATATGGTGGCCAATTTTCCCTCCCTTTAATATGGCAGCATTTTCGGGTTCAACAGCAACAATCAAACAATCTGGATATTTTTCTTTTAATACCTCCCCAACTCCCGTGATTGTACCACCGGTCCCAATACCTGAAACAAAGGCGTCAACAGGTCCCGGAATCTGTTCAATAATTTCCTGAGCAGTAAAAAGCCGGTGGGCATCGGGATTGTCAGGGTTACAAAATTGGTCAACCAAAAAAACTTTGGGGTCAGAATCTCTTAATTCATGGGCTTTTTTCACCGCATTTTCAATTGCCTCTCCGATATCATTCCCTGCCGGAGTTAAAAGGACTTCTGCCCCATAAGCCTTCATCATCATCTGCCTTTCCTGGCTCATATTTTCGGGCATGACAATTTTTACTTTTAAACCTAAAGCTGCTCCAACCATACTGATTCCAATTCCCTGATTTCCACTTGTTGCCTCAACTAAAATAGTATCCTTCATTATTTCTCCTCGTTGAATGGCCTGATTAACCATCCAGAAGGCAGTTCTGGACTTAACACTCCCCCCTGGATTCAAGCACTCCATTTTGGCCCAAATACAGGCACCGGTTTCCGGGCTGAAATTTCTTAATTTAATTACTGGCGTTTGGCCAATCCGGTTAAGAACTATGTCCTTAATTTCCTCCTTGAAGGTTGCCATAATTATTGCTCCTTTCAAAAACAGTATTTTAAAACTTTTTCTCTGAATTTTAGGAAAACCAATAAAATTTCGGAAATAAATTTAAGTAAGTTCCGTATCTTTGGATTTTTTTGTCATTATCCCAAATCCTTTAAGGAAAAATCTTTCCCCTCATCTTAACTTTCTCACAGATAAAACCACATTTCAGGTTGTTAATTTTTTTACAAACTTAAAGCCAATACACCAAAATTAAATATTTAACTAATTTCTTCTTTATTAGCTTTTTTCCCTGCAAATTTAGTTTGGGTTTTTATTGCAATCTAAGGGCAACAAAAAAAGTTTTTAACTTTTTTAATTGACCAAACCTTTGGCCAATTCCAATTGTTGTTTTACAGCCCTGTAACCGGTTCCTCCTATCAATTCTCTCCTTGAAATACTATTTTCTACAGCCTGGAAAATGAAAATTTCTTCTTCTGACAATTCGGGAAAAAATTCTTTCCAATCCCGAGGGTCCCACTCAAATAAATTTTTCCCCTCTTCAAGGCATTTTTTTATTGCCCTTCCCGCTCTTTCATGGCCTTTTCTAAAGGGAATCCCTTTTTCAACCAGCAGATCAGCAAGATCTGTCGCCCAAAGATAATCTGAACTTGCTGCTTTATACATTTTTTCCGTGTTAAAACTTATCGTTTTTATTAAACCAGAAAAAGCGGGCAAAACATTTTTGATTGTTTTTACAATATCAAAAAGCCCTTCTTTGTCCTCCTGCATATCTTTATTATAAGCAAGGGGTAATCCTTTCATTGTGGTCAAAAGGGCAAAAAAGTGCCCATAGACACGGCCTGTTTTCCCCCTGACAAGTTCTGCCACATCGGGGTTCTTTTTTTGTGGCATAAGACTGCTTCCGGTAGCAAAAGCATCATCAAGTTCTACAAATTTAAATTCCAAAGAACTCCAGATAATGATTTCCTCTGCCATTCGACTTAAATGCATCATTAGAATTGAAGCAAAACTCATAAACTCCAGAATAAAGTCTCGATCACTTACAGCGTCAATACTGTTTTGATATATCTCTTTAAAACCCAATATCTTTGCTGTCTTTTCCCTATCCATGGGAAAGCCACTCCCCGCAATTGCTCCTGCCCCAAGAGGCATTAGATCGGTTCTTTCCAAAACTCCCTCCAGGCGTTCAAGGTCCCGCTGAAACTTCCAGAAATAGGCCAGGAGATGGTGAGCCAGGAGAGTTGGCTGTGCTCTTTGTAGGTGGGTATAACCGGGCATTATCGTCTCAGGGTTTTCTTCGGCATGATTTAAAAGGATAATCTGGAAATTTTTTATTTCCTGTTTAATCAAGGGGATGTTTTTCTTTAAATAAAGGTGCAAATCCAGGGCAACCTGGTCATTTCGACTTCGTCCGGTGTGAAGCTTTCCTCCAATTTGTCCAACCTTTTTAATCAGCATTGCTTCAATATAGCTGTGGATATCTTCATAACCTTGAATTGATTTCATCCCTGCTTTTTTTATATCCCGCCTTATTTCTAATAACCCTTTTTTAAGTTTAACATACTCCTCTTCTCTAATTATCCCAGCTTCAAAAAGAGCCCCAAGGTGGGCCAGGCTCCCGATAATATCTTCTTCCCATAACTCCCGATCAAAGGTTAAGGATTCGTTTAGTATTTCTACTTTTTCATTTGTAGTATTTTCGAAGCGTCCTCCCCAAAGTTTTCCCATAATTTTTCCCCCTTTCCTTTTTTTTCTTCCTGATCAAGCCAACCCTGAACCTTTAGAGGCAATCCATAAAGATTTATAAAACCTGTTGCGTCACCCTGGTTAAATAAACCATCCTCCTCAAAAGAAGCAAGTCCTGTATGATAAAGGGAAAATGGAGAGAACCTGCTTAAGGTAATAATATTTCCTTTGTATAATTGTATTTTTACTCTTCCACATACTTTTTTCTGGGTTTGGTCGACAAAAGCATCCAAAGCTTTGCGCAGGGGGGTAAACCAGAGGCCATTATAGGTTAATTCAGCATATTTAAGACTGATTTGTTCTTTATAATGAAGGGTTTCCCGGTCCAGGCAAAGGTGCTCGAGTTCTCGGTGAGCAAAGAAAAGCAATGTTCCCCCAGGAGTTTCATATATTCCTCTTGATTTCATTCCAACCAGCCTGTTTTCTACCAGATCAACCCTGCCAATTCCATGTTTTCCACCAATATTATTTAACTTTTCCAATAGGGAAACCGGACCAACCTTTTCTCCATTTAAGCCTACGGGGACCCCTTCTTCCCAATCTATTGAAATTTCTTCAGGCTTATCGGGAGCATCAAAAGGGCTATTTGTTCCAAGAAAAATTGATTGGTCTGGAGAATTCTCGGGATCCTCTAAAATCCCTCCTTCATAGCTAATGTGCCAAAAATTCCTATCAACACTATATGGTTTTTCCAAAGTAGCTGAAACGGGAATATTATGTTTTCTGGCATAATCCAACGCATCTTTACGAGATTGAATATTCCATTCCCTCCAGGGGGCGATTATTTCCATATCTGGAGCAAGGGCCTTAATGCTTAACTCAAAACGAACCTGGTCATTTCCCTTCCCTGTTGCCCCATGGGCTATTGCCTTTGCTCCAGTTTTTAGGGCAATTTCTACTAATTTTTTGGTTATTAAAGGCCTCGCGATTGCTGTCCCCAGGAAATACTGCCCCTCATAAATTGCTCCTGCTTTTATCAAAGGTAATAAATATTCCCGGACAAATTCTTCTTTGACATCAACAATAAAGCACTCTGAAGCACCTGTTTTTAAAGCTTTTTCTTTAAGGCCATATAGGTCTTCCTTCCCCAATCCAACGTCTACCGCTACCGCAATAACCTCGCAATCTCGGTTTTCCAGTAGCCACTTCAAGATTACTGATGTATCCAATCCTCCTGAATAAGCTAAAACTATTTTTTGCATATTTTTCTCCCCTTTCTAAAATAAAAAAACCCGTCCAAAAATAAGGACGGGATTTCCCGCGGTGCCACCTCTGTTGGCCATAAAAGCCCACTCGAGCCCTTTAACGTAGGGATCCGTTCCCATCTATAAGTTATTTCAATGGGACTCCTCCAGGGTGCGTTTCAGAGAGGTTCCGGGCCAGGCTCACACTCTTTCCTGACTCGCTTAACCTTTCCCTACTCCTATTCTCCCTTTCGCAGGATTTATATTTATTAATTATATTCGCATATTATATCACAATTATTTCCTTTGTCAAGGCAAAGTTAGTTTTAGAAAACCCAATCTTTATCTTAAAACACCTTGCTTTAAAAGGAACTTCTCTTTTAAACCCATTCTTTTTTGGTTAATGCAAATTGTTTAACGCGAGATTTTTCTGGATAATAATTAAAAACTTATTTACAAAAAACCCCTGGAAATCCCAGGGATTTTTCCTAAAAAAAATATTTTATATAACTAACAAAATTAAAAAACAGTGTATTGGTTGGGTAAAATATACAATATTAGTTCCAGAAAAATTATCTTTTAAGTCTATTTTTAATAAACAAACCGGTAATTAAAGAAAGAATTCCCCTAAAACCCCTTCTCATTTGCCTCCTTGCTACATACCTTCCCTCTTGTTGTAATGCCTTTCCTGCTTCTTCTTTAACATCAAATTTTGGTTTTTGGGTTTGTTCCCTGGGGGTATGGCTTCTGGAAAAATCCGAGGGCCCTTCAAAAGAGACCGTTGTAAAATGGTCTTTCCAAGTATCGTCAGAATTTAAAAAACCTAAAAACATCTGAAAAACATCTTCGGAAGAATAATCAGCGCGGTCAGCTGCTATTGAACCAGAACCAACATCAGCCTCTACGTACAACTCATTTTTTTTGCCTGTAGTTTGAATGAAATTGTTTTCAACAGTTAAAATACAGTGGTCAATTTCTTCACCAATCTTAAAAATAGTTTCCCGGATCTGGGTTTCTGTAGGATCTTGAATTACCTTTCCTGTAGAATCTTCCAGGGTAATTTTTTTATTTGCCATAAAATCACCTCCTTTTTTTATTTTTTTAATTTTCAGTCTTCTAAGGAAAGAATACCAAATGCTGTAAATTATGTCAAATTAAATTGTTAAATTTTTGAAGGTTCTTTTAATTTTTCGGTATTCCCTTCTTCTTTTTTAAACCCCTCCCATTTAAATAAAACAGGATCAGCGAGCATCGATTTTAAGCTCAAGCCAACCCTGTTTTTTTAATTCCTTATTTTTGTTTTTACTGTTCAAATGGCAAAGGGCTCTTCACTCTGATCCTATCTTCTCCCTTTTATTTTCTACAGAAAATCTACTAATATAATTCAAACTGGCTTGAGAATTCCCGGGTTTCTTTCTCTAATTTATCAAGTTTGCTTTGATCATTTCTATTTGCCAGGGCTTCATAGATAAAACGGCCTATTTCCTTCATATCCTCCGGAGTCATTCCTCTTGAGGTAACAGCAGGAGTACCAATTCTAATCCCGCTTGTTACAAAAGGACTCCTTGTCTCGAAAGGAATAGTATTTTTGTTTACTGTAATCCCAATTGTATCAAGTAGTTTTTCCGCATCCTTCCCTGTAATATCCATGTTATTTAAGTCAACCATAAGCAGATGGTTATCAGT